>RCUN01000053.1_pt1 | contig 141036 bp, 135 predicted proteins | sample 2166181 | NCBI WGS metagenome assembly RCUN01 (sample SAMN09932603, study PRJNA488358) | compost metagenome | feature: garden; material: soil; isolation source: compost soil in crotononitrile-enriched culture | place: Germany: Experimental Botanical Garden Goettingen | collected 2016-01-27 | reverse complement strand
GCGACAGTCTATGTCGCAAGTTTTGCTGCGACAACTGTCGCCATTTTCATACATATCAAAATAAGAAATTGATAAATATCATAAAAACAAAAATGAAGGGGGTTGTATGGAGCCTTGTTTTGCCAAAATAAAGCGTTCGCTTCTTTTCCCCTATTGTCACGGTCGGGGGGAAATGTGTAGGGAGAATGAGAGGGGGGGTGGGAAAGGGGGTGAGGGACTGAGCCCTCACCGGCAATGAAGGGATCAGGCCACCCAGGACCAGGCTGACTTGGTGATGGCGGCGCCAATCATGTAACCAAACACCGCCAGCGCCGCCACACCGGCCACCAGCTTCTGGCCGCGAGCAGGGCGCTTGAGCGCCATGACCCCGAGACCTATGTAGACTACCAGGGCGATCAGCTTGGCCATCAGCCAGGGCTGTTGCCCCGGGCTCATCTCCAGGGTCACCGCCAGCAGCACGCCAAACAGCAGCAGGAAAGTGTCGTTGATATGGGGCAGCACCTTGAGCCACTTCTGTTGCAATCGCCCGCTGCCAGCCAGGGCCAGGCTCCAGCGGTAGATGAACAGCAACAGGCTGACCAGGGCCAGGGTCATGTGCAGGTGTTTGAGCATGGGGTAATAGGCAATCATATTGCTTCCTTGTCGTTGTCGGGCAGACCGCTGTTCCAGTTGTGAGCGTGGGTACGCTCCTGTCCTTCCTGATCGTCTTGCAGCAGATCGGAGAGGATCTCGCGGTATTGCAGGCTCTTGTTGATATAGGTGTGTTCATCATCCAGGTAGTTGACCTGTTCCCGCAGCAGCCGGTTGTCATACTGCTTGAACACCTGGCCCGCACGCCAGGCCTGATTGGCCCGAAATCCCAGCTGGGTCAGTGCTTCTACCCCCAGATCCACGGCCGAACCCAGGGTTTCCCGGTGCACGCTGTCGACGCCGTGACGGAGGATCTCGTGAGCATGGGGCCTGTCCTGGGCGCGGGCCAGTATCTTGAGGTGCGGGAAGTGTTTCTTCACCATCTCGATCACCTCGAGGGAGGTCGCCGGATCGTTGATGGAGAGCACCAGCAGCTTGGCCTTGTGGGCCCCGGCGGCATGGAGCAGGTCGAGCCGGCTGGCATCGCCGTAGAATACCTGATAGCCGTACTTGCGCAGCATCTCTATCTGGCTGGCGTCCTGTTCGAGGATGGTGGTGCCAATGCCGTGACCGTGCAGCAGACGTCCGACTATCTGACCGAAGCGGCCAAAACCGGCGATGATGACGGGGTGCTCGACCAGCTCGGGTTGTTCGTGCTCGGGTGTGTCGGCCTGGTTGCGGTAGTCGAACCATGGCTGGATCACCCGATCGTTGAGGATCAGCAAGAGCGGCGTCAGCGCCATGGAGAGCGCCACCACCAGGGTCAGCAGCGAGATGATGTCACTGGGCAGCACCTTGTTCTGGGTGGCGAATGAAAACAGCACAAAGGCAAATTCCCCCCCTTGCGCCAGTGCCAGGGCAAAGGTCCAGCGCTGGCTCGGCGAGATGCGAATGACCAGGCCGAGCACCATCAGGACCCCCCATTTCAAGACCATCAGGCCTACCACCAGGGACGGAATGAGCAGGGGATGGGCGGCAAACAGGCCGAAGTCGATGCCGGCCCCCACCGACATGAAGAACAGGCCGAGCAGCAGTCCCTTGAACGGCTCTATGTCCGCCTCCAGCTCGTGGCGATACTCGCTGTCGGCCAGCACCACCCCGGCGAGGAAGGAGCCCAGGGCGGGGGAGAGCCCCACCGACTCCATCAGCACCGCGATGGCGATCACCAGCAGCAAGGCTGCGGCGACGAAGATCTCCCGCATGTGGGATTGAGCGATGGCACGAAATACCGGCCGCATCAGGTAGTGGCCGCCCAGTACTATGCCGGCGATGGCGGCAACCACCAGCAGACCGTGTTGCCAGCCTGCCAGGTCCGGATTGCCGTTGCTGGCTACCGGCGCGATGGCGAGCAGCGGCAGGATAGCCAGGATGGGGATGACGGCGATGTCCTGGAACAGCAGCACAGCGAAGGCGGAACGGCCGCTCTCGCTCTGCATCAGTTTGCGCTCCTGCAGGCTCTGCAGCACGATAGCGGTGGAGGAGAGTGCCAGAATGAGGCCGATGGCGAGCCCCTGTTGCCAGGGCAGGCCGATGAGATAGCCCACCCCGGTCAGGGCGGCGGTGGTGAGCAGTACCTGCAGGCCACCTGTCCCCAGGATGGGGCCCTTCAACTGCCACAGCAGGGCGGGACGCAGCTCCAGCCCGACCAGGAATAGCATCAGCACTACCCCGAACTCGGCGAAGTGCATCACATCCTTCTGCTCCCCCACCAGCCCCAGCAGGAAGGGACCTATGATGATGCCCGCCAGCAGATAACCGAGCACGGACCCCAACCCCCAGCGCTTGGCCAGCGGCACGGCGATCACCGCCGCCGAGAGGTAGATCAAGGCGTCAAGCAGCAAGCCATGTCCCATCAGAGCACCTCCAGCAGATCGCGCAGATAAGGGCTCGCACCCAGCTGGGCCGGGGTCAGTTGTTCATCGCGCAGGGCGCAGAGCAGTTGACGATAGTCCTGGCCGCAGCGGCTCAGGGCCTGAGGATCCTTGAGCTTGTGGAAGGAGTGCAGTACGAAGGGAGGCAGCCAGTGCATGCCGCAGAGCTGCGCCGTCTGCTGGAACGGCAGCAGGAAGTCGAGCAGGGGCCGCTGGTTGTAACCCGCGCTGCAATAAGATTCGGGGGCGCCCCCGGTGGTGATGGCGGAGAGCCACTGCTTGCCGGCCAGGGCATGAGCCTCAGGGCCGTAGGCATAGCCATATTCCAGCACCAGGTCCATCCACTCCTTCATGATGGCGGGGCAGGAGTACCAGTAGAAGGGGTGCTGGAAGACGATGAGATCGTGCTCCGCCAGCAGTGCCTGCTCGCGCTTCACGTCTATATACATGTCCGGGTACTGCTGATAGAGGTCGTGCAGGGTGACCCCCTCCAGGCCGTCGATGGCCTGCAGCAGTTGCCGGTTGGCCCGGGAGCTCTGCAGCGCCGGGTGCGAGAAAATAACCAGAATGCGTTTCATGGGGTCATAACCTGAGCGGGACTCGTGTCGGCGAATAAGATGCATCGAATGGCGACGTTATCAAGAAGCGCCCTGAGCCGCCAGTGGTGGACGAGAAGGCCTTGGTAGTACGCACCTCTCTTGGCGCCACGCTGTCAGGGGGAGTGTGCCATGGCCTTCGGCCCATCTCACCCTCTTTTGATCTCCCTCAGGTGGCAGGCTTGACCCTCCCCCGGGGCCAGGGGTTACCATAGGCCTCCTTTGATTACTGAGTCATGTCATGGTTTTTACCCGTCGCCAACTCGCTCACGCCCGTCGCTGGCTCCCCCTGTGGAGTCTGCTGCTGGTGTTGATGTCGTTTGGCAGCCGGGCAGCGACCGATCTTTGTACCCTGACGCCCCACTGCAGCCAGAGCGAGCGCACCCTGGAGAAGGCCATGCCCTGTGGCAGCTTCACGTCGGCCCTCGCCATGACGGTGCTGACCGGCGACAGCCTGACGGTGGCCATGCTGGAGCCTGACTCCCCGGATTACCTCTCCCCTTCTCTCTATGTTCCGGATGCCCCGAGGGCACGGCTGGAGCGTCCCCCTCGCACACTCGGTTGAGTCGATTTGTCCCCTGTTCATTGGGTATTTCTTCTTATCTGAGGTGAGTTATGTACAAGTCCCTGTTACTGGCCCTGCTGGCCGGTACCATCAGTTTCTCTGCCCTGGCAACGGAGCAGATGACCGTCTACAAATCCAAGTACTGCGGCTGCTGCGAGACCTGGGTCAAGCACATGGAAGATAACGGCTTCGAGGTCAAGGTCGTGGAAACCGAGCAGCTCGATCCCATCAAACAGCAGCATGGCATCACCCCGCAACTGGCCTCCTGCCACACCGGGGTGGTGAATGGTTATGTGGTGGAGGGACATGTGCCCGCTGCCGACGTGCAGAAGATGCTCAAGGAAAAACCGGCGATCCGTGGCCTGACCATTCCGGGCATGCCCCAGAGTGCGCCGGGCATGGACATCCCCGGTCAGCCCTATCAGGTGCTGAGCATCAGTAAGGAGGGGGCGACCACCGTCTGGTCGAGCTATTCCGGCTGACGAACACTGGTCATGAGTCGGCACCACTCCATCATGTGAGGCACACCTGAGCGAACCCGTGTCGCTCATGGCCAGGGCTGGAGGGCCACCCTTGTGAGAGGGTGGCCCTTTTTCATGGTTTCGTGCCGAATGTCAGGGGATCACTTGCAACCCAGGGCGACAAGGGGCAGATTGATCGCCACTTTATTTTCTCAGGGGCGATGTTCCGGTTTGCCAGCCTTGATTCCGCACCGGCGGAGCGAGCGGCGGCGGCTTGATCGTCAATTCATGGCGCTCCCCGCGAGCCAGCCTGCCCTGTTACAGCGCAAAGGATGCGACATGTTCATCTTTCCCCGAGGGTTGCTGCTGCTGGCTTGTCTGGTTGCCGTGCCCTGTACCCATGCCAATGAAGAGTCCGTCATGCCCACAAGCGAAACCCCCATCCTGCCCCCTGTGGCCGCCAAGCATCCCCATACCCTGAAAAAGCACGGGGACGTCCGGATCGACAACTACTACTGGCTGCGTGACGACGAGCGGCAGAAACCCGAGGTGCTGGACTATCTCAAGGCCGAGAACGCTTACACCGAGGCCATGCTCAAGCCGGTCCAGCCGTTGCGTGACCAGCTCTACAAGGAGATGGTGGCCCGCATCCCCCAGCAGGACGAGTCGGTGCCCTATGTGAAGAATGGCTACCGCTATCAGACCCGTTATGAGCCGGGCAAGGAGTACGCCATCTACTCCCGCAGCAAGGTGGAGGGCCAGCAGGCGTCGAACCTGATGCTGGACAGCAACCAGCGCGCCGAAGGCCACGAGTTCTATTCGCTGGGGGCCCTGGAGGTGAGCCGCAACAACCGCTGGCTGGCGGTGGCGGAAGACTTCCTCTCCCGCCGTCAGTACCAGATCCAGTTCCTCGATCTGGAGAGCGGCACCTGGGCCGCCGACAAATTGGAGAACACCTCGGGCAACCTGGTGTGGGCCAACGACAGCAAGACGGTGTTCTATGTGCGCAAGCACCCCAAGACACTGCTGCCCTATCAGGTCTATCGCCACGAGCTGGGCAGCGATCCCGCCAAGGACAAGCTGGTCTACGAGGAGAAGGATGACTCCTTCTATGTGAGCCTCTACGCCACCACCTCGGAAGATTTCATCGTCATCGCCCTCTCCAGCACCACCACCAGCGAGGCGCGTCTCATCGATGCCAACACGCCGGTCCAGGCGCCGCGCCTGTTCCTGCCCCGTCAGGTGGATCACGAATACAGCCTGGATCACTACCGCGGCCGCTTCTATGTGCGCTCCAACAAGGACGGCAAGAACTTCGGCCTCTACGAGACCAGGGAGAGCCCGGTGGATCGCTGGAAGGCGGTGATAGCCCCCAATCCGGACGTGCTGCTGGAGAGCTATGCCCTGTTCAGGGACTGGCTGGTGCTGGAGGAGCGCAGCAAGGGGCTGACCCGGCTGCGCCAGCTCAACTGGCAGAGTGGCGAGCAGAAAGAGATCGCCTTCGACGATCCCGCCTATGTCACCTGGCTCGCCTACAACCCGGAGCCGGACACCAGCGCCCTGCGCTATGGCTACTCCTCCATGACCACGCCCTCATCCACCTATGAACTGAACATGGACAGCGGCAAGCGCACCCTGCTCAAGCAGCAGCCGGTGGCGGGCTTCAAGGCGGATCAGTATGCCAGCGAGCGAGTCTGGGTGACCGCCCGCGACGGTGTGGACGTGCCGGTGTCGCTGGTCTATCGCAAGGATCTGTTCAAGAAGGAGGGAAAGAACCCGCTGCTGGTCTATGGCTACGGTTCCTACGGCGCCAGCATGGATCCCGACTTCAGCAGCTCACGCCTGAGCCTGCTGGACAGAGGCTTCGTCTATGCCATCGCCCACATCCGGGGTGGCGAGGAGCTGGGGCGTCCCTGGTATGAAGATGGCAAACTGCTGAAGAAACAGAATACCTTCCACGACTTCATCGACGTGACCGAGGCACTGGTGGCCCAGGGTTATGGCGCCAGGGATCAGGTCTACGCCATGGGCGGCAGCGCCGGCGGCCTGCTGATGGGGGCCGTCATCAATCAGGCACCCCAGCTCTATCGCGGTGTGGTCGCCCAGGTACCCTTCGTCGACGTGGTCACCACCATGCTGGACGAGTCCATTCCCCTTACTACCGGGGAGTACGACGAATGGGGCAACCCGAACCAGAAGCGCTACTACGACTACATGAAGGCCTACAGCCCCTACGATCAGGTCAAGGCGCAAGCCTACCCCAACCTGCTGGTCACCACCGGGCTGCACGACTCCCAGGTGCAGTATTGGGAGCCCGCCAAATGGGTCGCCAAGCTGCGGGAGCTGAAGACGGACGACAACCAGCTGCTGCTCAGCACCGACATGGATGCTGGCCACGGCGGCAAGTCGGGACGCTTCAAGGCTTATGAGGACATCGCCCTGGAATTCGCCTTTATCCTGGAGCTGGCCGGTAGCAAGGCGTGATTGTCAGGGGTAGATGAAAACGAGTTGTAACAGAACCCCGGTCAGGCCGTCGGTGACGACGGTCGATCGGGGTTCCTGCATCTTGGCGATATCGCCGTCATCAAGATGGTATTCATGCTGGATATGGCCGTTATTTCGATATAACGAACCAAGATGCTAGCCCTTGCCAGCAAAGGGTTACAAAAGACTCTGACTGCTTTTTTATTGCTTCCATTCACCGGCTCATGTAATTAATCTTCGGCAGAGAAATAAATGATCCGCTTCAAAATTCTCGCTATTTAAATCCGCCATTTTGCTGTTTTGTTTGATTTATGTTGGCGCTATGTGCTTAATCAGGGGCGTTAAATCTTTTGAACTGACCAGGTTGTGGTCAGATCACCTCCGATCGGCATGACGCTGATTATCTCACCGCAGGATGATGGTGGCTTATGGAAGGGCGCTCGCCGCTCGACCATTTCCTCGTACGAGGCTGTATAGGCAGACCCAGTCTTGATGCGGGTCCGTCTCATATTCACCCGGGAATCGGGTGAGATAAATCAATGAAAAGGATGAAGAACATGAAAGGATTATCCTTGGCGTGCGCCCTGTCGGCTGCCCTGGTCGGTGCTACTTTCGGTGGTCCGCTGCAAGCGCAGGAGCGCTTCGTGACCATAGGCACCGGTGGTCAGACCGGCGTCTACTACGTGGCGGGCCAGTCCATTTGTCGTTTCCTCAATCGCGGCGCCGCCGATCACCAGATCAAGTGCAATGCGCCGGCCAGTGGCGGTGGCGTGGCCAACGTCAACGGCATCCGCAGCGGTGAGTTCAACTTCGGCATCATGCAGTCCGACCACCAGTACAAGGCGATGAAGGGGCTGCCCCCCTTCCAGGCCGAGGGGGCCATGGATGACATCCGCGCCGTCTTCTCCCTGCAGAGCGAAGTGTTCACCATTCTCGCCCGCCGCGACGCCAAGATCGCCGGCTTCGACGATCTGAAGGGCAAGCGCGTCAACATCGGCAACCCGGGCTCCGGCCAGCGCGACACCATGGAAGAGATCATGGCGGTCAAGGGCTGGAAGAAGAGCGACTTCGGCCTGGTCTCCGAGCTGAAGCCGGCCGAGCAGGCCTCCGCTCTGGGTGACAACAACATCGACGCCATGAGCTACTTCGTCGGTCACCCGAACGGTGCCATCCAGGAAGCGTCCACCACCACGGATGCCGTACTGGTGCCCGTGACCGGTGCCGACATCGACAAGCTGCTGGCCGAGAAGAGCTACTACACCAAGGCCGAGATCCCGGGTGGCATCTACAAGGGCAGCGACAAGCCGACCCCGTCCATCGGTGGCAAGGCGGTGCTCTCCACCAGTGCCAAGGCCGATCCGGAAGTGGTCTACCAGCTGGTGAAGTCGGTGTTCGACAACCTGGACCGCTTCAAGCGTCTGCATCCGGCCTTTGCCGACCTGAAAGAGGCCGACATGATCAAGGTGGGTCTCTCCGCGCCCCTGCATGAAGGTGCCGTACGCTACTACAAAGAGCGTGGCTGGCTCTGATTGAAGGCCTGCCGGCCTTCCATCGTTCTCTTCGACACCCGCCTGCCACACCGGCAGCGGGTGTCGTGTCGTTGTACTCGCAGGCAAAAGTTAACCCTATGCAAGAAAAACAACTCTCTACCGAGGAACTGATCGCCCAGGATGTGGGCGCTCGGCTACCGCTGGGTCTCATGGGCTGGCTGATCACCGGGCTGGCGCTGGCCTGGTCTCTGTTCCAGCTCTGGATCGCCTCGCCGCTCCCCTTCATTTTCGGGGTCGGCGTACTCAATGACACCGAAACCCGTGCCATTCACCTGACCTTCGCCCTGCTGCTGGCCTATCTGGTGTTTCCGGCCTTCCGGCGCTCCCCCAGAGACAGGGTGCCGCTCGGCGACATCGCTTTCGGTCTGATCGCCGCCAGTGCGGCCGCTTATCTCTTTGTCATGTATGAGGCCCTGGCCCAGCGTCCCGGCAACCTCACCACCGCCGATCTGGTCACCGCCTGCATCGGCATCCCGCTGCTGCTGGAGGCGGCTCGCCGCGCCCTGGGCCCGGCCCTGGCGGTGATCGCCCTGGTGTTTCTCGCCTACAGCCTGGCTGGCCCCTGGATGCCGGGGCTGCTGGCTCACCGCGGGGTGAGCTTCACCGCGTTGGCGAACCACCAGTGGATCACCACCGAGGGGGTGTTCGGCATCGCCCTGGGGGTCTCCACCAGTTTCGTGTTCCTGTTCGTGCTGTTCGGCGCCCTGCTGGAACGGGCCGGTGCCGGGCACTACTTTATCCAGCTGGCCTTCAGCCTGCTCGGTCACCTGCGTGGTGGCCCGGCCAAGGCGGCCGTGGTGGCCTCGGCCCTGACCGGCGTCATCTCCGGCTCCTCCATCGCCAACGTGGTCACCACGGGCACCTTCACCATTCCCATGATGAAGCGGGTCGGTTTCTCCAAGGAGAAGGCGGGGGCGGTCGAGGTGGCCTCTTCGGTCAACGGCCAGATCATGCCCCCCGTGATGGGGGCTGCGGCCTTCCTGATGGTGGAGTACGTGGGCATTCCCTACGTAGAGATCATCAAGCACGCCTTCCTGCCGGCGGCCATCTCCTATATCGCGCTGCTCTACATCGTCCACCTGGAAGCGCTCAAGCTCGGCATGGAGCCCATCGGCGGCCATCAACCCAAGCCCTGGCTGCGTCGCCTGACTGGCTTCGCCTTCGGTGCCACCCTTATCAGCGGTCTGTCGATGGCGGTCTACTACGGCTTGGGCTGGCTCAAGCCGGCGCTGGGAGACTATGCCCTGCCCGGGATCGCCCTGCTGCTGGCGGCCGTCTATCTGGGCCTGCTGAAGATAGCGGCCAGCAATGCGCCGCTGCCCGCCGAGGATCCGGACCAGCCGCTAACCGAGCTGCCCAATACCCGTGCCGTGCTGCTCTCCGGCCTGCACTTCCTGCTGCCGGTGGTGGTACTGGTATGGTGCCTGATGGTGGAGCGCCTCTCGCCGGGGCTGTCGGCCTTCTGGGGCACCGTCATGCTGGTGATCATCCTGCTGACCCAGCGGCCGCTGCTGAACTGGCTGCGCACCGACGGCAAGCATGACTACGGCTCGACTCGTGATGGTCTGGTGGACTTGAAGGAAGGTCTGGTGGCCGGTGCCCGCAACATGATCGGCATCGGTATCGCCACCGCCACCGCCGGCATCATAGTCGGTGCCGTCTCCCAGACCGGGGTCGGCCTGGTGCTGGCGGATCTGGTAGAGATGCTCTCCATGGGCAACCTGCTGCTGATGCTGCTCCTTACCGCCCTGCTGAGCCTGATCCTCGGCATGGGGCTGCCCACCACCGCCAATTACATCGTGGTGTCCAGCCTGCTGGCCCCCGTGGTGGTGACGCTCGGGCAGCAGAACGGCCTCATCGTGCCGCTCATCGCGGTCCATCTGTTCGTCTTCTATTTCGGCATCATGGCGGATGTGACCCCGCCGGTGGGACTGGCTTCGTTCGCGGCGGCCGCCGTCTCCAAGGGGGATCCCATCAAGACCGGGATCACCGCCTTCTACTACAGCCTGCGCACCGCGGCGCTGCCGTTCCTGTTCATCTTCAACACCGATCTGCTGCTGATCGACGTGGACTTCGCCCACGGCGTGCTGATCTTCGTGGTGGCCACCGTCGCCATGCTGATCTTCGCCGCCGCCACCCAGGGCTGGTTCCTGGTGAAGAGTCGCTGGTACGAAAACGTGCTGCTGCTGCTGGTGGCCTTCACCCTGTTCCGTCCCGGTTTCTGGATGGATATGGTGCACGATCCCTATCGTGAGACTCCCCCAGCCCAACTGGCCCAGACCCTGGGCGAGGTGGAAGCGGAGAGTACGCTGCGACTGCGGATCCAGGGGGAGGATGCGGTGGGCAAGCTGCGTCAGTCCACCGTGCTGCTGGCGGTACCTGCCGGAGCCAATGGGGAAGAGAAATTGGCCAGTCTGGGGCTGACCCTGTACGAGCAGGATGGCAAGACCCTGATCGACAACGTCACCTTCGGCAGTCCGGCGGCGGCGGCCGGCATGGAGTTTGACCAGGAGATCCTTGTCGTCAAGGCCCCAACCGAACGCTGGCACAAGGAGCTGATGTGGTTGCCTGGCTTCCTGCTGTTCGGGGTCGTGGTCTGGCTGCAACGCCGGCGGGCCACTCGCTGATAACTCCTCATCCAATAAAAACGGCGCCTTCGGGCGCCGTTTTCAATACCGTGGGCATGATGCCAGGAGGGTTAGTGTGACTGGGTCTGTTTCTGCAGCAGGATCAGGCTCTGCTGTTCTTGCTGACTCAGACCAGGCTGCTCACAGGCTTGTTCGAAGCTGATCCCCAGATGGCACATCATGATGTCCATGCAGGGCGGATTAGTTTGATTGAGTCTGTTTCTGCAGCAGGATCAGGCTCTGCTGTTCTTGCTGACTCAGACCAGGCTGCTCACAGGCTTGTTCGAAGCTGATCCCCAGATGGCACATCATGATATCGATGGCGGGCAGGTAGTTGGTCATTGCGTCTTCCATGGTGATCCTCCAGAGCTGTCTCTTATGCCCGAGCCGCGAGCAGGGGGCAATTAGACTTTAGGTGTAGGGTGTCATCTGCTTCGCCCCCTGCCACTGGGCGGGGGAATTTGCTACTCTTGCGTGCACTAAAGAGGTTGCCGTGTGAGTGCGAGCAATCGGTGAGGAGCAGGGCATGTTATTGAGTTTCTTGATCATCGCATCGGGCTGGTGGCACATCCGCGCGGCTTATGGCTCAGACTCCCGTCAGTTTTACATCAGCAAGCCGCTGACCATGCTGTTCATCATCGCATTGGCATTCGGTTACCAGAGTGACGATCACAACGGCTCCCATGCCTGGATCCTGCTCGGCCTCTGCCTGTCGCTGGCCGGTGACGTGCTGCTGATGCTGCCAAGGGATCGCTTCATTCAGGGGCTGGCGGCATTTTTTGTCGCCCACCTCTGCTACATTGTCGGCTTTGCCCAGGGCCCTCTGGTGCTGAAGCTGATCGACGGCCTGCTGCTGTTGCTGGTGGCCGGCATGGTGTTCGGCTTGTTGTGGGGCAGGCTCGGCGAGATGAAGATCCCCGTCTTCTGCTACATGCTGGTGATCATCGCCATGGCCTGGGTGGCCGCCGGGGCCTGGCACGCCTCCCTCACCGCGGGCAGTGCCGCCGCCCTGGTGGGGGCACTGATGTTCCTCTTCTCCGACAGCATGCTGGCCCTCGATCGCTTCCGCCGCCCCTTCCCCCATGCCACGGCCTGGATCATGAGCAGCTACTTCGCCGCCCAGTTCCTGATCGCCGCCTCTCTCGCGGGATAAGCAGGCTTCGTCGACCATAAAGAAACGGGCCGCGCGGCCCGTTTCTGGTTTCTGGATTACGCCTCCAGTGGTTCTGCATCCGCCGCTCTGGGCGCCGGCTGCCTGAGCAGCAGCATCAGGGCGCTGGCGATGAGCAGGAAGATGCCCATCACGTAGAACACCTGGTTGTAGGCCATGATGGCGGCCTCCCGGTTGATGGTGTTCGACAGCATGGCCTGGGCCTGCTGCTGCGCCAGCGCCGGATCCGAGCCTTGCGCCATCATGGTCTGGGCCAGCTGCAACAGGTAGCTCTGCCCCTCGATGCTGGTGGCGGCCAGGGTGCTGCCGATCTGACTGGCATGGATGCGGGTGTCGTTGTCGATCAGGGTGGCGATGATGGCGATGCCGAAGGCACCCCCGAGGTTGCGCAGCACGTTGAGCAGGGTGGAGGAGGAGGGGATCTCCTCCGGGGTCAGGCTGGCGGTCGCCACCAGGGAGAGGGGCACCATGATGAAGGGCTGGCCCAGGGCCCGCACGATCAGCGACTGGATCAGCTGGGGACCGGCGTAGTCGGCGCTCATGTTGACATTCATGAAGCAGCTGATGGCAAACACCAGGAAGCCGAAGCTCACCAGGTAGCGTGGATCTATCCGGGTGACCAGCCTGGGCACCAGGGGCAGCACCAGCAACTGGGGCAGGCCCATCCACATCAGCACTTCACCTATCTCAAGGGCGTTGTAGTTGTGGATCTGCGCCATGTAGAGCGGCAGCACATAGATGGACCCCATCAGCGCCATGCCGAGCACCAGGTAGGCGAAGCAGGCCAGGGCGAAGCGCGGGCTGTGCAGCAGTCGCAGATTGACCAGCGGGTGGCGGCGCAGCAACTGGCTGATGACGAAGAACACCAGGGCCACCACCGAGATGACGGTGAGCCGCACTATGAAGCTCGAGCCGAACCAGTCCTCCCGATTGCCCTCCTCCAGCACCACCTCCAGCAGACCCAGCCCCACCGCCATGGTGAGGATGCCGACCAGATCCACCCGTTTTATCACCTCCCAGTCCACCGGCTTCCTGTCCAGGCCGTGGGCCAGCATGGCCATCACCAGCAGGCCGGGGGGGACGTTCAGGTAGAAGATATAGTGCCAGGAGAGCTGCTCCGTCAGCCAGCCGCCCAGGGTCGGGCCTATGGCGGGGGCGAAGGTGGCGCACAGGCCGAACAGCGCCATGCCGGTGGCCCGCTTGTGCAGCGGCAGCAGGCTGACGATGAGGGAGAAGGCCATGGGGATCAGCGCCCCGCCGGTGAAGCCCTGCAGCGCCCGGAAGACGATCATGCTGGTGAGGTTCCAGCTGAACGAGCAGAGCACGGAGGCGACGATGAAGGCCCCCGTGGTCCACAGCAGGTAGCGGCGCACGCTCAGCCCCCGGCTCAGCCAGCCGCTGAGGGGGATGGCGATCATCTCCGCCACCAGGTAGGAGGTGGAAATCCAGGAGCTCTCGCTCAGGGTGGCCGAGAGGGCGCCCTGAATGTCCTTCAGGGAGGCGTTGGTGATCTGGATGTCGAGGATGGCCATGAAGGCGCCGATGAGGCCCCCCATGACCGCGATCCAGTTGCGACGTGGAATGGGTTCCATCAGTTGGCGGCGACCATGGGCTCGGGATTGCGGGTATCCACTATCACCTCGCTGGAAAGGCCAGGACGCAACTTGCCTGCCAGTGCGCCCGGCTCGGGGATGCGGATCTTGACCGGCACCCGCTGCACTATCTTGGTGAAGTTGCCGGTGGCGTTCTCCGGCGGCAGCAGGGCGAACTTGGCGCCGGTGGCGGGGGCCAGGCTGTCGATGATCCCCTCGACCGGCTGATCCGGATAGGCATCCAGGATCACCTCCACGCGCTGGCCCGGTTGCATGTGCTGCAGCTGGGTCTCCTTGAAGTTCGCCTCGACCCATACCTGTTGCAGCGGCACCAGGCTGGCCACCTGCATGCCTGACTGCACATAGAGTCCTTCCCGCAGGCTGCGCTTGCCGATGATGCCGTCGGCCGGTGCCCGCAGCTCTGTGTAGCCGAGTTCCAGTCTGGCCTGTTCGAGCTGGGCTTCACTCAGTGCCAGCCTGGCCTGGTTCTGCTTGGCTTCGGCGTCCAGCACCAGCAGCCGCTCACGAGCGGCCTGCAGGGCGGCTCTGGCCTCCTGCTCCTGGGCCTGAGTGACCTGCAGACCGGCGCGCACCTCGTCCAGGCTGTCCTGGGAGCTGTAGTTGCGCTGATTGAGCTGGCTGACGCGGCGCACCTGCTGCTGGGCCCGCACCTGCTCGGCATTGGCCGAGGCGACCCTGGCTTCCGCCTGACGGATCAGGCTCAGCTGCTGGGTGCGGGTAGCGGCCAGGTTCTCCGCCGTCGCCTGATTGAGGTGCAGGTCGGCCTCGGCCTCGAGCACCCGGGTTCTGTACTCCCGGTCGTCCAGCCTGGCGATGAGCTGGCCGGCCTTGACCTCCTGGTTGTCGGTCACCAGCACCTCGCCGATGTAGCCGGGCAGCTTGGAGCCGATACCGGTCACCTCGCTCTGCAGATAGGCGTTGTCGGTGCTCTCGAAATGGCGGCCGTGCAGATACCAGTAAGCGGCAAACAACATGCCGAGCAGGGCCAGCAGCAGGGCTGCCAGCAGGGGGATCTTCTTGTGTTGACTCATGATATGGGTTTTTCCTGAACTGTGGCGGGCAGGCTAACATCGTGTCACTGTTTCGATTAGTATCCATTCATGAGATATACAGTTTCACTGGTGAGACAATGGACCTGAACGCAGCCTTGATTCTGGTGCGCATCGTTGACAAAGGCTCCTTCACCGCAGCGGCCCAGGAGCTGGGCATGACCAAGGCGACGGTGAGCCGCCGCATCGCCGATCTGGAGCAGCACCTCGGCGTGCGGCTGCTCTATCGCTCCACCCGCCAGCTCACCCTGACCGAAGCGGGGGAGCAGTATTACCTGCGCTGCAGCAAGGCGGTGGAGGAGCTGGCCCAGGCCGAACTGATGCTGAGCGCCAGTCAGCAGGAGGTGACGGGGACCCTCAAGCTGGCGGTGCCCATCGAGACGGGGCAACTGGTGGTGGGTCGGCTGGTGGCCCACTTTCTGCAGGCCTATCCTGGGCTGAGAGTGGATCTGGAGCTGACCAATCGCATCGTGGATCCCATCAGCGAGGGGCTGGATGCCATAGTGCGAATAGGCGACATGAGCGACTCCAGCCTGGCGGCACGGCGCCTGTGGAGCACGGGACGCCTGCTCTGCGCCAGCCCCGAGTATCTGGCGCGCAGCCCGGCGATCGCCCGGCCCGAGGATCTGGTGCGCCATGAGCGGGTCGCGGTGAGCAGCGGTTTTCTCGCCTCACACTGGTGTTTTGAGCGGGATGGCCGGGAAGTGCTGGTGGATCCGCCGTCCCGTTTCCAGGTCAACAACATCACCTGTGCCAGAGAGGCGGCGAAGGCCGGGCTGGGGCTTGCCTCCCTGCCCGCCATGTTGTGCCATGATGAGCTGGCCAACGGCTCCCTGGTGGCCCTGCTGCCGGACTGGCAGCAGCCCAAGGTGCCCATCTATCTGTTGTTTCCCGAGCGGCGGCTGATGCCGCGCAAGTTGCGGGTGTTTATCGATTTTCTGGTGGCCAATGGCCTGGCTTACGGCATCGACAATCTGTTGTGAGCGGCATGGCCGGACATATGAAAATGGCCATTAACCTGAGTACCGGTGGAGGACAGCCACGGCGCAGTGGCTTGAAGACGGTATCGAGGGGTCCACCCTCTGGGGACGGGTCGATGATCAGGCAGGCTGTTGTGAGGAGAGGATATATGGAGCAGTGGATTAACTTGTATCGGGCCTCTCACTCCCTGGAGGCGCACGCCTTGAAGGGGGCGTTAGAGGTAGAAGGGGTCAGAGTTCGCCTCAGTGGGGAGGGGCTCTCGGGGGCGCTGGGGGAGTTGCCCGTGGATCTGCTGCAGGTCACCCTGATGGTGTGCGAGCAGGATCGCCGGCGGGCAGGCCGGATCATCGAGCGCTACCAGCAGCGCCAGGGCAACGGCTGGTTGTGCGGCCAGTGCGGGGAGGAGAACGGCGCCAACTTCGATATCTGCTGGCGCTGCCATCACGATCCCCAGGATCACTGAGATCTCTCCCTTCTTTCGCCCCTCAGCGCAGGGTGAAGTCGATATCCTCCCCCGCGCTGGCATCGTGATAGATCGCCAGATCCAGCTCCTTCTCGCTGCGGGCGATCAGCACTGACACCAGGATGTCGCCGGAGACGTTGACCGTGGTACGGGCCATGTCGAGGATCCTGTCTATTCCGGCGATCAGCGCCACCCCTTCCAGCGGCAATCCCACCGCGGTCAGCGTCAGGGTCAGCAGCATCAGCCCTGTGCCCGGTGTGCCCGCCGTGCCTATGCTGGCCAGGGTGGCGATGCTGATGATGGTCAGGTAATCCACTACGTGCAGATCCACCCCGAACGCCTGGGCCACGAACAGCGCCGTCACCCCCTGATAGAGCGCGGTGCCATCCATGTTGATGGTGGCGCCGATGGGCAGCACCTTGGCGGTGATGGCGGGGGAGACCCCCAGCCGGCGCTCGGCGCAGGCCAGGCTGATGGGCAGGGTGCTGCTGCTTGAGCTGCTGGTGAAGGCCACTGCCTGGGCGTCGACGATGCTCTTGAAGTAGTGCAGCGGATTGAGGCGGGCCAGCAGGATCAGCAGGCTGCTGTAGACCCCGAGCACATGCAGCAGGCAGCCGAGGTAGACGGCGCCGATCACCTTGAGCAGGGGCAGCAGCAGGCTCACCCCGTATTTGCCCGTCATCCAGGCCATCAGGGCGCAGACGCCATAGGGGGCCAGCGCCATCACCATCTGGGTCAGCTTGAACATCCCCTCCGCCAGGGAGGTGAAGAACAGAATGGCGGGGCGGCCGCGCCGCCCGGTGGCATTGAGGGCCAGGGCGAGGGCCACTGCAAACACGATCACCTGCAGGATCTTGCCATCCACCATGGCTTGCACCGGGTTGTGGGGCACCAGATGACTCAGCACGCTGGCCAGGGTCGGTTGCACCATCACGCCGGTCCGCTCGTAGGGTCCCATATTGGCGCCCATGCCGGGTTCCAGCAGCCAGCCCATCACCAGGCCGATGCAGATGGCGACGGCGGTGGAGCAGAGGTAGAGACCTATGGCCTTGCCGGCGATCCTGTCGAGGGTCTTGCCCTTGAGCAGGGCGGTGAGACCGGCGATGACGGAGCAGAAGATGAGAGGCACCATCAGCATCTGTATGGTGTTCACGAACAGGACGCCGATGGGTTTGAGCAGCATTGCCTGCTCGCTGAAGCCGAGCCCGAGCCCGATCCCGGTCAGCATGCCGAGCAGGGTCTTCAACCAGAGTGGGCGGCGGGTCCAGATCCGCCAGGGCTTGAAGACCAATCCATGGAACAGCATGACGCCAATGTCCTTATTTTCTGTCTGCGATGGCAAAGGGGCGCTAGTGTAGCCATCCCCCGATCAGGTTGCCACATTATCGACAAAGCGATGCTCCCGGCCAGCATGGGGGCGCTAAAAAAGGCGTTTTGTTGGCTTACATCAAGATCGGGAGACGGGGTTCAGGCTCTAATTGACATCTGACATGATGATTAAAGAGGTTTGAGATGTCCCAGTCGATACACGGTCACGAAGTAATGGAGATGATGCTGGAAGAGGGGGGCCATTTTACCCGGGCCAGCCTCAAGGAGGCGATTGAGGCGCACTTTGGCGCCGATGCCCGTTTCCATACCTGCAGCGCGAGCGAGATGGATGTGGCGGCGCTGATCGACTTTCTGGCCAAACGCGGCAAGTTCATCGAGTCCGAACAGGGCTTCCAGACCCGGGCCGACAAGATCTGCAACCACGGCTGATCCCGTGGCGAGCGCACCGGGGCGCTCGCCGAATCCCGTCTCCTTTGTTATATTTCGCCCTCTCCCCCCTCTGTTAAAGGCTTGGCCTGGGCAACGCCCGGGAACCTGTATGGATACGTTCTCCGCTGCCGTCATGTTGTTTCTGATCATGGATCCGCTGGGCAACCTGCCGGTCTTCCTCTCCATCCTGCGCCATGTCGATCCCAAGCGGCGGCGCAAGGTGATGATCCGCGAGCTGCTGTTCTCCTTAGGCATCATGCTGGGCTTCCTGTTTGCCGGTCAGCAGATCCTGAGCTTCCTGAACCTGCGTCAGGAGGCGGTCAGCATCGCCGGGGGCATCATCTTGTTCCTCATCGCCATCAAGATGATCTTCCCTAGCCCCGGTGGCGTGACCGGGCTGGCGGCGGGGGAGGAGCCCTTCCTGGTGCCCATGGCCATTCCCATGATAGCGGGCCCCTCCATCCTGGCCTCCCTGCTGCTGTTGGCGAACCAGGAGCCGACCCGGATGGCGGACTGGTCCCTGGCCTTGCTGATGGCCTGGGGCGCCAGCGCTGTGATACTGATGTTCTACGAGCTGTTCAACAAGCTGCTGGGTGAGCGAGGACTCACCGCCGTGGAGCGGCTGATGGGTATGCTGCTGGTGATGATCTCGGTGCAGATGCTGCTGGATGGCGTGCACCACTATCTGGCGGTGACGGGCAAGGGGTAAGAAGAAAGGGGCTGCCAGGCAGCCCCTTTCTTATTGTGCGTCCATGACGGCCAGCGCCTCGTCCGCGCGGGACGGGTCGCCGGGCGGGCTCTCCAGCTTGCCCATGATGAGGGCGAGCAGGGTCTCCCGCAGCCAGCGGTGTCCCGGATCCTCCTCGTGGCGCTGATGCCAGATGAGCAGGTGGGAGATGCTGTCGAGGGCGATGGGCAGCGGCAGCGGCACCAGCGGATAGACCTGGGTCGCGTGACGGGCATAGAGCCGGGAGAGGGTCACTATCATGTCCGAGTGCATGCCCATGCGCAGCGCCGCCTCGAAGGAGGGCACGGTCGCCTCGATACGGCGATAGAGATCCTGCTCCGCCAGCTTGTGATCCAGCATCCAGCGGTCGCGCCCCTCGCAATAGGTCTGCACGTGGGGATAGGCCAGGTAGCGGGGGAGATCCCACTCGGGTTCGCGCAGCGCCGGATGATCCCGCTGTACCAGGCAGGTGAGATCATCGATGGCGAGCAGTCGCTGGCAGATGGCATTGGGCAGGGTATCCAGCCTGAAATCCGAATTGATGCAGTTCTCACGCACCGTGAAGGCGATGTCCACCTGACCCTGGCTCATCTCGGTCAGGCTGTGCTCTGTCCACTCCTCGTAACGCAGCCGGATCCCCGGTGCCTGACGCTTGAGCTCGCTGAGGTAGAGCGGTGCGAACAGGGTGAAGGCGCTGTCCATGCTGGCGATGACGAACTCCCGCTCGGTGCTGACGGGATCGAAGGCGGGGGGCTGGATCAGGTTGTCCAGCGACAGCAGTATGGGTTGCAACTGCTGCTGCAGATCGAGGGCTCGCGGGGTGGGGTCCAGCCCGTAGGCTGAACGGACGAACAGGGGGTCGTCGAAGGTTTCCCGCAGACGGCCCAGCGCCTTGCTGACGGCCGACTGACTCAGATGCAGGCGACGGGCAGCCCGGCTGCCATTGCGCTCCTCCAGCAAGACTTGCAGGATAATCAACAGATTAAGGTCTATGCGCCCGAGCTGTTCCAGCAACATGATATGAATCCTCTTCAATTCTTAGATGAATTTATACCATTTGTTTTCATATCTTGGCGACCCTATGCTCGAACTGTCTCTCGCCTTCATGGCGGCTGGTACAGGATGTAGCGGTTGAGGGGACAAGTAGCACCGACTCATACGGCGGCCAAAGGCCGCCGTATCTTTTTATGTCTTTTGACGATTTTCCTGCCAACTTGCGCCTGCCTTGATTTTGCCCAACAATCGTTGCGCCTTCTTTTGATACAAACAACGGGTATCTATCTGTCAGGAGTCGCCCTATGGGACTTGGTGGAATTCATATCTGGCATCTGTTGATCCTGCTGGTGGTCGTCGTCGTGGTGTTTGGCAGCAAACGCCTGGCCGGCGCCGGTGAGGATCTGGGCACCGCCATCAGGGATTTTCGTAAAGCCTTGCGTGACGATGAAGTACATCCGAAATGAGTAGGAGTGGAAGTATGTCTGTAGACGAAAAAGTGGAATTGAATGAAACCTGCGACAGCTGCGGCTGTTTCGCCGAGATCGGCACCATCATAGGTGAAGGCGACGATGTGATGGAGCTGGTGATCGAGGCCGCGGCAGAAGCCGACGCCCGTGCCAAGCTGGCAGCCTATGAGGCGCTGGCCAAGCAGGTGACCGCCGAAGCCGTGATCGACAGCGAACTGACCCAGGGCGCAGACGGCGTGATCCTGAAGGCCCGCCTGCAATTCACCTGCACCGCCGAGAAGCTGATTTTCGAGATGCGTGCCCGCTCTATCTGAGCCCCTGATGAGACGGCAGGCTTGCCTGCCGTATTGCGTTGCCCCTCGCCTTTTCCCTCTCTTTGCGTTGTATAGTGAGTTATCCCACGGACGTTCCGGTTCCAGTCCGGCACGCGTCGCTCTGGTGCAGAGGGGTGACCTGATACCCTGATGGCACTCTGTCATCTGTTCCAGGCCTTGTCTTGGCGGGGAATCATCCGGCTCGAGTCGACCCACAGAAGGTGACTACATCATGATGCGATGGCTTTGGGCCCTGCTGGTCTTCTGCTCTCTCCCTCTGCTGGCGGCGGATCTCGGTTCCCAGCCTGGTGATGCCCCTTCGCGCGCCGCGGACGTCAAACCCAAACTCCTGCCCCAACCCGGGGATCTCGAACACATACTGCAAAAGAAGGAACTCAGGGCCCTGGTGGTTTATGAACGGGGCTTCTTCTTCTTCGACAAGGGTGCCCAGTACGGCATCCTGGTCAATCAACTGCAAGGCTTCGAGCGCTGGTTGAACCAGACCTATCTCGCCAGGGAGAAGCTCAAGCTCAAGATCATCTACATCCCGGTGCGTCAGGACAAGTTGCTGGACTATCTCACCGAGGGGCGGGGGGATCTGGTGGCGGCCAACCTGACGGTGACGCCGACCCGGCGCGAGCAGGTCACCTTCTCCCAGCCGCTCATCTCGCCCATCGAGGAGTGGGTGGTGAGCCAGCGGGAGCTGACGGGCTTCAACCGCATCACCCAGCTCTCCGGTCGGCGGATCTGGGTACGGGCCAGCTCCAGTTATTACGAGAGCCTGCATCAGCTCAACTGGCTGTTCCGCGAGCTGGGGCTGCCCCCCGTCTACATAGAGACGGTGCCCGAGTACCTGCAGGACGGGGATCTGCTGGAGATGGTGGCGGCCGGCATCATACCGCTGACCGTCACCGACAGCTTCAAGGGACGGATCTGGCTCGACATGATAGGGGGCCTCAAGGCCCACAAGCTAATCCCGCTGCGGGACAAGGGACGCAGTGCCTGGGCGCTGCGCAACAACAGCCCCGAACTGCTCAAGGCGGTGAACGCCTATATCTCGGAGTCGAGCAAACGCACCCTCTACAGCGACATGACCCTGCGCCGCCTGATGGCCCAGAGTGACCAGATGAGCAACATACTGGCACCGGATCCCCTGGGGCGGCTGTCGACCATCCGCAAGGTGCTGGAAGCCCAGGCCGACAAATATCAGCTCGACTGGCTGATGCTGGCGGCGCTGGCCTACAAGGAGTCGGGGCTCAACCCCAATGTCCGCTCCCACCGCGGGGCGGTCGGCATCATGCAACTGCTGCCGAGCACGGGGGGCGAGGTGGGGATCCGCGGTGCCAGGCTCACCAGCCTGGAAGGCAATGTGGAGGCGGCCTGCCGTTACATGCGGCTCATTCTCGATACCTACTTCAACGATCCCGGGATGGACAGGCTCAACCGCCACCTGTTCGCCCTGGCAGCCTACAATGCGGGCCCGAACCGGGTGCAGGCGCTGCAGGCCAGGGCGAGGGAGAGGGGGCTGGACCCGAACGTCTGGTTTGGCAACGTGGAGCAGCTGGTGGCCAACGAGGTCGGCCAGGGGCCCATCAACTACGTCGGCACCATCTACAAGTATTACGTGGCTTACCGCTTCAGCCTGCCCCAGTTGGAGGGCAAGTCCGAGGCCATAGAGGCGGCGCAACCCTGAGCGTCAGTGCCGGTCGGAAAGGCCATCCTCACGCGCAAGGGGGAGGGTCTCCCAGCCCTGATCCCGGTGCTGCTGGTACCAGGGGGTCAGCAGCCTGGCGGGAGTGGGATCCGGCTGGCTGGCCTGTGGTCGCTGGCTGAGGGAGGGGTGGTCGCGCAGTTCCATCATCGACTCCTTGACATGCTGCAATCGGGGCGGTTGTCTGGGTTATGCCACCGCCTCATGACAAGGAGATGACCCTTGCTCACCGCCGACTTTGCCCTGCTCGACGATCCCGGCGCCGCCCTCAAGGCCCGCTGCCAGCTGATCCGCGGCGCCCGCAGCCGGATCCAGGCCCAGTATTACAGCTGGGAGGAGGACAGCAGCGGCAAGCTGCTGCTGTCGGAGTTGCTCCATGCGGCGCGGCGAGGGGTCCGGGTTCAGCTGCTCATCGACGACCTCTATGCCGGCGACAATCGTTTCCTGGAGGTGGTGGCGGCAGAGCCCGGCATCGAGGTTCGCCTGTTCAATCCGTTCTGGCTGAGGGGCTGGCGCCCCCTGACCCTGCTGCTGGAAGGCCTGCTCAGCTTCCGTCGCATCAACCACCGCATGCACAACAAGCTGCTGCTGGTGGATGGCCGCGAGGCGGTGATCGGGGGTCGCAACATCGGCGATCGTTACTTTGGGCTGGGGGCGTCCCCTCACTTCGTCGATCTGGATCTGGTCTGCCGTGGCCCCCTCTGCCGCCAGGTCGAGCAGGGCTTCGAGTTGTTCTGGCGCAGCCGCTGGAGCCACCCCATCCGGCGCCTGTTGCGGCGCCCCCTGCTGCCTGCCGAGATCCACGTAGTGAACGATTTTCTGCTCACCCTGACCGACCCTGTGGTGGCCATGGTCTACGATCTGCCCGCCAGCCTGTTCGATGGGGTGCCGGTTCCCCTTGGCTGGCATCCGGGGTTCGGAGAGTGCTGGTTTGACCGGCCCGGCAAGGGATTGATCTCCCGGCCGACCACGGCGCCCCGCCTGGGACGCAAGCTGGCGGGCAATCGGGAGACGCTGCGGTTGGTAAGCCCCTACCTGATCCTGACCCGGAGCCTGCGCCGCCATCTCAAACGACAACGCCAGGCGGGGGTTGGCATCGAGATCCTGACCAACTCCCTGGCCAGCACAGACGTGCCCCTGGTGTATGGCGCCTATCGGCGCCACCGCCCCTGGCTGGAGCGGCAGGGCATAGTGCTGGCCGAGCTGGCGGGTGAGGCTCACAGTCTGCATGCCAAGCTGATCCTGATGGGGGAGGAGGAGGCCCTGCTCGGCAGCTTCAATCTGGATCCCCGCTCCCTGATGCTCAACACCGAGCTGATGTTGCATCTGCGCTGCACGGCGCTCTGTGCCGAGCTGAGGCACTGGCTTTGCGGGTGGCAACAGGCAGCGGCGCATCCTGTGGTGGCGCCCTCCTCGACGCTGCGGCGTCTGCTGGCGCGACTGAGCGACTGGTTGCCGTTGCACCCCTGGCTGTGAGAGGGGCCTGGCTTGTGCGAGATCTCGCAAAGCCTTGTGCGCCTTCGAGGATAACGTTTGCCATCCAAAACCGGATTGAGATTTTATCGTATTGTTTTTAATCACTTTATATCTGGTGGTGAACCCTGATGCTGCTACCCGGTCTGCATAGAGGTCCGTATAAAGCGGTTTTTTATTTTAATTAACTGCGTAGTATTTCGGTTGCAAGGACAAACACGGCGGCTCGCCTGCCGTGTGGGTGAAGGGGGTAAGGGAATGGGTCGGCCGGAGTGTTCTGGCAGATACTGCGGATCGGGAGCGGAAACCCGTGATGCGGAAAAGATCCCCGTTATTGCCGGATCCCAATACGGAACATGCTATTTGCGAGGGGGTGACATGCGAGTGTCGCCCCATTTTTTTGTTTCTCGCCTTTGGGGCGCATACAAGAAGACCGCCAGCAGGCGGTCTTCTTGATCCGGGCTCCTGAGCGTCTCAGGCGATGCCGGCCAGCAGGCGACTCCAGTTGCGTTTGGCAACGAGGAAGCCATCCCGCAGGTTGCGATATTCCAGCTGCAGCTTGAGCCTGTCGTAGCGCGCCAGCGCCTTGCGCTTGCGCTGCTCCAGCAACTGCTTGCGGTTGGCGTAGTAGTGCTGGATCTGCAGGCTCAGCTTGTCGTACTCCTCCTGCAGCAGCGCCTGCCACAGCTCCCTGTCATCCTGCTTGTGCAGTCTGGCCTGGGCGCGCTTGAGCTGCATCTCCAGCCTGGCCTGCTCGATCCGCTCCTCAGGGCAGGATCTGAGATCCCGGGCCAGCCCGCACCAGGCGGCGATGCGGATCAGCCACTTGGTGGGGTCGAACTGCCACCAGCGGATGCCGTTGCGGTAGTCGTTCTCGAACAGGTGATGGAAGTTGTGATACCCCTCGCCAAAGGTGAAGAAGGCCAGGATGCCGTTGTCCCGGGCGCTGTTGCGGTCGGTGAAGGGCTGGCTGCCCCAGATGTGGGCCAGGGAGTTGATGAAGAAGGTGGTGTGATGGGTCATCACCATGCGCAGCACCCCGGCGAGCAGCAGCATGCCGAGCAGATCCCCATGGATAAGACCGAGCAGCAGCGGGATGCCGATGTTGGTGGCCAGGGTCAGCGCCAGATAGTGCCTGTGCTGGAAGGCGACCACGGGATTGTTCTGCAGATCCCGCACGTTGCTGTAGTCGTGGTAGATCTCGCGCTGGTATTCACGCAGCATCCAGCCGATGTGGGAGTACCAGAAGCCGCGGCCCGCGCTGTAGGGATCCTTCTGATTGTCATCCACGTGGCGGTGGTGACGACGGTGATCGGACGACCAGTGCAGTGCCGAGTTTTGCAGGGCGAGGGCGCCACCGATGGCGAAGATCCATTGCAGGGCCGGGTGGGCCTTGTAGGCCTTGTGTGACCAGAGTCTGTGGTAGCCGGCGGTGATGGAGATGCCGCAATAGCAGAACAGCAGCAGGAAGCTGCCCCACTGCCAGAGGTCATAGCCATGGGTCAGGCCATACCAGGGTACCGCAATCAGTGCCGTCAGCCCGGAGAGGGCAAACAGCAGGGTGTTGGTCATGATGATCGGGGGGCGGTCCATTTCACTCGGCTCCATTCAGCGAACAGCTGTCCACTATTCTCCATTGAGCCGGAATGCGGGTCAATGGTAAAAAAGTCGGAGACAAACCTGATCCAGGCCCCGCCTTCGGGTTATCATCTGGCCTCGCTAATCGCAAGGTGACTGTTTTCGTGGGTATTCGCGCGCAACAAAAAGAAAAGACCCGGCGTACGCTGATCGAAGCGGCGTTCAGTCAACTCTGTGCCAACCGCAGCTTCTCCAACCTCAGCCTGCGGGAAGTGGCCAGGGAGGCGGGCATTGCGCCGACCTCCTTCTATCGTCATTTTCGCGACATGGAAGAGCTGGGGCTGACCCTGGTGGACGAGGGCGGCCTGACCCTGCGCCAGCTGATGCGCCAGGCGCGCCAGCGCATCGCCGGTGGTGGCAGCGTCATCAGCACCTCGGTGCAGACCTTCATGGAATTCGTTGAAAACAACCCGAACATCTTCCGGCTGCTGCTGCGCGAGCGCTCCGGTACTTCTGCGGCGTTTCGCCAGGCGGTGGCCCGCGAGATCCAGCACTTCATCGCCGAGCTGACCGATTATCTGGAGGCGACCACACAGGCGCCACGGGAAGAGGCCTACATCCAGGCCGAAGCCATGGTCACCATCGTCTTCAGCGCCGGTGCCGACGCCCTCGACATGACACCCGAAGAGTGCCGGGCCCTGTCAGAACGCACCATCAGCCAGTTGCGAATGATCGCCATGGGCGCCGAGGTTCTGAACCGCAAGCGCCGCGAATCTCTCTCATAAGTCAAGGATGGACAGTCCCATGCATGAATCGAACGCGATCCCGAAGAAACCCCTGCTGCTGGCCCTGCTCATCGGCATCTGCGGTGATGCCTTCCTGTCGGTGCTGACCGAGTCGGTTGTGCCCTTCTCCTTCTTCCCCCTGATCGCCCTGTTGTTGGCGGCCTACCAGCTCTATCAGCACTATCGCCACGAGCCCATGGTCGGCAATACCCCCAGTTGCATCCTGCTCTGCTTCTTTATCGGGGTGTTCGGCCATTCGGCGCTGCTCAAGGTGCAGTACCCGGAGCTTGGTAGCAACTTCTTCTCCCTCATCGCCATGCTGCTGCTGCTCGCGGTGCTCTCCATCAAGCTCGGGATCAGCCTGGGGAAAAAAGCGAAGGAGTGACGCATCACTCCTTCTGGTTCGATTTGCCGGTGGTTAGTCGACCCTGGGCGGCGTTTCGCCTCTTTGTCTGGCATCTATGATGGCTTGCAGCTTGGCCCGGATCTCCATCATGCCGAACACGCCGAAGATCAGCACCTGAGTGAATTCGAGGCGAGTGACCGCGAAGTAGGGCTTGCAGGCGGCCTTGATCATGCTCGCCTGTACCCAGTGCATCAGTATCACGATGACGCCGCAAACCGGCAGAAAGCCGTTCAGTTTGCCCGGCAGGGTGCCCAGCAGGGCGAGCACCACGCCGAACCAGAAGAACAGCAACACACCCATCGCCAATAGATTAAACACCCGCTTCATCGTCTACCTCCCGTACATAGAGTTGATAACAGACCTGACCGGCCTGCTTGTCCTTGAGCCGTTGCCCAGATTGACGAGGAGGGGCATAGCGCCCACCTCCCGTACCTACCCGGCATTTAAACCGCAGCGTCATCCTGGATGTCCCGCAGATAGAGTTGATAGCAGACCTGACCCGCTTGTTTGTCCTTGAGTTGTTTCCAGCTGGCAGGAAGGGGCAGAGCGCTCATCTCTTTTTCCCGTTCAAGATAGATGAGGGCATCCGGCGCCAGCCAGCCGCGCTGCTCCAGCAGATCGCACACCTGGGGCAGCAGTTCACGGCGAAACGGCGGATCCAGGAACACCAGATCGAAGGGGGTGGCCGGGCCTTGCAGCCAGCTCACCGCATCGGCCTGGATCACCTGTCCCTGGCTTGAACCCAGAGTGAGCAGGTTTTTCTTGAGCTGATCGGCGGCCCCCTTGTCCATTTCGACCAGGGTGACCTGTTCGGCGTAGCGCGACAACGCCTCCAGCCCCAGGCCGCCGCTGCCGGCAAACAGGTCGAGACAGCGGGTGCCACGGACATGAGGGGCCAGCCAGTTGAAGATGGTCTCCTTGACGCGATCCGTGGTGGGTCTGAGTCCGTCCACATCCCTGACCGGCAGTTTACGGCCCTTCCACTGGCCGCTGATGATTCTTACCACGCCCGCTCGCCCCTGGGGGGCTGGGCTCTTGCTCGGGCTGTTACGGCTGGATTTCACTCTGGGCATCGCGTTTCGTCGTCAGAAAATAAAGTGGTAGTATAAGGCGGTTCATTTTTATGCCGACCCGCCGAGGGACGGCTATCTTAGCAGTCAGCCAACGAAGTGAGTATTTTTTAGATGGCAAAAGGTTTGTTTTCCTGGCTGGGTTTCGGCCGCAAGAAAGAAGAGGCTGAGGCCGTCCAATCACAGGCCCCTGACGCCACCCCGGCTGTCGCCGAGTCCGAGGCCACCGTTGCCCCCGCTCCCGTCGCTGATGTTTCTCTGACCGAGGCCCCTGCTGTATTGCACGAGGCGCCCTTGGCGACCCCTGATGAAGGCCCTCTGGTGGTGGAGGAACCTGCCTCCGAACTCGAGCCCGTCATCGTCAATGAGGCGCTGATCGCCGCCGAGGCCGAGGCTGTGGAAGCTGCACGCGTTGCCGCTGAGGCCCAGGCTGCGGAAGCTGCTCGTGTTGCCGCCGAGGCACAAGCTGTGGAAGCTGCTCGCGTTGCTGCTGAGGCCCAGGCTGCGGAAGCCGCCCGTGTTGCCGCTGACGCCCAGGCTACCGAAGCCGCCCGTGTCGCCGCTGAAGCCCTGGCTGCGGAAACCGCTCGTGTTGCTGCCGAAGCTGCCCGCGTTGCCGCCGAGGCCCAGGCTGCGGAAGCCGCTCGTGTTGCCGCCGAGGCTCAGGCTGCGGAAGCCGCTCGTGTTGCCGCCGAGGCACAAGCTGCCGAAGCTGCTCGTATTGCCGCCGAGGCACAGGCTGCGGAAGCCGCTCGTGTTGCCGCCGAGGCTCAGGTTGCGGAAGCCGCTCGTGTTGCCGCCGAAGCCCAGGCTGCGGAAGAGGCCCGTATTGCTGCCGAAGCCCGAGCCGCAGAAGAAGCTCGCATTGCCGCCGAGGCTCAGGCTGCCGAGGAAGCCCGTATCGCCAAAGAGGCACAGCGAGCGGAAGATCTGCGTCTGGTGGCCGAGATGGAGGCTAATGCCGCCGCGCTGGCAGCCCTGCCGCTGGCCGCCAAGGTGGACGACGACACTCAGGACAAGCCGCAGCGGGAGGGCTTCTTTGCCCGCCTCAAGCGCAGCCTGGTGCGTACCAAGGAAAATATCGGCTCCGGCTTCTTCGGCCTGTTCCGCGGCAAGAAGATCGATGACGAGCTGTTCGAGGAGCTGGAGACCCAGCTGCTGACCGCCGATCTCGGCGTGGATACCACCAGCCGCATCATTGAAAGCCTGGTGCAGCACGCGGACCGCAAGCAGCTCAAGGATGCCGAGGCGCTCTATGGCCTGCTCAAGCAGGACATGGGCGAGATGCTGGCGAAAGTCGAGCAGCCGCTGGTGATCGACACCAGCAAGAAACCCTATGTGATCCTGATGGTCGGCGTGAACGGCGTCGGCAAGACCACCACCATCGGCAAGCTGGCCAAGCAGTTCCAGGCCGAAGGCAAGAGCGTGATGCTGGCGGCGGGTGATACCTTCCGTGCCGCCGCGGTCGAGCAGCTTCAGGTGTGGGGTCAGCGCAACAATATTCCGGTGATTGCCCAGCACACTGGTGCCGACTCCGCCTCCGTCATCTATGACGCCATCGAGGCTGCCCGCTCCCGCGGCGCCGACGTGCTGATCGCCGATACCGCTGGCCGCCTGCAGAACAAGAGCAACCTGATGGAAGAGCTCAAGAAGGTGGTGCGGGTGATGAAGAAGCTGGATGAGGAAGCGCCTCACGAGATCATGCTGACCCTGGATGCGGGCACAGGCCAGAATGCCCTGAGCCAGGCCAAGCTGTTCAGCGAGGCGGTGGGTTTGAACGGCATCACCCTCACCAAGCTGGATGGGACCGCCAAGGGCGGCGTCATCTTCGCTGTGGCCGACAAGTTCCAGATCCCGATCCGCTACATCGGGGTGGGCGAGGGGATAGACGATCTGCGTCCCTTCGTCGCCAACGACTTTATCGAGGCACTCTTCAGCCGCGATGAATGAGTCCGGCCGCGATGAGTAAGTGTTCCATACCCCGACCCAGGTCGGGGTTTGTCAATATCAGGAAACCGTTATGATCCGTTTTGACAAGGTCAGCAAGGTATACAGCGGTGGCCATCAGGCGCTGCAGAAGGTCAGCTTCCACCTGCGCAAGGGGGAGATGGCCTTCCTGACCGGCCACTCGGGGGCGGGCAAGAGTACCCTCCTCAAGCTCATCAGCGTGATGGAGCGGCCGACCGATGGGCGCGTCTTCTTCCATGGCGATGACGTCAGTCATATCCAGCGCAGCCAGATCCCCTATGTGCGTCGCCAGATCGGCATGATCTTTCAGGATCACCGGTTGCTGATGGACAGAACCGTGTTCGACAACGTGGCCCTGCCCCTGGTGATCGATGGCTACAGCCATGCCGACATCAACAAGCGAGTGGCAGCGGCGCTGGACAAGGTCGGCCTGCTCGGCAAGGAGCGCTACCAGCCACGCATGCTCTCCGGTGGTGAGCAGCAGCGGGTCGGCATCGCCCGCGCCATCGTCAACAAGCCGCCCCTGCTGCTGGCGGATGAACCGACCGGCAACCTGGATCCTCAGCTCTCCATGGACATCATGCGGCTGTTCGAGGAGTTCAACCGCTTCGGGGTCTCGGTGCTGATTGCCACCCACGATCTGGGGCTGATCGCCCGCATGCGCTATCGCACCCTGACCCTGAAGGCAGGGCGCATGTATTCCCAAGAGCAGGAGGAGAGCTGATGGCTATCGTTCGTCATAAACAGCCGCCGCTGCGCCGTCTGATGATGTACGGTGTGGACCACGTGCGTCAGGCCTTTGCCAGCCTGGGAGAGCTGTGGCGCAATCCGCTCGCCTCCCTGATGACGCTGGCGGTGCTCGGGGTCAGTCTGGCGCTCCCCTCCTGCTTCCACGTGCTGCTGAAAAACGCCGAAGTGGTGGAAGGGAGCTGGCAGACCAGCTCCCAGATCTCCCTCTATCTGCGCAAGGATCTGCCGGAGCAGAGCATCCTCGACATGAAGCAGCGGATCCTGCTCTATCCCGAGGTGGAATCCGTCACTTATATGAACCGGGACGAGGCGCTCAAGGAGTTCCGCGAGATCTCCGGTTTCGGCGATGCTCTGGATTACCTCGACAGCAACCCGCTACCGCCGGTGCTGAGCGTCATCCCGGATCCGCGCTGGCAGAATCCGGAAGGGGCCGCCGAGCTGCTCGCCAAGCTGGAGAACGAACCCGGCATCGAGCAGGGCAAGCTGGATCTGCAGTGGCTGACCCGGCTGCAGGGGATCATGAACCTGTTGCGCCACACCATCACCGGCATAGCGGTGCTGCTGCTTTCTGCCGTGCTGCTGATCGTCGGCAACACCCTCAGGCTCAATATTCTCAACCAGAGATCCGAGATCGAAGTGCTCAAGCTGGTGGGGGCGACCGACGCCTTCATTCACCGTCCCTTCCTCTACACCGGCATCTGGTTCGGGGTCATCGGCGGCATGCTGGCCTGGTGGCTGACCGAGGTGATGGTGATCTGGAGCGAGGGGGTGGTGAAGGAGCTGGCGGGGCTTTACAACAGCAACTTCCGGTTGGTGGGGATGGGGGCGTTCGACGGCTTCAACCTCATACTGTTGGGGGCCTTGCTGGGGTTGATCGCGTCCTGGTTCTCGGTGCACAGGCACATTCGCGACATCGAACCGTCCTGATTAATTTATCAGCATTTTAAAGCGCTGGATTTTGCGAACTGGATCAAGTAAAAGAGTGGCCCGTTTCTGGCACGGGCCACTTTCTCAGAGTAATCTGAATGATGCCTGCGCCAAGGATCATATTTGGATCCTGTGAACCTTTTGATTTATAAACAGTCTATCTAGTGCAACAGAATGTATACGGGTGTGGCCCCTCTGCCTTGCTCGTCTGACTTGGCAAGCATGTGAAGGTTGCGAGCTCCGCAACAATGGACTTAGCATGCTACTTTTCAGGGGTCCTTCATTGTGACCCCTTTTTTTTGACCGTTCATTTATGATTCATCCCGTCGGCCTAAGATAGGCCGGGCTCACGCTGAGGCCGATGTTTGACTTGTGTTTGATGTGGGCCGCAGAATGACTCCCGGTCAGTAGACAGACCCTCTCAGGGTGTTAGACTGATTCGATTGAAAAGTAAGAGGTAGAACATGGGAACTTCATTGCAACGCACTATGGCTATGATTCCGCAAGGTAGTCTGGAAGGCTATATCCAGGCCGTCAACTCGATCCCCGTGCTGAGCGCGGAGGAAGAGCGTGAACTGGCGATGCGTTTGCAGCAGGGTGGCGATCTCGAGGCTGCCCGTCAGCTGGTCATGTCGCATCTGCGTTTTGTCGTTCACGTGGCCAAGAGCTACTCCGGCTATGGCCTGCCTCAGGCCGATCTGGTGCAGGAAGGCAACATCGGCCTGATGAAGGCCGTCAAGCGCTTCGACCCGAGTGTCGGGGTGCGCCTGGTTTCCTTCGCCGTGCACTGGATCAAGGCCGAGATCCACGAATATGTGCTGCGCAACTGGCGCATGGTCAAGGTGGCCACCACCAAGGCCCAGCGCAAGCTGTTCTTCAACCTGCGCAAGTCCAAGAAGCGTCTGGGCTGGCTGAACCACGAAGAGGTGCAGGCCGTTGCCGCGGATCTCGGGGTCTCTGCCGCAGACGTCACCGAGATGGAAGCGCGCATGAGCAATTACGATCAGGCCTTCGATCTGGTCGGTGACGATGAGGATGAAGGCGGCTTCGCCCCCGTCCATTATCTGGAAGACAAGTCTTCCGATCTGGCCGCGACCATAGAGAACGACAACTGGGACAGCCATGCCACCCGTCGCCTGAGTGCGGCCATGGCGACCCTGGACGAGCGCAGCCAGCACATCATCCGTGCCCGCTGGCTCGATGACGAGAGCAAGACCACCCTGCAGGAGCTGGCCGATACTTACGGCGTCTCGGCCGAGCGGGTGCGTCAGCTTGAGAAGAACGCACTCAAGAAGCTGAAAGACGCCATGGATGCCTGAGGGCATTCTCTTGTAGAAAACAGGGCCTGATGGCCCTGTTTTTGTTTCGCGGGGATCTGGTCGGCCTTGCCTTGGTTACCCTTGTGTATGGTATGTTGCCGCCACTGCCACAGTTAGGGAGAGCAGAAGTGAAACTGTTGAACGACCTGTTTACCAACAACCGCGAGTGGGCGGAACGGATCAAGGCCGAAGATCCCGAGTTCTTCGCTACCCTATCCGCCCAGCAGGCGCCCGAGTACCTCTGGATTGGCTGCTCCGACAGCCGGGTACCCGCCAACCAGCTGATGGGGCTGCTGCCGGGGGATGTCTTCGTCCACCGCAACGTCGCCAATCTGGTGGTGCACACCGATTTCAACTGCCTCTCCGTGCTGCAATACGCGGTGGAGGTGCTCAAGGTGAAGCACATCATCGTCTGCGGCCACTACGGTTGCGGCGGCGTCAAGGCGGCGATGCAGAACCAGGAGCTGGGCCTCATCGACAACTGGCTGCGCAACATCAAGGATGTCTATTTCAAGTACGGCGAAGAGCTCGAAGCCATCGAGGATGAGCACGAGCGCTTCGACTACCTGTGCGAGCTGAACGTGGCCGAGCAGGTGGCCAACGTCTGCCACACCACCATCATCCAGAATGCTTGGCGCAAGGGGCAGGAGCTGGCGGTGCACGGCTGGATCTACGGCATCAAGGACGGTCTGCTGCACGATCTCGATCTCTGCATCAGCGGTCCGGACCAGATCCCGGACGTCTACCGCGCCTGGCCGGACATGCGTCCGCCTCACCGTCGTCGCTGAGGAATCCATTGGTGGCACCCGCCCTCTATCTGCAGATCAAACAGCACATCCTGGACGGGATCCGCGAACGCCACTATCAGGCGGGCGACAGGATCCCGACCGAGGCCGCCCTGTGCGAGCAGTTTGCCGTGAGCCGGATGACGGTCAACAAGGCGCTGCGTGAACTGGTGGCCGAGGGCTGGCTCAATCGCACCGCCGGATCCGGCAGCTTCGTGGCGGACAGGCGTGCCGAGTCGCCGCTGCTGGCCATTCGCAACATAGCCGACGAGATCGCCGAGCGGGGCAGCCAGTACAGCGCCCGGGTGATCCGCCTGCAGCGTCAGGCTGCCGACGAGAAGGTGGCGGTGCGACTGGGTTTGCGGGTCGGGGCGCCCACCTTTCACAGCCTGATCGTCCATCAGGCCGATGGGGAGCCGCTGCAACTGGAGGAGCGTTTCGTCGATGCCGAGCGTCTGCCCGGCTATGGCGAGCAGGACTTCACGAGGCAGACGCCGAACAGCTATCTGATGGAAATCTGCCCGCTCTCCGAGATGGAGCACGTGGTGGAGGCGGTGCTGCCGAGCGCCGGCGAGGCGGGCTTGCTGCAGGTGCGGGTCGATACCCCCTGCCTGCTGCTGCATCGCCGCACCTGGTCGGATGGCTTTCTGGTCTCTTATGCCCGCCTGCTCTCGCCAGGCTCCCGCTACAAGTTGAGCTCCAAGACCCGACTGGCTTAATTGTATATACATATTTTGTTTTCAAAGCCCACCTGTTGGTGGGCTTTTTTGTGCTTAAACTCTAATGAAACCGCTGTTATCAAGATGTGAACTTGATCCTTTCTTTCTCATCAGAGATCGGCTATAAATTATTGTATATACATTTAGAGGTCGGTATGAACAAGGAACTGTTGAACTGCGAGCGGGTCTGGCTCAACGTGACACCCGCCACCCTGCGCCCCGATCTGGCGGACTACGGTCTGCTGGAACCCCATGCCCTCGGCGTGCATGAGGGCAGGATCCACGCCCTGGTCCCCATGCAGGATCTCAAGGGGCCCTATCCCGCCCACTGGCGCGACATGAAGGGCAGGCTGGTGACCCCTGGCCTCATCGATTGCCACACCCACCTCATCTTTGCCGGCAGCCGGGCTGAAGAGTTCGAGCTGCGCCAGAAGGGGGTCCCCTATGCGGAGATCGCCCGCAAGGGGGGTGGCATCCTCTCCACTGTGCGGGCCACCCGCGCGGCCAGCGAGGATCTGCTCTATGAGCTGGCGGTGCCGAGGATCAAGTCCCTGATCCGGGAAGGGGTCAGTACCGTGGAGATCAAGTCCGGCTATGGCCTCACCCTGGCGGACGAGCTCAAGATGCTGCGGGTCGCCCGCCGACTGGGGGAGGCGCTGCCCATCCGGGTCAAGACCACCCTGCTGGCCGCCCATGCGGTGCCGCCGGAGTACCGCGACGATCCCGACTCCTGGGTCGAAACCATCTGCCAGGAGATCATCCCGGCAGCGGCCGAGGCAGGTCTGGCGGATGCGGTGGATGTCTTCTGCGAGCACATCGGCTTCTCTCTGGCCCAGACCGAGCAGGTCTATCTGGCAGCGGATCAATACAATCTCGCGGTGAAGGGGCACATGGAGCAGCTCTCCAACCTGGGGGGCAGCACGCTCGCCGCCAACTTCGGCGCCCTCTCGGTGGATCACCTGGAGTATCTGGATCAGGACGGGATCCAGGCGCTGGCCCACCGTGGCGTGGTCGCCACCCTGCTGCCTACCGCTTTCTATTTCCTGAAGGAGACCAAGCTGCCGCCGGTCGCCGCCCTGCGCAAGGCGGGCGTGCCCATGGCGGTCTCCTCCGATATCAACCCGGGCACGGCCCCCATCGTCTCCCTGCGCATGGCCATGAACATGGCCTGCACCCTGTTCGGCCTGACCCCGGTAGAGGCCATGGCCGGGGTGACCCGCCACGCCGCCAGGGCGCTCGGCGAACAGGAGCGTCTGGGGCAGTTGAGGGTGGGCATGCTGGCCGATTTTCTGATCTGGAATTGCGCCCACCCCTCCGAGATCAGCTACCTGATCGGGGTCGATCAGCTGGTCAGCCGGGTCCTCAACGGGGAGGAGACGCTCCATGGATAAGTTCAACATGACCGACATGTCGGTCTGGCAGGGGCGCCAGGATCCGGAAGATGGTGAACTGGCCCTGCGCTGGCACAACAAGGTACAACCCTGGCAAGCCGACAGCGAGCCCGGCGTGGTGCTGCTCGGTTTTGCCTGTGACGAAGGGGTGCGCCGCAACAAGGGGCGGGTCGGTGCCGCCGCCGCGCCGCTGGCGGTACGCAAGCTGCTGGCCAACACCGCCTGGCATCTGGGCCGACCCGTCCATGACGGCGGCGACGTGCGCTGCGAGGACGGCGATCTCGATGCCGCCCACGACCGTCTGGCGGAGCGGGTTGCCCGTGCGCTGGAGCTGGGTCACTTCCCCCTGGTGCTGGGGGGCGGCCACGAGGTGGCCTTCGGCAGCTGGAGCGGTCTCAATCGCCATCTGGGTGGCAAAGGCCGGGTCGGCATCATTAACTTCGATGCCCACTTTGACCTGCGCATGAAACAGGAGCTGGCAAGCTCAGGCACCCCCTTCTTCCAGATCGCCGAGCAGTGCGCCGCTCAGGGGGCAGCGTTTCATTACGCCTGCCTCGGGGTGGCGGAGACCGCCAATACCCAAGCGCTGTTTGCCCGCGCCAATGAATTGGGGGTCTGGCACGTGCTGGACGAGGCGATGACCCAGGCCGCACTGCCCGAGCTTCTGAACGGGCTGGATGCCTTTGTCGCCCGTTGCGACCACCTCTACCTCACCATCGATCTCGACGTGCTGCCTGCCGCCGTGATGCCGGGGGTGAGCGCTCCCGCCGCTCGCGGCGTCGAGCTGGCGGTCATCGAACCCCTGATCGCCCATATCCGGGCCAGCGGCAAGCTCAGGCTTGCCGATCTGGCCGAGTACAACCCGAGTCTGGATCTGGACAACCGCAGCGCCCGCGTGGCCGCCCGGCTGGTCCATCAACTAACCAAGTAGTCGGCCGACTCGCCAGGGGGCAATGTGCCCCCGCATGGCGGCTGCATTGATAAACAAGGAGTGTCTATGTCTGTGCAACACCAGGATCCCCGTCACGACCCGAACCGGGTCATTCGCGCCCCCCGTGGCACCGAGCTGACCGCCAAGAGCTGGTTGACCGAGGCGCCCCTGCGGATGCTGATGAACAACCTGGATCCGGAAGTGGCCGAGCATCCCCAGTCCCTGGTGGTCTATGGTGGCATCGGCCGCGCCGCCCGCAACTGGGCCTGCTACGACAAGATCGTCGAGGTGCTGACCCGTCTCGAGGACGACCAGACCCTGCTGGTGCAATCCGGCAAGCCGGTCGGGGTGTTCCAGACCCACAAGGACGCGCCCCGGGTGCTGATCGCCAACTCCAACCTGGTACCCCACTGGGCCAACTGGGAGCACTTCAACGAGCTCGATAAGAAGGGTTTGATGATGTACGGCCAGATGACCGCCGGCTCCTGGATCTACATAGGCACCCAGGGGATAGTGCAGGGCACCTACGAGACCTTCTTCGCGGTGGCGAACCAGCACTTCAACGGCTCGCCTGCGGGGCGCTGGATCCTCACCGGCGGCCTGGGTGGCATGGGCGGCGCTCAGCCCCTGGCCGCCACCATGGCCGGCTTCTCCATGATCGCCGTGGAGTGCGACGAGACCCGCATCGATTTTCGCTTGAAGACCCGCTACGTCGACAAGAAGGCTTACAGCCTGGATGAGGCGCTGGCCATGGTCGAGGAAGCCAAACAGAGCGGCACCGCCGTCTCCGTCGGCCTGCTCGGCAACGCCGCCGACGTCTTCGCCGAGCTGGTGGCCCGTGGCATCACCCCGGACGTGGTGACCGACCAGACCTCGGCCCACGACCCGATCCACGGCTACCTGCCGCAAGGGTGGAGCGTCGCCCAGTGGCGCGAGCTGCAAAAATCTGCGCCCCAGGAGGTGAACCAGGCGGCTCGTCACTCCATGGCGCGCCAGGTGGAAGCCATGCTGACCCTGCAAGCCCGCGGCGCGGCCACCCTGGATTACGGCAACAACATCCGCCAGATGGCGCTGGAGGAGGGGGTGAAAAACGCCTTCGACTTCCCCGGCTTCGTACCGGCCTACATTCGCCCGCTGTTCTGCGAGGGCATTGGCCCCTTCCGCTGGGTGGCCCTGTCCGGGGATCCGGAAGATATCTACAAGACCGACCAGAAGGTGAAGGAGCTGATCCCGGACGATCCCCACCTGCACAACTGGCTCGACATGGCCCGCGAGCGTATCGCCTTCCAGGGTCTGCCGGCGCGGATCTGCTGGGTCGGGGTCAAGGATCGTGTTCGCCTCGGCCTCGCCTTCAACGAGATGGTGAAGAACGGCGAGCTGAAAGCCCCCGTGGTGATCGGTCGCGACCACCTGGACTCCGGCTCGGTGGCGAGTCCGAACCGCGAGACCGAATCCATGATGGACGGCTCCGACGCCGTCTCCGACTGGCCGTTGCTCAATGCCCTGCTCAACACCGCGGGCGGCGCGACCTGGGTCTCCCTGCACCACGGTGGTGGGGTCGGCATGGGCTTCTCCCAGCACTCCGGGGTGGTCATTGTCTGTGACGGCACTGATGATGCCGCCAAGCGGGTCGGCCGCGTGCTGCGCAACGACCCGGCCACCGGTGTGATGCGTCACGCCGACGCCGGCTACGAGATTGCCATCAACTGTGCCCATGAGGCGAAACTGGATCTGCCGATGCTGAACACAGCTGGCAAGGGAGCGAAATAAGATGTTCGAACTCAATCTGCAACCGGGCAAGCTCTGCCTCGCCACCCTGCGCCGCGTCAGCCGCGAGCCTGTCCATGTCAGCCTGGACTCGTCCGCCCTGCCTGGGATCCACGCCTCCGCAGCCGTGGTCACCAAGGTGATCGAGCAAAACCGCGTGGTGTATGGCATCAACACCGGCTTTGGCCTGCTGGCCAACACCCGCATCCCGGTGGAGCAGCTGGACGAGCTGCAACGCTCCATCGTGCTCTCTCATGCCGCAGGGATTGGCGAGTACATGGATGACGCTACCGTGCGGCTGATGATGGTGCTCAAGGTCAACTCCCTGGCCCGCGGCTTCTCCGGCATCCGCCTGACGGTGCTCGAGGCCCTGATGACCCTCATCAACGCCGAAGTCTATCCTGTGGTGCCGAAGAAGGGCTCCGTCGGCGCCTCCGGCGACCTGGCGCCCCTGGCCCACATGAGCTGCCTGCTGATCGGGGAGGGCAAGGCCCGCCACAAGGGCGAGCTGATCGACGCCGCCACTGCGCTCAAGATTGCCGGGCTCGAGCCCATCGCCCTGGCGCCGAAAGAGGGGCTGGCCCTGCTCAACGGCACCCAGGCGAGCACCGCGTTTGCGCTGGAAGGGTTGTTCCATGCCGAGGATCTGTTCGCCGGTGCCATCACCATAGGCGCCATGAGCGTGGAGGCGGCGCTGGGCAGCCGCCGGCCGTTCGATGCCCGCATCCATGAGGTGCGCGGCCAGCGCGGCCAGATCGACGCCGCCGCCTGCTATCGCCACCTGCTGGTGGATGGCAGCGAGATCGGCATGTCCCACCACAACTGCGAGAAGGTGCAGGATCCCTACTCACTGCGCTGCCAGCCCCAGGTGATGGGGGCCTGTCTGGCCCAGATCCGCCACGCCGCCGAGGTGCTGGTGTGCGAGGCCAATGCGGTCTCCGACAACCCCCTGGTGTTTGCCGAGGACGAGGAGATCCTCTCCGGCGGCAACTTCCACGCAGAGCCGGTGGCCTTCGCCGCCGACAACCTGGCCCTGGCCATCGCCGAGATTGGCTCGCTCTCCGAGCGACGTATGGCGCTGCTCATCGACTCGCGCATGTCGGGCCTGCCCGCCTTCCTGGTCAACAATGGTGGGGTGAATTCGGGCTTCATGATTGCCCAGGTCACCTCGGCGGCGCTGGCCTCCGAGAACAAGACGCTGGCTCACCCGGCCTCGGTGGACAGCCTGCCCACCTCCGCCAACCAGGAGGACCACGTCTCCATGGCCACCTTCGCCGGTCGCCGTCTGGCAGACATGGCGGAGAACACCCGTGGCATCCTGGCGGTCGAGCTGCTGGCGGCGGCGCAAGGCCTGGACTTCCGCGCCCCCCTGCGCAGCACCGAGCTTATCGAGCTGGCCAAGGGACGACTGCGTGAAGAGGTCAGCTTCTACGACAAGGACAGGTACTTCTCGCCGGACATCGAGGCCGCCGCCGCCCTGCTGGGCGCCGCCAGCTACAACGATCTGATCCCGGCCGGAGTGCTGCCCAGCCTCTAAGGGGTCAGCCCGCACATAACAAAAGACCGCCCGATGGGCGGTCTTGTCGTTTCTGGCGCCGGTTATTCGTGTTCGAACATCAGGAACAGATAAACGACAAACAACACCAGATGGGTGGCGCCGTGCAGCGCATGGGTGCGGCCGCTGCTGAAGGTCACCTTGCACACCATCAGGGTGGTGATGAGCAGCACCATGTTGGCAGCGTCGAGGCCGAGGCGCACCTCCTGCCCGAGCAGGGCGCCGATGAACAGCACCGAGGGGACCGTCAGGGCGATGGTGGCCAGCACGGACCCGAAGTAGAGGTTCATGGCGCGCTGCAACTGGTTGTTGAAGGCCGCCTTGATGGCGCCGACCGCCTCCGGCGCAAGCACGATACAGGCCACGATGAAACCGCCCAGCGCGGCCGGGGCCTCCATCACATGCACCCCGTAGTTGATGGGGATGGCCAGGGTCTTGGCCAGCAGGATCACCACCACCAGGTAGGCGAGCAGCAGCAGGGTGTGGTAGACGTTGCTGCGCAGTATGCCGTGATGATCCTCGTGATCCTCGTGGTCGCTGTCGACGAAGAAGTGGCTGTGACTGCGGGTCTGGATCAGCAGGAAGACGCCGTAGAGCAGCACCGAGATGATGATCAGCATCCAGGACATGGCGCTGGACATGCTGCCCAGGGTACCGCCCCGGGTGAAGTTCGGCAGCACCAGGCAGAGCAGGGCCAGGGGAATGATGGCGACCAGGTAGGATTTGACCCCGTCCAGATTGAAGTTCTGGGTGTGATAGCGCCAGCCGCCAAACAGCAGGGTGAAGCCCACCAGGCCGTTGGTCACCAGCATCACCACCGCGAACATGGTGTCGCGGGCCATGGTGGGATTGGGCTCACCGGTCAGCATCACGGAGGAGATCATCACTACTTCCAGGGAGATGACCGAGAGGGTCAGGATCAGGGTACCGAAAGGTTCACCCAGCTTGATGGCCAGGGCGTCGGAGTGACGTACGACGGAGAAGATGGCCCAGGTGACGATGGCGAGCAGGGCCAGTGACACCGGCAGGTAGACCGCAAGAGGGGTTGCTTCCGTCAGCAGGTCGCTGCCCAGGGTCTTGAAGAAGAGCAGGGTCAGCAGGCCAACGGGCAGGGCAATCTCTTGCCGGATAAATGACTTCATAGGCAGTGGTTCTCATCTCGGGGCGGCCGTAGCCGACGGGTAGGGAGACAACAGGCCGCGCCACAGGGGCGCGCCAGCCCATGATAAAGGGAGTTGTCCCGTCAGAGGAGAATCATTTTGTTGCAAGGAATGAGGGTCTCCTGGCGGGAACCCTCGTGTTTCGCGCTCATTGCCTGCCGGGCTGGCTCTGCCGCCATGCCAGCAGCCAGATCTTCAGCTTGTGGAGTGCCATGGGTCTGGCATAGACATAGCCCTGGATCAGGTGGACACCACGGCGGTGCAGGTAGTCGACCTGCTCCAGGGTCTCGACCCCTTCGGCAATCATCTCCATATCGGATTCATGGCCGAAGGCGATGATGGCGTCCAGCAGGGTGCGTTTGAGATCGTCGGTGCCTATGGTGTCGACGAACATCTTGTCGATCTTGATCTGGCGGATGCCGAGGCGCTGCAGGTAGGCGAAACCGCCATAACCGGTGCCAAAGTCATCCAGCTTGAAGTGATACCCCTTCTCCTGCAGCAGCGCTATCTCCCCCATGGCTGCCTTGATATCGGTGATCGGCTTGCGCTCGGTCAGCTCGAAGGTGAGTCTGGCCGGGGAGGGCCAGCCGTGGCGTTGCAACAGAGGGCGTAGATGGGGTTGCTCCAGGTGGGCGGCCACTATGTTGACGCTGACCCACTGCGTCGGCTCCAGCCAGGGCAGATCTGCGATGACCCGCTCCAGCAATTGCTCCGTCATGGGCAGAATCAACCCCTGTGTCTCCGCATAGTCGATGAAGGTGCCTGGCGGTACCAGCTCCCGGCCCCGCTGCCAGCGCAGCAGCGCCTCGAAACCGACCACCTTTCTGCTGCCGCTGTCCACTATGGGTTGATAGAAGGGGATGAACTCTCGCCGGACCAGGCCTGCCTGCAGCAGTCCCTTGAGGGAGCGGCGATAGTTGCGCAGCCCCCAATAGGCGGCGACCAGCAGGAGTCCCAGTGCACCGCCATACAAGAGGCCATAGTGGCGGGCCTGTTGCTTCGCATACTCCTCCAGTGCCTTGCCCGCCCACAGGGTCTGCCTGATCTGGGGATCCGCATCGAAGAAGCTCAGACTCTGGTTGCCGGGCTCTTGCTTGATGGATTTGTCGCCACGGGGGAAGAGAGCGGTGACCTTGCCCGGGCTCTGCTGGCCAAACTCGAGGTAGAAGCAGCCCGAGCAGGGGGATTGCAGCTGATCGTGGCCCCAGCTGTTGTTCAGCACCCAATAGGCAACGTGATCTCCCTGTCTGAAATAGGCGACCAGCTCCTGCTCGGTGTTGAAGCGGGCATGGGTGGCCGTGAGGCCAAACTGCTCCTGTTTGGGATAGGGGGGCAGCTCGGCCAGGGTGAAGGGCAGATCCAGCCCCAGGCTGGAACAGCCACGGCCGGAGGCGAGCAGGATCCCCTGCAGCCGGATATGACTGTTGTAGAAGCGGGGATCCCGCAGCAGAGCCATGTCTGCGGGACCGCAATCGAAGGCGAACCTGGACAGCTGAGTGCGGATATTGTCATCCAGCGTCTTGTGGCGTTCCGTCAGCGCGGCCTCTATCTGCGCCTTCTTCTGCTGCAACATCTGGTGGGCCAGGGGACTGCCCAGCAACTGGCTGAGAGGAAGGCTCGCCAGCACCGGCAGGCAGAGCAGCAGCAGACTGATCCAGAAGGGAGACGATCGTCGCAAGGGATACCTGCCCGGTGGGCGCATGGGATGCAAATGGATGGCAACATCATAGCATTAGCTGGTTCGATTTGAGTCACATCGGTCACACTTGGAACAATAATCATAATCCATTGATATACAACAAATATGACAAATTGATTGATGGAGATTCAATCGCTGACCTGTCATAAATGACAATTGTCCAGCTTATCTGAAATCGCTAGAGTAGCAGTGCGGTTTGACTCACCGTGTGTTCAATACTCCTGTATCTATTTTTGTCAGTAGCACAGAGTGTTAGTTTTGATATGAGTGTTTCTTTTGGTCCCCACAGTGGGACCATTTTTCTGCCCGCCGTTCGGCCGGTTGCCCGATTTTCTCCTCTCCCGAATCCCCTCGTACGAGTGACCCACACCCGGGCATGAGCGGCCGCCGCGCTTATTTGCAGAAGCGGGATCTTCATCCATAGGCGGGATTTGGCCAAGGCTGATACCATGAGGCTCTATGGATGCTGTCGGCTACGGAAAGGCACATGAAACTGACCACTCAACTCGTCTCCTTTATTACGCTGTGCGTGATCGCGGCCATGGCCGTGGTGATGCTGGGCGGGGTATTCAGTTTCCGCCAGATGGGGATGGAGCTGCAGCAGAACCGGGTCGACTCCCTGGTGGAGATCATCGACAAGCAGCTGGGAGTGACCGACGATCAGCAGGCCTTGGCCCGCTGGCTGCCCTCCCTGCTGCGGGCTTCCCACGTGGTCGAGCTGGAGATCCGCCAGGACAGGCAGCGGGTCTACTGGTTTCGCGACGTACAGCAACAGACCGACGAGAGTCTGCTGATCCCCTACAGCAAAGCCATTCCCAATCAGGTCGGCATGCAGGCCGAGTTCAAGCTGGACAGGCCGTTCAAGGAGTTCGAGTACTCCATGCAGGCCATGTTCGGCATCTCCCTCGGGGTCTTCATCGTGGTGTTCGGTCTCTGGTATTCCATCCGCTGGTTGCGACAGCAGCTGCGTGGTGCCGAGCTGCTGGCGGAGCGGGCCCAACTGATCCTGGATGGCAAACTCACCAAGCTGGCCCATGATCCCGCCGACGAATGGCCCCTCCCCGCCAGCCAGGCGCTCACCCATCTGCTGGCCGAGCTGGCCGATGCCCGCAAGGAGCGTAGCCGGTTCGACAACTTCATCCGCAGCAACGCCTTCGTCGACAAGACCACCGGCATCGGCAACCGCCTCTTCTTCGACAACCGGCTGGAAAACGCCATCATGGAGGCGAGCGTGATCAGTGGTGGTGTCCTGCTGATCGAGCTGGCCGGGCTGGAGGAGCTGGATCCCGAACTGAGCGGGCGCCCGAGTCAGGATCTGCTGATGGAGGCGAGTGCCTCCATCGGTGCCTTCGTGCGCAAGCACAGCGGTGCCCTGCAGGCCCGCTACGCCGGCCAGGTCTTTGCCGTGCTGCTGCCCAACATGTCCGAGAGCGAGATGGTGGACGGCGCCAGTCAGTTGCTCAAGAGCCTGCAGCGTCTGCACTGGCCCGAGTCGGTCAATCTGGACACGGCCGTCTATCTCGGTGCCGTCTGTTATCAGGCAGAGGACTCCCTGCTCAAGGTGCAGGAAGAGGCCGAGCTGGCGCTCAAGAGTGCGCGCCTGCAGGGTCACAGCGGCTGGTTCCTCTACGAGAAGTCGCTGGACGAGGAGGCGAGCAACAAGGGGACGGTGCGCTGGCGCACCCTGATCAACCGCCGCATCGAGGAGCGGGGGATCTCCTTCTATCTGCAGCCGGTGCAGCAGGAGCGGGATCAGGTGGTGCTGCAACAGGAGCTGCTGATCCGCCTCCATGACGAGCAGGGGCGGGAGTTGCAGGCGGGGGTCTTCATGCCCATGGCGGAGAAGGCCGGCCTGCTGCTGCCGCTGGACCGGCTGGTGGTCGCCCAGACCCTTCGCCTGCTGCGCCAGCGGCCGGAGTCGAGCTGCCCCGTCTGCCTGTCGCTCAGTGCCCAGAACCTGCTCAATCGTGAGTTCCAGCGGGATCTTTTCTTCGAGCTGTTCCAACTGCCGCGCAGCCTCAATGAGGGGTTGATCCTGCAGTTGTCGGAGTCTCAGGTGACCCGCCACTACGAGGCGCTCAAGCGGCCACTGCGGGCGCTGCGCATGTTGGGATGCCGGCTGGCCATCGATCACGCGGGCCAGGATGTGGTGAGCACGCAGTACATCAAGGAGTTCGAAATCAACTTCCTCAAGCTGCACCCCAGCCTGGTGCGGGAGATCCACCTGCGACAGGTCAACCAGATGGCGGTGCGCAGCCTGGTGGGGGGTTGCGCCAATACCCAGACCCGGGTGATTGCGGTCGGGGTGGAGAGCGGCGACGAGTGGAAGATGCTGCGTCATCTCGGCGTGCACGCGGGCCAGGGGCCCTGGTTCGCCGAGCCACAGCGGCTGATCATGCCCGCCTGACGGGCCCGCCTGGTTCAGTGGCGGCCCACCTTCTCTCCGGGTCCCTGAATCGCCCTGGCCTACAGCCTGCCCTGCTCCTTGAGGCCCGCCAGCCCCTGCAGGCCCCCGGTGTGGATGAAGACCACCTCGCTGCCGCGGGGGATGCGCCCGGCGGCCAGTTCCCGGAACAGCCCCCACATTGCCTTGCCGCTGTAGATGGGCTCGAGCGGCAGCCCGGTGTGGGCGCTGAAGGCCTGTACCCACTGCCACAGGGCCGGACTGAACCTGGCATAGCCGCCGTCGTGATGATCCAGCGCAATGCGCCAGCCATCGGTGATGGCCGCCGCAGGATAGAGCCGGCACACCTCGTCGGCGATGAAGCCACCCCCCTTGAGCACGGCGATGGCGAGGATCTGCTCCCGTGCCCGCTTGCCCGCGATGAGCCCCGCCAGGGTGCCACCGCTGGCGCAGGGCAGCACCCAGAGATCCGGCGAGAAGGGCACCTCGGCCACCAGCTCGGCGACTCCGGGGATGGCGAGCGGGCTGCTCCCCCCCTCCGGCACTATCAGGGTGTCAGGTGCCGCGAACTGGGCCAGCCAGTCGGGATCCTGGCGGCGGCGGTAGCTCTGGCGGTCCACAAAAACGAGATCCATGCCCCAGCCTTTGGCCGCGCTCAGGGTTGCGTTGCTGACGCTGTCAGCCTCACCGCGTATGATGCCGGTGGTGCGCAGCCCGGACCTGAGGCCGGCCGCCGCCAGGGCGTGAATGTGATTGGAGTAGGCGCCCCCAAACGACAGCAGGTGGGTCTTGCCCTGCGCCCGAGCCTGTTGCAGGTGGTACTTGAGCTTGCGCCACTTGTTGCCGGAGAGGGTCGGGTGGATCAGATCATCCCGCTTGCACCAGAGCCGCACGCCGTGGGCATCCAGCAGAGGGTGGTGGACAGGGTGCAAGGGGGAGGGGATCTGAGCGGGTTCCAGTGGCGCATCCCAGGGGGAGGTCATCTTGGCCGTCAATGCATCGTTTGTCATAAAGTTGGAGGCTAATGGCCTGTTTATGTTAAGGTTTAGTCCGTTTCATGCAGCCAGGTCCAGGTCTCGATGAAGTCACTTTTCCGACGTTCGCACCCCAGCCCTCAGGTGGGACTCCTGCTGGCCAGCGATCGCATCCTGCTGGCTTGTGTGGAACCCGTCCCGATCTTTACCAGTCGCGCCATCCATGGTCCTCACGACTGGTCCAGGGCCATGGGGGAGCTGTTTGCCCAGCATGGCCTGGCCAAGTCTAAGGTGCGGGTGGCCCTGGCCGCCAGCCTTTATCAGCAGATCCAGATAGACAAGCCCGCCGTACCCGACGCCGAAATGGCGGGGGCCCTGCCCTGGGCCATCAAGGATTTCGTCAACGAACCCGTGTTGCAGCTCGCCATGGACTATGTGGACCTGCCGACGCCCCCTGCGGGTCGGCCGCGCATCAACGTGATCTGCGTGCCCAAAGCGCGGGTGCAGCAACTGGCGGACGCGGTCAACGGCGTGGCGACTCTGGAGGCCATCGTCAGCGACGAGTTGGCCATGACGGCCCTCTACGAGGCGGATCAGACGGTGCGCATGCTGCTCTGGCAGCCGAGGGGACAGGAGTTGCAACTGCTGGTCTTTCATCGGGGAGGGCTCTGCTTCTCCCGTCAGTTCCGCGGGTTCGCCAGCCTCACCGGTACCCATGAGCCCGATCAGGAGATGCTCGACGGGCTGGCGCTGGAGATCCAGCGCTCCCTCGACTATCTGGCGGGTCATCTCAAGCTGCCGGAGCCGGGCCAGTTGCAACTCGCCATCGCCTCCTCCGCCATCGGGTTGCTGGTCCGCCACCTGGAACAGGTCTTCGGTTTCCCGGTCTCCGCCATGGCCAACAAGGCGGTGCTGGCCGGTGTCGAATACCTCTGTGCCTATGGTGCGGCCCTGGGAGGCGAACGATGAACCGGGTTGCTGACGTCATCCTCCACTCCTCCATGGCCAACAAGACCCAGTGGCAGGCCGGTGTCGAATATCTCTCCGCTTACGGCGCCGCCCTGGGCAGGAGCGAAGGATGAAACACCATATCAATCTCTATGGCGCCGAATTCAGGCCAAGGCGCCTGTGGGCCAGCCTCAATCAGATGGCCCTGGTCTGGGGCGGCTGCCTGCTGCTGCTGGTCGCGGCCACCTTTTTCTATGGCTGGCAACAGGGGGGTGTCGACCGTGAGCTGGCCCAGGTGCGTGCGCTGCTCGATGTGCAGCGCGGCGAGGCAACACGGCTCGATGCCGCGCTGGCGCGCCATCAGGCGGACGGTCAGCTGCAACAGCAGCTGGTCGACAAGCGCGAGGAGCTGGCTGCCAAGCAGGCGCTGATACGCCAGCTCGGCAGCCTCTCCCTGCAAAAATCCCAGGGCTACGCCGGCGTGATGACGGATCTGGCCCGTCTGCGGGATGGCCGCCTCTCCCTGCAACGGATCGAGATAAGTGACGGGCGCATCAACCTCTCCGGGGTGGCCGAACGCAGTCAGGATGTCCCCGCCTGGGTGAACCGCTTCAAGCAGACCCCGTCCCTGGCGGGCAAGCAGTTTGGCGAGCTGACCCTGAGCCGGGACAAGGCTGGCCAGCTGGCCTTCCAGCTTAGCGGCATAGCACGGGAGACCCCATGATGGAGATGAAAGCACAGTGGCTGGCCTGGGCACAGCGCGTGGCCGCCCTCAGCCTGCGTGAGCGGGTCTTGATCCTGTTGACGGGCATCATCCTGCTGGGGGCGGCCGGGATCTACGGCTGGCTGGATGCCGCCGACACCCGCCTGAGCCAGGAGCGGCAGGCGCTGACGGCGGCGCAGCGGGATCTGGAGATCCTGACCCTGGAGAATCAGGGCAAGCAGGCCCGGCTGGGGCGGGATCCCAACGCCCAGGTGCGCCAGCAGCTGGCTGGCGTTGAGGCATCCCTCGGCCGGCTGGACGCAGAGCTCAAGGCCCAGACGGTGGATCTGATCCCGGCCCACGAGATGCCGGCCGTGCTGGAGGCCCTGTTGTCTCGCTCCGCCAACCTGCATATGCTGGCGCTCACCTCCCTCAAGCCCGAGCCGCTGATGGCTGGCGAGCAGAAGGCCAACCTGTTCAAGCACGGGATCCGGCTCCAGCTGGAGGGGGGCTATTTCGATGTCTACCAGTACCTGAAGGCGCTGGAAGCCCTGCCTCGCCACTTCTACTGGAAAGGGTTCGACTACAGGGTGGTTGAGCACCCCAAGGCGGCGGTGGAGATGGAGATCTACACCCTGAGTACCAGCAAGGAGTTCATTCGTGGCTAAGTGGCTGACATTGTTGTGCTGCCTGCTGGGCCCGCTGGCCCAGGCAGAGGTGTTGCAGGACCCGACCGCCCCCCTGGCCGGCAGCGGCGCGGCGGTGAGCCCGAGCAAGGACGCCGGTCTGCCCAGGTTGCAGAGCGTCATCCTGGGCAACGGACCGGCGCTGGCGGTGCTCAACGGTCAGAGCTATCGGGTGGGCCAGCGGATCGACGGTTTTCTGCTGGTGGGCATCAGCGCCGATGCCGTGGTACTGGAGAAAGCGGGCAAGCGTCAGACACTGACCCTGTTTGGCAGCAAGATCCGGATGTGAAGTCGGTTCCGCGCGGGATGCTGCGGGCCAGGTTTGTCGAGTTTCATTGCGAGTCAGGTGCACCAATAACATGAAAAAACACCATTTTTGTCTGCTTCCCCTCGCATTGGCGGTGGCGGCTTGTACCAGCTACCAGCACCCCGAACCGGTGCAGGCCAAAGACGCGCTCAAGCAGGCCATGAACGAGCAGACCCCGACCGCGCCGCTGACTACCCTGCCTCCCTCGGTGCAGAGCGAACTGCTGCAGCTCAACCGTCCCCAGCAGCCCCTGGCGGTTCCGGAGAAACGGCTGCGTATCGCGGCCCATGACGTCGATGCGGTGGAGTTCTTCGGTTCCCTGTTCAAGGGCTCCCGCTACAGCGTGGCCGTCCACCCCGGGGTGGCCGGTGCCATCTCGGTAGAATTGAAAGACGTGACCCTGCAGGAGGCGCTGGCCACGGTCGGCGACATGTACGGCTTCGACGTGCAGCGCAAGGGCAACGTGTTTCATGTCTATCCGGCGGGTCTGCGCACCGAGACCATCCCGGTCAACTATCTGATGATGGCCCGTCGCGGCCTCTCCCGGACTTCGGTCAGTACCGGCGGGGTGACCGCCAACGACAACAACAATAACGGCAACAACAACGTCGACAGCAGCGGCAACAATAACGGCGGCAACAACAACCTCGGCTCTTCCAACGGGGACAACGGCAACAGCAACAACAGCAACGGCACCCGGATCGAGACGGACAGCAACAACGACTACTGGACCGATCTGCGGGATGCCCTGCAGACCCTGATCGGTACCGGCGAGGGGCGGGCCGTCATCACCAGTCCCCAGGCGGGCCTGGTCACCGTGCGTGCCTATCCGAAGGAGCTGAAAGCGGTGCGCGAGTTTCTGGATCAGTCCGGCGAACACCTCAAGCGCCAGGTGGTGCTGGAGGCCCGGATCCTGGAGGTCTCCCTCAACGAGGGCTACGAGCAAGGGGTGGACTGGAGCGGCCTCTCCGCCAGCTGGGACGGCAACAAAGGTATCCGGGGGGGGGGTAGTCTTGGCAACAGCCAGGTCGGAGCCAGCAATCCCATCTTCAACGCCATCGGCGGTGGCGCCGGTTTCACCATCTCGGATGGCAACTTCGTGGTGGCGGTTGACTTGCTCAAGACCCAGGGTGACGTGAATACCCTCTCGAGCCCGCGGGTCACCGCGACCAACAACCAGAAGGCGGTGATCAAGGTGGGAACGGACGAATACTTCGTCACCAACGCCTCGACCACCACCACCACCTCGGGCAACTCGGCACCCATCGTCACGCCGAACGTGGAGCTGACCCCCTTCTTCTCCGGCATCGCCCTGGACGTGACCCCGCAGATCGACGAGGCTGGCCGGGTGCTGCTGCACATCCACCCCTCCGTCATCGACACCGAGGAGCAGAACAAGACCATCAACGTCGGCACGGCGGATCCCCTGGTGCTGCCGCTCGCCAAGAGCGCCATTCGTGAATCGGATACCGTGGTGCAGGCCAACAACGGCGACATCATCGTCATCGGCGGTCTGATGAAGACCGACAAGCAGGAGATCGTCAGCAAGGTGCCGCTGCTGGGAGACATCCCCTGGGTCGGCGAAGCCTTTACCAACCGCCGGGAGAGCACCAAGAAGGTCGAGCTGGTGATCCTGCTCAAGCCGACAGTGGTGGAAAAAGACACCTGGCAGAAGGAGCTGCAACGCTCCTCCGAGCTGCTCGACAAATGGTATCCGCCCAAGGGCTAAGCCATGAACCAGCATGCGATTGGCCTTGCCCCCTACGGCCCGTGGCTCTGTGCCACGACAGGCCCCCAGGCCGGTGACGACTCATGTACCTGAACCATACCGGTTTGCAGGTGTTCTCCTTCGGCCTGGTCGGCACTGGCCGTGATGGGCACAGGAAGGGCGCATGTACCTGAGTCACTTCGGTTTGCAGGAGGCGCCCTTCGGCCTGACCCCGAACACCGGTTTCTACTACGGCCTGCCTCCCCACGAGGAGGCCATGCAGGTGCTGAACTGGGCGCTGGCGCAGGGGGAGGGTTTCATCAAGGTGACCGGCGAGGTGGGCACCGGCAAGACACTGCTCTGCCGCAAGCTGCTGAGCGAGCTCGGCTCCGAGGCGTGTCCGGTGCGCCTGGCCTGGCTGCCCAATCCCCACCTCACCCCGGGGGAGCTGCGTACCGCCCTGGCCCTGGAGCTGGGGCTGGCGGTGCAGGGAGAGAGCGAGCTGGATCTGACGGATCGCATCCATCGTCACCTCATCACCCTGCACCAGCAGGGGAGCCGGGTGGTGGTGCTGATCGACGAGGCGCAGGCCCTGCCGGACGAGACCCTGGAGGCCATCCGGCTGTTCGGCAACCTGGAGACGGAATCCAGCAAGCTGTTGCAAATCGTGCTGTTCGGCCAGCCCGAGCTGGATGTCCGGCTGGCCAAGCCCCACCTGCGCCAGTTGCGCCAGCGCATCGGCTTCTCCTACTGCCTGCGGCCGCTGCGGTGCGACGAGACCCGGGCTTATCTGGAGCACAGGTTGCATGTCTCGGGCTATCGCGGGGCGGCGCTGTTTGGCGGCCCGGCCCTGCGCCTGCTGTGGCGAGCGTCCCGCGGCATTCCCCGGCTCATCAACGTGCTGGCCCAGAAGTGCCTGATGCTGGCCTATGGCCGCGGGGTGCGCCGGATCGACAGCGCCCTGGTGCGACTCGCCATTCGCGATACCGACGACGCCCGCCGTGGCGCCTTGGTACGCTGGTGGCCCCTGTTGCTGCTGCTGGGTGCTGCCCTGACCTATGGAGTCTGGTCATGAGCGTGATCAATCAGATGCTCAAAGATCTGGAGCAGCGTCAGTCAGGATCCGAGGGCGCCGCCGTCTATGTGGCGCCGGTGCGTCAGCAGGGGTGGTGGATGCTGGCGCTGACCCTGTTGTGCACCCTGGCGCTGGCCATCCTCGGCTGGCGTACCTGGATCTACTGGCAGCAGAGCCAGCGCACGGCGCAGCCGACCGTTCAGTTGACTACCCGGCTCGTCCCGGCGAGCGGTGAGCAGACGCTGCCAGCCTCCTCTGCCGCCGAGGTGGTTGCCGTTGCCCCCGCACCCCAGGTGGCTGCCGCCTCCGGGGCGGTTGGGGTGGATGGCTCCATAGCGGCGAGGGCAAGCGACACCGCCGACCTGGCGCCGCAGACCATGGCCGAGACGCCGCCAGAGGATGACGTCATCCCGAGCGACGAAGAGTTGCAGCCGGATCTCTATGCCGAGCTGGCGGCCGAGCAGGATGCCGAAGAGGCGCCAGTGTCGACAGCCCCGCGCAAGCCCGGAATCTTGAAGATAGAGACGGTGGAGCTCTCCGAGCCCGAGCTGGCGGCCCTGGCCGAGCGCAAGGCGACCACCGCCATGGCCAAGGGTCAGATGCAGGAAGCGCAGGACAACTACTACGAGGTGCTGGTCCATGACCCGCACAATCAGGGGGCGCGGGAACAGCTGGCGGGCCTGCTCTACGGCGAGGGTCGACTGAGCGAGGCGAGCCAGCTGCTGGAAGAGGGGCTCAGATTCGATCCTGAGCAGGCCGACCTGCGTCTGCTGCTGGCCCGGGTGGCCATCGGTGGCGGTGATCGCCAGAAGGCGCTGGACTGGCTGACCGGCTATCAACCGGATCTGGCCGCCAATCTGGATTACTACGCCACCTGGGCCGGGCTTGCCCAGGAGCTGGGTCAGCCTGCCCGGGCGTCGGAGCTCTACGTCAAGCTGCTGCGCCAGCAGCCGGATCAGGGGCGCTGGTGGCTGGGGCTCGGCGTGGCCGAGGATGGCCAGGGCCATCGCCAGCGTGCGCTGGATGCCTATCGCAACGCCCAGTTGCACGGGAACCTGGGCGAGGCCTCGACCCGCTGGCTGGAACAGCGAATTGCACAGCTTGCCCCCTGACGGGCAGCCGGGATCACTTTTTTGGAGTTTGCATGGCACAACCCAGACTGAAAATGCGCCTCGGCGACCTGCTGGTACAGGAGCGGATCATCTCGGATGATCAGTTGCAGCTCGCCCTGCAGCAGCAGCGCCACACCGGCCGCAAGCTGGGCACCACCCTCATCGATCTCGGCTTCATCAGCGAGGTGCAACTGCTGACCTTCCTCGCCCGTCAGCTGGACGTGCCCTTCTTCGATCTCAACAACCTCACCATAGACGCCTCGGCCGTGACCCTGTTGCCCGAGGTGCAGGCGCGCCGCTACCGGGCGCTGGCGGTCAACCTCAGCGACGACAAGGTCACCGTGGTGATGTCGGATCCCGCCGACTTGAGCGCCCTCGATGCCATCGCCGCCCTGCTGAGTCCGCGGGAGCTGGTGCTGGCGGTGGCCCGGGAAGGCCAGTTGCTGGAGTATTTCGACCGCCTCTATCGCCGCACCCGGGAGATAGAGAACTTCGCGGTGCAGCTGCACGAGGAGCATCAGGAAACCGGCTTCGAGCTGGGTGCCAGCAGCCTCAACGCCGGGGCAGACGAGGGGGAGGCGACGGTGGCCAAACTGCTGCGCTCCCTGTTCGAAGACGCGGTGCAGGTGGGGGCCTCGGACATTCACATCGAGCCGGACGAGAAGGTGCTACGCATCCGCCAGCGCATCGACGGCGTGCTGCACGAAAACATCCTGAGCGAGGTGCGCATCGCCCAGGCGCTGGTGCTGCGTCTGAAGCTGGTGGCCGGGCTCGACATCTCGGAGAAGCGGCTGCCCCAGGATGGCCGTTTCGCCATGAAGGTACGCGGTCGTGACGTGGATGTGCGGATGTCCACCATGCCGGTGCAGTACGGGGAATCCGTGGTGATGCGGCTGCTGGATCAATCCACCGGCATACTGTCGCTGGCCGAGACCGGGATGCCGCCCGCCATCCTGACCCGCTTCCGCCGCCAGCTCAAGCGCCCCCACGGCATGATACTGGTGACGGGGCCCACCGGCAGCGGCAAGACCACCACGCTCTATGGCGCCCTCTCCGAACTCAACCAGGCCAGCCACAAGATCATCACGGTGGAAGATCCGGTGGAGTACCGACTGCCTCGCGTCAACCAGGTGCAGGTCAATCACAAGATCGGCCTCACCTTCTCCCAGGTGCTGCGTTCCACCCTGCGCCAGGATCCCGACATCCTGCTGGTGGGGGAGATGCGAGACAACGAGACGGTGGAGATTGGCCTGCGCGGCGCCATCACCGGCCATCTGGTGCTGACCACCTTGCACACCAACGACGCCGTCACCAGTGCCCTGCGCCTCATCGACATGGGGGCTCCCGGCTATCTGGTGGCGAGCGCCCTGCGGGCCGTGGTGGCCCAGCGGCTGGTGCGGCGAGTGTGCGAACACTGCGCCTGTGAGACGGCGCCGGATGAGGGGCAGGCCACCTGGCTTGGCGCGCTCTCCGGCGAGATACCGGGTCAGCACGTCTATCGCAAGGGGCGCGGCTGCCAGAGCTGCAACTTCACCGGCTATGCGGGCCGGATCGGGGTCTACGAGTTGCTGGAGCTGGATCAATTCATGATGGATGCCCTGCGTCGCAATGACGCCGAGGGCTTTGCCCGGGCTGCGCGCGAGCACGAGCACTACCGGCCGCTGGCCCTGACCGCCCTCGACTATGCCCGGGAGGGGATCACCTCGGTGGACGAGGTGCTGCGGCTGGCCGAGGATCTGGGTTAAGTCATGGGATCATTTGCGTACAAGGGCCGCGACAGCCAAGGCAATGCCGTCAACGGCGTGGTGGAGGCCGCCAGCGAGCTGGCCGCCGCCGAGCAACTGATGCGCCGTGGCGTGATGCCCACCGAGCTGAAGGCGGGCAAGGCCAAGGCGGCCGGCATCGACTGGTCGCTGCTGCTGGAGGGGAGCGTCAAGCTGGAGGAGCTGGTGGTGTTCAGCCGCCAGATGTATGCCCTGACCCGGGCGGGCATCCCCATACTGCGTGCCATCGCCGGGCTGGAGGAGAGCGCCCACAGCAAGCCCCTCAAGCGGGCACTCCATACCCTGGGGGAGGATCTGGGCAACGGGCGGCCGCTGTCGAGCTCGATGCAGGCGCACCCCAAGGTGTTCAACAGCCTGTTCGTCGCCATCATCCACGTCGGCGAGAACACCGGCCAGCTGGAGGAGGCCTTCCTGCAGCTCGCCAACTATTTCGATCTGGAGCTGGAGACCCGCAAGCGGATCAAGACTGCCATGCGCTACCCCAGCTTCGTGATGATAGCCATCGGCATCGCCATGGTGATCCTCAACATCATGGTGATCCCGGTGTTTGCCGGCATGTTCGCCAAGTTCGGGGTGGAGCTGCCGCTCGCGACCCGGATCCTGCTCGCCACCTCCCACTTCTTCGTCCACTACTGGTGGCTGCTGCTCGCTATCTTGCTGGGAATGATCGTCGGCTGGCGGCGCTGGGTCGCCACGGCCCGGGGCAAGCTGACCTGGCACCGATGGCAGCTCAGGCTGCCCATCGTCGGCTCCATCATAGAGCGCTCCCTGCTGGCCCGCTTCGCCCGCAGCTTCTCCATGATGCTCAAGGCGGGGGTGCCGCTGAACACGGCGCTGACCCTGGTGGCCGATGCGGTGGACAACGCCTGGATGGCGGGGCAGATCCGCGACATGCGGGGCGGTATCGAGCGAGGCGAGAGCCTGCTGCGCACCGCCGGCGCCAGCGGCCTGTTCACCCCGCTGGTGATGCAGATGATCGCGGTGGGGGAAGAGACGGGCCAGGTGGACGAGCTGCTGCACGAGGCGGCCGAATACTACGAGCGGGAGGTGGATTACGACCTCAAGAGCCTCACCGCCCGCATCGAGCCGATCCTTATCGGCATAGTGGCCGTCATGGTGCTGGTGCTGGCGCTCGGTATCTTCACGCCCATGTGGGACATGATGCGAGCGGTGCGGGGTCAATGACAGGCCGCGGGATCTTCACTCCTCAAGGTAGGGGCCAGTGATGCATGCTGTTTGCGGTAGACAAGGGGCGAGAGAGGCATGAGCAGACAGTCCGAGCAGGATGAGCGCTGGCTGGGAGGCTATAGACGGCTGATCGCCTGCGTCCTGCTGCTGGTCATCCTTGCCACCCTGGCCCTGAGCTATCGCAGCCACAGGGCAGAGGCGCTGGCGGTCAGCCTGAGCCTGCTCGGAGAGCAATTTGCCGAGCGGGCCCAACTACTGCACGGGCGCTGGCTCGATGAGCGGCGACCCGCCGTGCTGCATGCAGAGGGGGTGGCCTGGCAGTTCGATGAACGGGGCTGGCCGCTGGCGGTGTTGCCGCTGCAGTCCCCGTCCGGGAACTGCCGCCAGCTCTGGTTGATGCTGATCGGTCCGGACGATCCGGGGTCGCCATCCTGGCAGGCTCTCGCCAGCCAGGATGGGGGCGGCTGCGAGTTTGGTTGGGAGGGGCATTGGTTGCGCTACCGTTTCAGCGATGGCCGGGTACTGTCAAAGCCGTGAGGCGATCTCTCAAGTGCTTCAGCCACATGATTTTTTTCTATCTGCATGAAATAATGCGGAACATTACGGAGGCAGCATGGCAGCAAAGAGAGTGAGCGCCGGCCAGGGACCGGGTCAGATGGCCGGTTTTTCCCTGATCGAGCTGGTGATCGTCATCGTGATTCTGGGGATCCTGGCCGTCACCGCCTTGCCCCGTTTTCTCGACGTGACCGACGAGGCGAAGAAGGCCAGCGTGGAAGGGGTGTCCGGCGGTTTCGCCACCGGGGTCTCCCTGGTGCGAGCCCAGTGGGAAGCCGAGGGGCGCGCCAAGCAGGACAGCCTCAACACTGTGCTGTATGACGGTTCCCGCTTCTATCTGACCACGCCGACCGACAGCCAGGTCAGCAACGGCGAGCTCTCCCCCGGTTATCCCATGGACACGGCGGCGAGCGGGGCTCCCGATGTGGATCCGGCCAATCTGACGGCGACCCGCTGTCTCAATATTTGGGAGGGCTTGTTGCAGAATCCTCCCAAGGCTACTGCCAACTTTGACGAGGTGCGCGGTAGCGGCAATGACCTGAAGTTCTATGCCACGGTGAGCAACAATGGACTGGATTCGGTCTGCCGTTACTATCTGGTCAACAGCCTGAGCAAGGGAAGTGATGGGCGCTATCAGGACCCGCAAGGGAGCACCGATGCCTACATGAGTTTCAGTTACCGCCCGGCCTCCGGCCAGGTGACTACCCATATCAATTGATAAACAGAGGAAAACGTAATGAAAAAGCAATCGGGTTTTACCCTGATCGAACTGGTGATCGTGATCATCATCCTGGGCATTCTGGCGGTCACCGCCGCGCCCAAGTTCCTGAATCTGCAGGATGATGCCAAGAAATCTGCCGCGCAGGGCGTGCAGGCAGCGTTGTCCAGCGCTGCCAATCTGGTCTATAGCAAGGCAGCTCTGAATGGGCAGGAAAAGGCATCTGCGGCAGATGGTACAGACTTGACTGGGATGACCGGTGTCAAGGTTATCTATGGCTACCCGACCGCTGATACCATTTCCGCTGCTGTAACCCTGGACGGCTGGGTTGCAGCTTCTGGCGCAACTGCTCTCGAGTCAACTTTTGCTCCTGCGAATACCAGCGGCAATACCTGCACCGTAAAATACACTGCTGCAACCAGTGATACTGTTCCTTTCAAAACCGAGTTGCAAAACTGTAAGTAATACGTGTTGACAAGCGAGGCTTCGGCCTCGCTTTTTCATTATTCAATGAGCAACCAAATGCCGAGAAACAAGGGCTTTACCCTGATAGAACTGGTGATAGTGATCCTGTTGCTCGGGATTCTGGCCGCCTTTGCCGTGCCCAAGTGGCTGGGCAAAGGCGGCTTTGAAACCCATACCCTGCGTGACGAGCTGGTGACCCGGCTGCGGCTGGTGCAGACCATGAACATGCATGAAGGGGAGGGGCGCTGCACCCAGCTGGTGCTGGAGCAGAGCCGCTTCGCTCATCTGACCCAGACGGGCAGTTGCGTGGCCAAGTCCATCTCGAACTGGGATGCGGACGAACAGAGCTGGGGACGCATCGTCACGGCCTCCGGCGGCATCACCCTGCCGCAAGGCAGCTTCTTTTTCGACAAGCGCAGCGGCCGTCCGCTCTCACCCTCCACCTGCGCCAATGGTTGCAACCTGGTGGTGAGCAGCGGGCAGGAGAGCGCCCGGCTGCGCATCGAGCCGGAAGGTTATATCCATGCCCTCCCTTAAGGCCCGTCGCGGCTTCACCCTGATCGAATTCGTGGTCGGCATAGTGCTGCTGGCGGTGGCGCTTACCGGCATTCTGGGTCTGCTGGTCAACCAGGCGCCCCAGTCAGTGGATCCGGTGCAGCAGGTGCGGGGCGCCCAGCTGGCCCAGCGGATCCTGAACGAGGTGCTGCAAAAATCCTTCGATGAACACTCGGATCACAATGGCGGCCGTTTTCGCTGCGGCGAGACCGTAGGCACGCCTCCCATGATCTATCCCGCCTGCACCCCAGTCGCCGATTACGGTCCGGATGGGGGCGAGACGCGCCCCTACGCCTTCAACGACGTGGATGATTTCGATACTGCGGGTAACTGGGTGGACGCCAACCAGTTCACCCAGAGCTCTACCAGCGCCAGCGACGAGGAGTATCGCCACTATCAGCTGAAGATCCGTGTCACGGCTGATGACCTGTTTGCCAGTGCAGGCAAGGGTGCCTCGTCCATCGGCAAGCGTATCGAGTTGACGGTACGGCTGCCTGATCGCAGTGAAGTCGAGTTTGCGCTCTACCGGGGTAACTACTGATGAGCCAGCGCATTGCACGGGGCTTCACCCTGGTGGAACTGGTGATGGTGATCCTGCTGCTCGGAGTGATGGCCACGTTCACCAGCCAGTTTATCGGTATCGGCACCCAGATTTACGGGGATGCCAGCCGCCGGGAGCAGCTGATGAGCGATGCCCGCTTCGCCCTGGAGCGGCTCAACCGCGAGCTGCGCGATGCGGTGCCGGGCTCGGTGCGCATCGAGGATGAGGCGGGCAACCCTCTGGATCAGGGGGCCTGTCTGCGCTTCTGGCCCATCGTCACCGCCAGCCGCTATCTGGGCTCCGCGGCCAGCGCCGGGCTCACCATAGTGGTGCCGGACGTGCTGCCCGAGCGGGATAAGGACCTGGCCATCGTCTATCCCCTTGCCGATCCGAATATCACCCTGGAGCAGGGGTGCCTCCATGGCAACTGTGTGGCCAGCGTCACCTCTGTTGGGGCATCCGTGTCGGGGGCGCTACCGCTGACGGTGGATGGCTCCTTCGCCAAGGGGTCGCCGGGGCAGCGTATCTATTTTGCCCGCCAACAGGTGCGTTACTGCGTGATGAATGCCGCCCTGACCCGAGCCAGCGCCGCGATCGGCACTGACATTCGCGGGAGCACACCGGTCCTGATGGCCGAGCATATCCGTTTTTCGCCCTATTACTTCTATCGTGAGCCCGCCGCTTTCAATCAGAGCGAGGTGGGACTGCGGATGGAGTTCGAGCAGCGTGGCGAGCGCGTCCTCTTCAACCACAAGCTGGAGATGCTCAATGTTCCCTAGGCCCCCCCGCAGGTTGGCGCCCCAGCGCGGCAGCGCCATCATGATCGCGCTCTTCGTCATCGTCATCATGGGCCTGCTGGCGGCGGCCATGGGCCGCTTCCTGGTGGACAGCGGCGAGAAGAACACGGTGGAGGTGCGCGGCGTGCGTGCCCTGATGGCGGCCCAGAGCGGGCTGGAAGTGGGTCTCTACCGCCTCTACCCCAATGATCACTGGGACGCGCAACAGTGCATCGCCCTGACATCCATCCCCTTTCTAGTCCCGGGGCTGGTGGATTGCAACGTGGTACTGACCTGCAAGCCGGTGGTGGTCAGTGTGGCTGGGGTCACCCAGACCGGTTACCGCTTTCAGAGCACGGGCGCCTGCGGCCGTCGCGATCTGAACAATCCCAGTCCGGACTTTGCCGTCAGCCGCACCCTGGTGGCGGAAGCCTTTGATGGGGTGAATCCATGACACGCTGGCTATTGGCTCTCACGCTACTGTCTGGCGTGGCTCATGGCTTTGAGACCATAGACAACAATCTCTATTTCCCTGCCGTTGCCCAGGGTCACCGCGGCAATACGAGTGCCTCTTGCAATGGCCTGGGCTATCCCGCATTGACCCAGAACAATCAGGCCAAGATCACCGGGACCGGAGGGGTGGCCTTGAATTTTTGCGCCTCGAATCAGGGTTCTGGCATGCCGCTGGATGCGTGCGACAATGCCAATGGCTCGCGTCGGCTCTGCACCATCACCGGAAACCCGATACGTGGATTGGCTACCTCGGGGGATAACAGCTTCCTGAGCAGTTCGGGCAGTGATGGTGACATCGGTCACTGTAATAGTGGGCAGCAATTGACGCTGGGTAGTGCTAGCCAATACCAGTTCGGGACTATCAGCCTCTACAGTGCCTGCACCCTGACCTTCTCCAGCACCCGTCAAGAGTACAGAATCCAGTCTCTCGCTTTGGGGGGAGCAAAAGTGGTACTGCCCGCCGGGGATTATTGGATAGACAGACTCGTCGTCAATCAGGGCGGGGAGATTGAAACCCGGGGCAATGTGCGTATCTTCGTCAACGCGGTGGAGTTTAATGGCGGGCGTCTCAACGCGGCCAAGACGGGATCTGTGCTGCTGTTTGGATACCAGAATGTCAATTTGAATGGTGAAAGCCTGGTCAACGGCCTTGTATATGCCGATCAGGCATTGAACATGAATAACGCGAGCGTTATCAACGGTAGAACGACCAGTCGCTCCCTGTTTATGTCTGGCACCACCGCCATCAATGACAAGATGTCCCCCCCCGTCACCGCGGCGATCGATCACTTCGAGTTTGACCACAGCGGCAATGCCCTGACCTGCAACCCGGAGACCCTGACCATCCGTGCCTGCGCCAATGCCAGCTGTAGCCAGCTGTTCACGGACCCGGTGAGCGCCGCCCTGATACCGGCAAAGAGTGGCAGCAATGGCTGGATAGCGAGCGGTCAGGTGAGCTACAACGGCAGCAGCGCCATGGTGAGCTTCAGTGGTGGCAGCACGTCCCTGCAACTACGCAACAACTTGTCAGGAGCCGTGACCGTTGGGGTGAGCGGTTCAACTCCGTCCACCAACCCCCTGAACACCACCCTGTGCCGGGCGGGTAGCGGGGCGTTGAGCGCCGCCGCCTGTACCCTCAATTTTGCCGACAGCGGCTTCGTGTTCGATGTGCTGGATACCTATGCCAACAAGCCACAGGATGTAGTGATCAGCGCCGTCAAGAAAGACGATGCGACCCAGCAGTGCGTTCCCGGCTTCGCCAGCGTGAGCAAGCCGGTCAGCTTCTGGGGTTCTTATGTCACCCCGAATGCCAATACATTTGGCAGTCAGGTCACGATAGAGGGCAATTCGGTCTCGACTTATGCCGCCAATGTGGCTTCGCCGACGGGCACTGTCATCAACGTGAACTTCGATAGTCAGGGCAAGGCGACGCTGAAAAATGTCAACTATCCGGATGCGGGCCAGATGCGGCTCAACGCCCGTCACGATGGCAGCGGGGATACAGCGGGTCTGGCTATGACGGGCTCGGATCTGTTCGTCAGTCGCCCGGTGGGGCTCTGCATCAAGGCCCCACAGGGAGAATGCATGCGCGGTGCCAATGCGACCAACGCTGACTACGCCGCCAACTGCCCGGTATTCAAGAAAACCGGGGAGACCTTCTCACTGAATATCCAGGCCGTGGCCTGGCAGGCCGACAACGACGGTGATCTCTGCCGCGACAATCTGGCAACTCCCAACTTCGCACTAGCCAATATTGCCCTCAGCAGCCAGCTGGTGGCGCCCAAACCCGGGGTCGAGGCGGTGGTCGGCACGCCCCGCTATGACCACTCCAACCAGAAGGGCAGCAACAACCTCAACATCGTCAGCCAGTCGGTCAATGAGGTCGGGTTGTTTAGCATGGCGGCGACACCACCGACGGCAGGTTATTTCAATTACACCATTCCCCCCGCTACCAGCGTGCCTGTGGGGCGTTTTATTCCGGTGGACTTCAACCTGGTGAGCGGCAACATAACGCCCGCTTGCGGTGATTTCTCCTATATGGGACAACCCTTCCTGACGGAGTTATACGTCCAGGCTCGCAACCAGGCTGGCGCCGTGACGCAAAACTATAGGGGGGACTTCGCCAAGGGGGATGCCTACCTGAGTGCGGCCAACAACAAGGATGGGGTGTCGCTCTCCGCCCGGCTGCGCAGTCTGGGGCCGCTGCCCTGGGTGGCAGGGGAGGCCGATTTCAACGGGCCGACCGAGTTTGTGCGCCGCTCTGATGGTCAGCCAGACGGCCCCTACCGCGGCCTGTCGTTTGGCCTCTATATGCAGGACAACGATGGTGAGCAGACCCTGATCGCCAACCCCGACTTCAATGACGGGCAGCCTGGGTCATGCAGTGGCGCCAGCTGCAATGCCAGGCTGATCGATGAGGTGCCCATGGAGGCGTACTTCGGCCGGGTGCAGGCCGGCACCCGCCAAGGGGTGGCCACGGCCGGGCTGGCGGTGCCGCTGCAACTGCAATATCACGAGGCGGGTGCCTGGCACGCCATGAACGCGGATCAATGTACCCGTCTCTCCTTGCAAGATGGGGGCATCGAGTTCACCGATGGCAGCCAGAGTTTCGATGAGGGAAGCGGCGATCTGGCGCTGGATGGCAACACCCGGATCCGGCTCGGCCTTGGCCCGATCGCCCCCGGCGCCATGATGGCGAGGGCGAAGGATGGTGTCATCTCTATGCAGTTCGCTGCCCCGGACAGGGCGGTGCGCATTCCGTTCCGGATCGATCTGGGCAAGCAACCTGAGTCAGAGCAGCAACCCGGGCGGCGACCGCTCTGGCTTTCTGACCCTGACAGTCTGGATGGCATGGCGATTTTCGGCCTGGGCCGGGGCAACGATCGCATTATTTATCGCCGCGAAGTGATGCCCTGAAAATGATATGGGGACAGGGAGAGGGGCGCTTTGGGATGGGCCTGCGTCTTATCTCCTTGTTTCGTAGTGTTTGTCGGCCTGAGCGGGTGAGTGATGACTCGCATTTTTGTCGCGCTTGATTGACTGGCGACAGTTTGAGCGCTTGCCCATTGGGGTGGGCATTGGTAAAGTTAGCCGGTTTTCTGCACCTCCAAATTCTTAGGATTTCCCGTAGCCATGTTCAAAAAGCTCAGAGGCGTCTTTTCCAACGATCTGTCGATCGATTTGGGAACTGCCAACACCCTGATCTACGTAAAAGATCAAGGGATCGTCCTTAACGAACCCTCAGTTGTCGCCATTCGCCAAGAGCGCGGGAACGCCAAATCGGTCGCTGCCGTCGGTCATGCCGCCAAGCAGATGCTGGGTCGTACCCCTGGTAACATCTCCGCCATTCGTCCGATGAAGGACGGCGTGATCGCCGACTTCTACGTGACCGAGAAGATGCTGCAGCACTTCATCAAGCAGGTTCACGACAACAATTATTTCCGCCCCAGCCCCCGCGTGCTGGTGTGCGTGCCGTGCGGCTCCACCCAGGTCGAGCGCCGTGCCATCAAGGAATCCGCGCTGGGCGCCGGCGCCCGCGAGGTCTACCTGATCGATGAACCCATGGCCGCCGCCATCGGTGCCGGCCTGCCGGTCTCCGAAGCGACAGGTTCCATGGTGGTGGACATCGGTGGTGGTACCACAGAAGTGGCCATCATCTCCCTGAACGGTGTGGTCTACTCCCAGTCCGTGCGTATCGGTGGCGACAAGTTTGACGAAGCCATCATCAGCTACGTGCGCCGCAACTACGGCAGCCTGATCGGGGAAGCCACCGCCGAGCGCATCAAGCACGAGATCGGCTCCGCCTACCCGGGCGAAGAGGTGCGCGAGATCGAAGTCCGTGGTCGCAACCTGGCCGAAGGGGTACCGCGCAGCTTCACCCTGAACTCCAACGAGATCCTGGAAGCGCTGCAAGAGCCGCTGTCCGGCATCGTCTCCGCTGTCATGGTCGCCCTGGAGCAGTCCCCGCCCGAGCTGGCGTCCGACATCTCCGAGCGCGGCATGGTGCTGACCGGTGGTGGCGCCCTGCTCAAAGACATCGACCGTCTGCTGATGGAAGAGACCGGCATTCCGGTCGTCGTGGCTGAAGATCCCCTCACCTGTGTCGCCCGTGGCGGTGGCAAGGCGCTGGAACTGATCGATATGCACGGTGGCGATCTGTTCCACTACGAATAAGACCCAAAGCCGGCCGAGCGCCGGCTCTTTTTTGACGACTCATGAAACCCATCTTTGGTAGAGGCCCTTCGCTTCAGTTACGGTTGTTTCTCGCCGTCATCATCTCTGTCGCTGCCATCGTCGCGGATTCCCGCTTCGGTGTGTTCACGCACGTCCGCGTCTATCTGAGTTCCCTCGTCAGCCCGCTGCAATACATCGCCAACGCGCCAGGCACCCTGCTTGACACCATGTCGACCCAGGTGCAGACCCGATCCAGCCTGATCGAGCAGACCAAGCAGCAGGAGCAGCAGCTGTTCACCCTGCGCTCCCGCCTGCTCAAGCTGGATCAGCTGGAGCACGAGAACCAGCGCCTGCGCGAGCTGCTGGGTTCGCCTGTGCACAAGGAGTCCCGCAAGATGGTGGCCGAGCTGCTGTCGGTGGATTCCGACCCCTTCAGCCATCAGGTGCTGATCAACAAGGGGGCGCTGGACGGCGTCTACAACGGCCAGCCGGTGATCAACGATCAGGGGGTGGTCGGCCAGGTGCTGCACGTGGGATCCACCACCAGCCGCGTCCTGCTCATCACCGACTCCAGCCACGGCATTCCGGTGCGGGTGCTGCGCAACGATCTGCGCGCCATCGCCTCCGGCAGCGGCGAGCTGGACAAGCTGGAGCTGCGCAACCTGCCGCGCAACACCGACGTCCAGGTCGGCGATCTGCTGGTCACCTCTGGCCTCGGCGGCCGCTTCCCGGAAGGTTATCCGGTGGCAACCGTGACCCGATCCGATTACGTGGAGGGCAAGCCCTTCGCCCAGATCGAGGCCAAGCCCCTGGTGGCGCTGGACAGGCTGCGTTACCTGCTGCTGCTGTGGACCGACAAGAAGCCGGAAGTGCATGACGACGAGGCCATGGCGCCGGTGGCGGCGCCCTCTGCGGCGACGGCCACCTCGGCGGCGGAGGCGACGCGCTGATGCTGCAACCCGCCAGCGGCAGGATCTGGATCTGGATCTCGATCCTGCTGGCCCTGTGTCTCTCGATCCTGCCGCTTCCCTTTCAATTCGAACCCTTCAGGCCGGACTGGCTCGCCATGGTGCTCATCTACTGGGCGCTGGCGTTGCCGCACCGCACCAACGTCGGCACCGCCTGGGTGGCGGGCCTGCTGCTGGACGTGCTGCTCGGCAGCACCCTCGGCGTGCGGGCCATGGCCATGGCCATCACCACTTATCTGGCGGCCTTCCAGTTTCAGAAGATCCGCAACTTCTCCCTCTGGCAGCAGGCGCTGATCATCGGTCTGCTCTCCCTGGTGGGCAAGATCACCGTGTTCTGGGCCGAGCACCTGTTCAGCCGTGCCAGCCTCAACCTGGCCTATTTTTGGTCGACGTTGACAACGATGTTAATATGGCCCTGGATTTTTATGGTCTTGCGCAAGGTACGCCGTCGCTTCAATATCAAGTGAACATGAGCAAAAACAACGGATTGTAACTGCGTCTCATCTCATTGAGTGAATATGAACAAGCACAACGAACTGCAACTCTATCTCGCCTCGGGCTCGCCCCGCCGGCACGAACTGCTGACCCAGCTGGGCTACCGTTTCGAGGTGCTCAGGCTGGATGTGCCCGAGCTGCGGGAGGCGGGCGAAAAGCCCCAGGATTACGTCTGCCGGCTCGCCCGTGACAAGGCGATAGCCGGTGTGGCCGCGGCCCCGACCCCACTGCCTGTGCTGGGGGCCGACACCATAGTGGTGCTGGGGGACAGGGTGCTGGAGAAACCCTCCGACCTGCTCGATGCCAAGGACATGCTGGAGGCGCTCTCCGGCAAGGTTCACCAGGTGATGACGGCGGTGGCACTGGCCACCCCGGATCGCTGCGACGTGCGGCTGGTCACCACCAATGTGGCATTCCGCAAGCTGGACGAGGCCGAGATCGAGGCCTACTGGCGCACCGGTGAACCCTGCGACAAGGCCGGTGCCTATGCCATCCAGGGCATCGCCGGCAAGTTCGTCAGCCGCATCGAGGGGAGCTACAGCGCCGTGGTCGGCCTGCCCCTGCTGGAGACGGATCTGTTGATCAAGCAGCACCTCGAGCAGACTCGGTAATCCCCTCGTCAGCAGTTCGCTGCTGAGTTACCCGTTGTTCGTCGTGCCAGAATTCAAAACTAGAAAGGCAAGGTAACTTATGTCAGTAGAACTGCTGGTGAACGTCACCCCCTCAGAGACCCGGGTCGCCCTGGTCGAGAACGGGCTGCTGCAGGAAGTACATGTGGAACGCCAGGCCAAGCGCGGCATAGTGGGCAACATCTACAAGGGCAAGATCAGCCGGGTGCTGCCCGGCATGCAGGCCGCCTTCGTCGACATCGGCATGGACAAGGCCGCCTTCCTGCACGCCTCCGACATAGTGCCCCACACCGAGTGCGTGGCGATCAAGGAGAAGGAGCAGTTCCAGGCGGGCAACATCGCCGAGCTGGTGCGCCAGGGCCAGGACATCATGGTGCAGGTGGTGAAAGATCCCCTGGGCACCAAGGGTGCCCGTCTCACCACCGACATCACCCTGCCGTCCCGCTACCTGGTCTTCATGCCGGGCAGTGCCCACGTCGGCGTCTCCCAGCGCATCGAGTCCGAAGCGGAGCGCGAGCGCCTCAAGCGCACTGTGGCGGGCTATGTGGACGAGCTGGGTGGCTACATCATCCGCACCGCCGCCGAAGGGGTGGGGGAGCAGGAGCTGGAACAGGACGCCGCCTTCCTCAAACGCCTGTGGCGCAAGATCCTGGAGCGCAAGCAGAAGTACCCGCCCTGCAAGATCCTCTACGAGGATCCCAGCCTGGCCTTCCGGGTGGTGCGCGACTTCGTCGGTGCCGAGCTCGACAAGATCCGGGTCGACTCGCGCCAGAGCTTCGAGCTGCTCTCGCATTTCACCGGGGAGTATGTGCCCGAGCTCGCGAACAAGCTGGAGTACTACTCCGGCGAGTCGCCCATCTTCGATCTCTACGACGTGGAGAACGAGATCCAGCGCGCCCTGGAGCGCAAGGTAGAGCTGAAATCCGGCGGCTACCTCATCATCGACCAGACCGAAGCCATGACCACGGTGGACATCAACACAGGTGCCTTCGTCGGCCATCGCAACCTGGAAGAGACCATCTTCAACACCAACGTCGAGGCCACCGCCGCCATCGCCCGCCACCTGCGGCTGCGCAACCTGGGTGGCATCATCATCATCGACTTCATCGACATGCAGTCCGAGGATCACCGCCGCCGGGTGCTGCACAGCCTGGAGCTGGCGCTGGCCAAGGACAGGGCCAAGACCAACGTCAACGGCTTCTCCCAGCTCGGGCTGGTGGAGATGACCCGCAAGCGCACCCGGGAGAGTCTGGAGCACGTGCTCTGCTCCGAGTGCCCCGAGTGCAAGGGGCGCGGCCGGGTCAAGACGGTGGAGTCGGTCTGCTTCGAGATCCTGCGGGAGATCATCCGGGTCAACCGCGCCTACGATGCGGATCAGTTCACCGTCTATGCGGCCCCCTCGGTGGCCGATTACCTGCGGGGGGAGGAGTCCCACAGTCTGGCCGAGCTGGAAGTCTTCATCGGCAAGCAGGTCAGGGTGGTGACGGAGCCGCTCTGTGGGCAGGAACAATTCGATGTGGTGATGATGTAATTGATCTACCGCTGGCTGAGTCGGGGCTGGTTAGCCCTCGGGGTCTTCTTCGTGCTACTGGCCATCCTGGTCAGCGTGGTACGCCTTGGCGGCCCCCTGCTCAACCAGCACAGGCAGGCGCTGATCGCCACCCTGCTCGGCGACAGCCAGCTGGAGGTGAGCGTCGAGCACGTCGGGTTGAGCTGGACCCAGCGCGGCCCGGCCCTCGAGCTGCAAGGGCTGGCCATCGCCCCCGATTCGGGGCGCTTCTCCCTGCGCCTTGGCAAGGTGTGGGCCCACCTCGACTTCTGGCGCTCCCTCAACGACTGGAAGCCGGTGTTCGGCCAGCTGCTGCTGAGCGACGGCGACATGGCGCTGGATCTGGCGCAGCCGGCCGCCCCGACCGGCGAGAAGAGCCCGGATCAGCAGCGGGCCCTGCTGCGCTTCCTGCTGACCCAGCTCTCCACCTTCGACATTCATGACAGCCGCCTGAGCGTGACCACGGCGCTCGGAGAGGTGCGCGCCCTCAACATCGCCCAGCTGCGCTGGCAGAATCGCGGCAAGCGCCATCAGGGGGTGGGCAAGGCCTACCTCATCAACGGGGTGGGCGAGAGCGCCATCGATCTCATCATCGACGTGGATGCCCCGCAAGTGCGCCTCGACAGGCTCAAGGGCCAGCTCTACCTGGGGGCCAGCGAGCTGGACATCAGCCCCATGCTGGCGCGGATCCACGCCGGCGAACCCAGGGTGACCGGCCAGCTCGACTTCCAGCTGTGGAGCGAGTTCGAGGGGGGGAGGCTCGGCAACTCCCTGCTGGCCTTTGGCAACAACCACCTGATCTGGAAGGACGAGGTCAAGGGGGAGCCGCACCGGCTCGATCTGCAGGGGGGCAAGATCCAGCTGCGGCGCGACGGTGAGGAGTGGCAGCTCGCCAGCCATGACGTGACCTTCAAGCTCGACGGGGCGACCTGGCTGCAGAGCCGGTTGCAGCTAGAGCGGGTCGGCTCCCGCATCCAGGGCTATGTGCCCGCCATCGATCTCAACCAGATGGCCAACCTGAGCCAGCTGGTCTCGGGCCTCTATCCCGAGCTGACCAAGACCCTCAAGCACACCCAGCCCAAGGGCAAGGTGCAGGAGCTGGTGCTGCAGGCCGATGGCGACTGGCAGGGGCTCTCCCTGAGCGGACAGCTCAGGGGCTTCGAGACTAAGGCTTGGCACGACGTGCCCGGGCTGCAGAAACTGGACGGCGACTTCTGGCTGACCCCGGCCGGGGGCAGCGCCCGCCTGACCCTGGGCAAGGGCAAGGTGGATCCCGCCCGACACTTCAAGGTGCCTATCCCGGTCGACAGCCTCTCGGCGCGCCTCGACTGGTGGCGGGAGCCCCAAGGCTGGGTGCTCTACGGCCAGGACATAGCGCTGGATAACGAGGACTTGAGCCTCGCCAGCCGTTTCCGCCTCGATCTGTTCGAGCACCCCTTCCTCGCCCTGACCGGCCGCATCGACGTGAAGAATGCGGCCCATGCGGATCGCTACTATCCGCTGGCCGTGATGAGCGACGGCCTGGTGGACTACCTGAGCGGCGCCATCAAGGGGGGCAAGGCCAAGGGGGCCGATCTGCTCTGGTATGGCGAGTTCCGCGACTTCCCCTACGACAAGGGCCAGGGGGTCTTCCAGGTTGCCGTGCCGCTGGAGCGGGCCACCTACGAGTTCTTCCCCGGTTGGCAGCCACTCACCGACCTGCAGATCGATCTGCTGTTCCAGAACGCGGGTCTGGATATGCGCAGCAGCGCCACCCGGCTCGGCAAGGCCAGATCCGACGCTGTGCATGCCTGGATCCCGGATCTCTCCCCCGGGGCGCACCTCTATGTGGATGCCAGGGTCCAGGGGGAGGGGCAGGCCATCAGCGGTTACCTGCAGGAGTCTCCCCTCGCGGGCTCGGTGGGTCAGGCGCTGCAGGAGATCGAGATCCGTGGTCCCATGGAGGGCACGGTCAAGCTCGACATACCGCTGGATGGCAAGGGCGAGGTCAAGGCCAGCGGGGAGGCGAGCTTCCATGACAACAGTGTCAGGATCGCCACCCTGGATCTGCCCCTGGAGAAGGTGCAGGGACGACTCGAATACGACAACGAGCACACGTACTTCAGCAACCTCAAGGCCAGCCTGTGGAACCAGCCGCTGACCCTGGATTACCGGGGCAAACAGTTGCCCCACGGCTATCAGGCGGATCTCAAGTTCAAGGGACTCTGGGACAGCCGCCGCCAGCGCCAGGACATTCCCGCCCTCGAAATGCTCAAGGGACGCAGCAACTGGACGGGGACCCTGGGGCTGACCCTGCCCGAGAACAATGCCTTCAGCTTCCAGCTGGCGCTGGACTCCAACCTGCAGGGGATGGGGCTGGATCTGCCGGTGCCGCTGACCAAGGCACCCGAGAGCCGGCTCCCCCTCAAAGTCACGGCACGGGGCCGCGACGGCAGTGCCGACATTCGCGCTGTGCTGGGGGCCGATGTGGATATGCAGAGCCGGCTGGTGTACGGCGAGGGGGCTCCCTACCTCAGCCGGGTGCGGGTCAACGTCGGCCAGCCCGGGGCTCGGGTGCTGCAAGACAAACCCATGCTGCTCGCCATCAATCAGCCCCAGGCCGACGTGGCCGGCTGGCTGGCGCGGCTCACGCGCTGGTTGCCGGGCAAGGGGACGCAGACCAGCGGCAACGCGGTGGTCGGCCCCGCCTTCCTGCCCCAGGAGTGGGGGGTCGATGGTCTGCTCGCCCGGGCCGATATCGGCAGCGCCAACCTCAAGGCGGTGCACTTCACCGTGGGGCCGGTGAACCTGGCCACCGAGGTGATGATCGACAGCCCCGAGGTGATGGGGGTGGTGCGCATTCCCGTGATGGGCAGGCAGCCCATCGACGCCAAGTTCGCCCGTATTCACTGGTCAGGCAAGGGATCCGATCTCAGCCCCGAGCCCGATGCCCGTCAGGACAAGGCCATCATGGATGCCATCCCCTGGCTCACCTTCAGCTGCGTGGATTGTCGCTTCGGGGAGTTGCCCCTCGGGGAGCTGAAAGGCGAACTGGTACCCGGCGCCAACCGGCTCGATCTCAAGGGGTTGGAGATGCGGCTGGCCGGCAGCACCCTGAGCGGGAGCGCCGAGTGGCTGGCGCAGCCCGGCCAGATGCAGACCCGGGTTCGTGCCCACCTCAGCACCCAGAACAGCGAACTGCTGCTCAAGCGACTCGGCTTCACCTCGCCCATCGGCGACGCGCCGGGCAAGCTGGCGCTGGATCTGAGCTGGCGTGACGTGCCCTACCGGCTGGACTTGCCGACCTTGGCAGGCAGTGCCGACCACCAGCTTGAGGGGGGCACCCTGCGGGAGGTCAACGACAAGGGGGCACGCCTGCTCTCCCTGCTGAGTCTCGACTCCCTGATGCGCAAGCTGCGCCTCGATTTTCGCGATGTGTTCGACAAGGGATTCTATTTCGAATCCATGTCGGCCTCCGCCAAGATCAAGCAGGGGGTGGTGGAGAACAACGACTTCTACATGAAGGGGGCCGCCGGCAACCTGCGTGGCGAGGGCGTCGCCGATCTGGTGCGCTGGCGCCTCGATTACGATCTGAGCTTCTCGCCGAACCTGGGGGGCACCCTGCCGGTGGTGGCAGCTTTCTCCCTGACCCCGATCACCGGGCTCTATGTGCTGGCGCTCTCCAAGCTGCTGGAACCTGTGGTGGATGTGGTGACTCGCATCGATTTCCGGGTCTCGGGCCCGCTGGACGACCCCAAGCTGATCGAGGCGGGCCGGGATCGCGCCCGTATCAAGCTCAACCAGCAGCAGAAACAGGCGGTGGATGCGGTGGCGCCGAATCTGCCCACCGAGGAGGTCACCCCCTTCCTGCTGACACCCAAACACGGCGGGCCTGCCCAGCGCTGAGGAGCAGCATCGCGGTGCCAAAACCCTTTCCTCCCGGGCCCGAACCCCCCATAGTGCAGGGATTCCCCCGCAAGCCGAGGATGCAGAGTCCGGCGGCTTGCCCAATCACAAGGAGCGTGTCATGTGGTTAGCCGCAATACAGCTGATATCAGGCCGTCACTGGCAGGATAACCGGGCACAGATCGCCGCCGAGCTGGCGGCCCTGCCCAAGGAGCGCCCCTTGCTGGTGCTGCTGCCTGAAAACTTCGCCCTGTTCGGCGAGCGCCAGGGCTATCTGGATGGCGCAGAGGCCCTGGGTGAGGGCCCTATCCAGACCCAGCTGGCCGCCTGGGCGCGGGAGCACGGGATCTGGCTGGTGGCCGGTGCCATGCCCACCACCATCGCCGGTTCCGACCATATCCACACCAGCTCGCTGGTGTTCGATCCCGAGGGGGCGCTCAGGGGCCATTACCACAAGATCCACCTGTTCGACGTGGACGTGGCGGATAATCACGGCCGCTATCGGGAGTCCGAGACCTTCAGCCCCGGCCAGGAGTGCGTGGTGCTGGACTCCCCCTTTGGTCCCCTCGGCCTCTCTATCTGTTATGATCTGCGCTTTCCCGAGCTCTATCGCCGGCTGGCCCGGGCCGGTGCCCGCGTGCTGCTGGTGCCTGCCGCCTTCACCGCCGTGACCGGCGAGGCGCACTGGGAGCCGCTGCTGCGGGCCCGCGCCATCGAGAACCAGTGCTATGTGGTGGCCGCCAATCAGGGGGGCAGCCACGAGACGGGGCGTCAGACCTGGGGCCACAGCATGGTGATCGATCCCTGGGGCCGGGTGCTGGCCTGCCAGGATTCGGGCCCAGCCACCGTACTAGTGAAGATGGAGCCCGGGCTGGTTGACGAATTGAAACGCACCATGCCGGTGCTGCAACATGCCCGGCTGTTGTGATGCCGTGGCATTGATTGGCGCCGGGGGCCATGAGCTCCGCTGATTGCACCCGACGAACCCACACCGGATGAATTAACCGTTACGACTTCTCACAGCGAGAGTGGAGAGAAAGATTGAGTCTATTGAGCCAGGTTAGTGCCTCATTGTTGGCCCCGAACGATCTCGACGAAGGGCGGCTGCAGCAGCTGCTCGGCAGCCTGATGAGCCATCAGGTGGAGTTCGGCGACCTCTATTTCCAGCGCAGCTGGCACGAGTCCTGGATGCTGGAGGACGGCATCGTCAAGGATGGCAGCTACAACATCGATCAGGGTGTGGGGGTGCGCGCCGTCAGCGGCGAGAAGACCGGCTTCGCCTACTCGGACGAGCTGAGCCTGCTGGCGCTGCAACAGTCGGTGACCGCCGCCCGCGGCATAGCCGCCGCCGGCGCCCAGGGCAAGGTGAAGGCCTGGGCCAGAACCGAAGCGAACCTGCTCTATCCGGCCATGGATCCGCTGCAGACCCTCGACAAGCAGCAGAAGATCGCCCTGCTCGAGCAGATGGACAAGTTCGCCCGCAGCCTGGATCCCGCCATCAATCAGGTGATGGCCTCCATCAGTGGCGTCTATGAAGAGATCCTGGTGGCCGCCACCGATGGCACCCTGGCCGCCGATGTGCGCCCTCTGGTGCGCCTCTCGGTGACCGTCATCGCCGAGAAGGGGGATCGCCGGGAGCGCGGCAGCGCCGGCGGCGGTGGCCGCTTCGGCTACGACTATTTCCTGGAGCTGGACGGGCTGGAGAGCCGGGCGTTTGGCTATGTGCGCGAAGCGGTGCGCCAGGCGCTGGTGAACCTCGAGGCCATAGACGCGCCGGCCGGCACCATGCCGGTGGTGCTGGGTGCAGGCTGGCCCGGCGTGCTGCTGCACGAGGCGGTGGGTCACGGGCTGGAGGGGGACTTCAACCGCAAGGGCTCGTCCGCCTTCGCCGGTCGCATCGGCGAGCAGGTCGCCTCCAAACACTGCACCATAGTCGATGACGGCACCCTGGTGGGTCGGCGCGGCTCCGTCTCCATCGACGACGAGGGGACGCCGGGGGGCTACAACGTGCTGATCGAGAACGGCATCCTCAAGGGCTACCTGCAGGACAAGCAGAACGCCCGCCTGATGGGGGTGCCACTCACCGGCAACGGCCGCCGCGAATCCTACGCCGCCCTGCCGATGCCGCGCATGACCAACACCTACATGCTGGCGGGTCAGCACGATCCGGCGGAGATCATCGCCTCGGTGAAGAAGGGCATCTACGCCCCCAACTTCGGCGGCGGTCAGGTGGACATCACCTCCGGCAAGTTCGTCTTCTCCGCCTCCGAGGCCTACCTCATCGAGGATGGCAGGATCACTGCCCCCATCAAGGGTGCCACGCTCATCGGCAACGGCCCCGAGGCCATGAGTCAGGTCTCCATGGTGGGTAGCGATCTCGCGCTCGATCGCGGGGTGGGTGTCTGCGGCAAGGAGGGGCAGAGCGTGCCGGTCGGCGTCGGTCAGCCCACTCTCAAGCTGGATCAATTGACCGTGGGCGGTACTTCCTAGGTTGGCTTGGCCGCGCAGCGGCATGACCCTACGCAATCAAACCCCGGCCCACCGCCGGGGTTTTGTTTTCTTTGGGGCGCACCAATAAAAAACCCCGGTCAGTGGACCGGGGCGGGTGAATGGGTTGATGGGGATCAGTTGACCGATATGGCACGGGCATCGATATAGAATCGCGCGTGGCCTTGCGGATCTATCCTGATCTGGGCGACCAGCCGATCGCTTCGCTTGTATTCCCATCTGGTCTTGATCCGGGTCAGGGCTGGGCTGGCGGCCCCGACTACGTTCAGATATTCATGAAACAGGCTGTAGCTTCCAATCTCGGTCAGCATCTCTTCCATTTGCATGTCTCCTCAAGTGATTGGGTCTGCATCGGTCACGTTAGCCGTGGCCCTCTGAACCCTGCCTGTACAAAAAACAGACTAACCCATCCGAGCATGGACAACATGATCAGGCGCAACTTCGGTGACGATTCCCGAGCCGAGATGACACCGTTTTCAGTCAGGGCTGGTGCGGGGTCGGCAGGTGATCGGGTGCGCCGGGTGCGTGGGACAACGCAGGGGCCGTCTGCACCGTAGTTGCGCCGTGGAACACGGGATCCTGCGCCACCTCCTTGATGCCGTTGATGCAGAACTGCATGCCCATGCACACCAACAGGAAACCCATGATGCGGGTCATGGCGTCGATGCCGGTCGCGCCGAGGATCTTGCAGACCGGATCCGCCAGCTTGAGCACGCCCCAGCTGAGCAGGCTCATCAGGGCGAAGGCGGTCACCATGGCGGCATAGATGACGAAACGGTTGTACTCGTCGGGCAGCTCGGCAATCTGGGCGGCGCCGCTGATCACCAGGGCCATGGTGCCCGGCCCGCACATGCTGGGCATGGTGAGCGGCACGAAGGCGATGCTCTGGTTGATGTCGACCCCAGCAGCCTGGCTGGGGGCCGGGAACAGCATGCGAAAACCGATGAAGGCGATGATGAGGCCACCGGCCAGCCGCAGACCGGGAATGGAGATCCCGAACAGATCCAGGATGGAGGATCCGATGAAGAAGCTGACGCAGAGGGTGGCGAACAGATAGATGGCGGCCAGATTGATCTGACGGCGTATGTGCTCACGGGACATGCCCTTGCTCAATCCCAGCAGCAGGGTCGCCGTGGTGGGGGGATTGACCATGGGAAGCAGCGCGAGCAAGGCGATGAATACGACCTGGAAAAACATCTTGCACCTCGGGGTGGTTGGCAAACAACAGGGCCAGACGCGGGTCTGGCCTTAAGGGGGGGCAACTCTACGAGAGCCCGGCTGAATATAGCCGGAACAAGCGGGCCCCGACAGTCCGGGGTCCGTATTGATCAGGCGGTTTGTGGCGTGACCTGACGCCGAGTGCGCTGGCGCAGCCAGAGCCAGAGGCCCAGTACGAAGCCGAGACCGGCCAGACTGACCACATAGTGGGAGGGTGCCAGCACGTCGTCCTTCATCCAGAGGGTGACCAGCATGGGAGTGAGCCCGCCGAAGATGGCGTAGGCCACGTTGTAGGAGAACGACAGCCCGGAGAAGCGCACCACGGGCGGGAAGGCGTTGACCATGACATAGGGCACGGCGCCGACGATCCCCACCGCAAAGCCCGCCAGCATGTAGAGCGGTATCAGCTGAGCCATGCCCGCCGCCAGGCTGTGGTAGAAGGCATAGGTGGCACCGGCCAGCAGCAGGGAACCCAGGACGAAGGTGGGGCCGCTGCCGAGGCTGTCTATCAGGCGGCCGTAGAAGATGCAGCCCAGGGTGAGCGCGACGATGGCCAGGGAGTTGGCGGTCAGGGCATCGGCGGGGCTGATGCCGTGCACCTTCTGCAGATAGGTCGGGGTCATCAGGATCACCACGACGATGCCGGCGGAGAGCAGCCAGGTCAGCAGCATGGAGACGATGACGCTGCCCTTGTGTTCACGGAGCACCGTCTTGAGGGGCAGCTCCTCGGCCAGGGCCTTGTTCGCCTGCATCTCGGCGAAGACCGGAGTCTCGTGCAGCCAGCGGCGCAGGTACATGGCGACGATGCCGAACACACCGCCGAGCACGAAGGCCAGACGCCAGCCCCACTCGCTCACCTCGATCGGGCTCATGCCGCGGTTGATGGCGGTGGCCACCAGGGAGCCGAGCAGTATGCCGGCGGTCAGCCCTGCCGTGAGGGTGCCGCAGGCGACGCCGACCCGGCGGGCAGGCACGTGTTCGGCCACGAAGACCCAGGCCCCCGGGACTTCGCCCCCGATGGCGGCCCCTTGCAGGATCCGTAGCAACAGCAGCAACAGCGGGGCGGCAATGCCGAGGGTGGCATAGGTGGGCAGCAGGCCGATCAGCAGGGTCGGCAGCGCCATCAGGATGATGCTGAGGGTGAACATCCGCTTGCGGCCGATGAGATCGCCGAAGTGGGCCATGATGATGCCCCCCAGCGGGCGGGCCAGGTAACCGGCGGCGAAGATGCCGAAGGTCTGGAACTGGCGCAGCCACTCGGGAATGTCGGCCGGGAAGAACAGCTCGCCTATCACCACGGCGAAGAAGACGAAGATGATGAAGTCGTAGAATTCGAGGGCGCCGCCCAGCGCCGCTAGGCTCAGGGTCTTGTAATCCTGTCGGTTGAGGGGGCGATTGTGGTCATGATGTGTGCTGACTGTGGTCATATCCTTATGTTTCCCATCGTTTTTTTAGTTATTCTCCCCCACGTTCTGCGGGGATACGCTCACCCACGAGGGTATGCTTTTGTGTCCCTCGATGTAAATCGCACAATTCGCAACACTGTCTTGCAGCACCTTGCGGCAAGGGATTGGAGAGGTCATGACGAAGAAAAAGGTACTGCTCTCGTGGAGCAGCGGCAAAGACAGCGCCTGGGCCCTGCATCGCTTGCGCCAGGATCCGGCGATCGAGGTGGTGGGGCTGTTCACCACCCTGAATCAGGCGTTCGAACGGGTGGCCATGCACGGGGTGCGCAAGCAGTTGCTGACGGAGCAGGCCGCGTGCGTGGGGCTGCCACTGCACTGCATCGATCTGCCCTGGCCCTGCAGCAACGAGGACTATGGCCGGGTCATGACCGGCTTCATCGAGGATGTGCTGGCCATGGGGATCCGCCACATGGCATTCGGGGATCTCTTCCTCGAGGATGTGCGCGCCTATAGAGAGAAACAGCTGGCGGGCACCGGCATAGCGCCGCTGTTCCCGCTCTGGGGTAGCGACACGAGCGAGCTGGCGCAGGAGATGATGGCTGCCGGCTTGAGGGCCAGGATCTGCACGCTCGACCCCAAGAAGCTGGATATGAGCCTGGGAGGGCACGAGTTCGACGAGGCGCTGCTGGCTGCGCTGCCCGCCGGGGTGGATCCGTGCGGCGAGAACGGTGAGTTCCACACCCTGGCCTTTGATGGCCCCATGTTCCTGCGGCCCCTGGCAATCCGGGTGGGGGAGACAGTGGTGCGGGACGGCTTCGTCTTTACCGATCTGCTGCCGGATGAGACCCCCTGACGGCGGCAGGCTCATCTCCCGTTTGCTGGATGCGACAAGGCCGGATCCCTGGGGATCCGGCCTTGTCGTCTGGTCCGGCTCAGCGGGCGGCGAAGGTGTCGCAGCTGGCGGGCTTGCCGCTGTCAAAGCCCCGCTTGAACCAGGCGAGGCGCTGGGCCGAGCTGCCGTGGGTGAAGCTGTCGGGTACGACCCGGCCCTGACCCCGCTGCTGCAGGCGGTCGTCACCGATGGCCTGGGCGGCGTTGAGCGCCTCCTCCAGATCGCCGTGTTCCAGCACCTGCTCCTTCTCCATATGGTGGCCCCAGACCCCGGCGAAACAGTCGGCCTGCAATTCGAGTTTGACCGACAACCTGTTCTGCCCGGCCTGGCTCAGCCCCTGCTGTTGCTGGCGCACCTTGGTCGAGATGCCGAGCAGGTACTGCACGTGGTGGCCCACCTCGTGGGCGACCACATAGCCCTGGGCGAAGTCGCCATCGGCCCCGAGCTTGTCGCGCATGTCCTGATAGAAGGAGAGATCGATGTAGACTGTGCTGTCTGCGGGGCAGTAGAAGGGGCCCATGACGGACTGGCCCTGGCCGCAGCCGGTCTGGGTGGCGCCGCGATAGAGCACCAGCCTGGGGGGCCGGTACTGGCTGCCGCTTCGGGAGAAGATCTCGCCCCAGGTGTCTTCGGTGGAGGCGAGCATCACAGAGGTGAATCTGGCCAGGGGATCGCTGGCCGGCTGAGACACATTCTGGCGCGGCGTCTGGCTCTGCTGGGCCGGCTCGTCGAGCAATGGGCTCAAGTCCACGCCGTAGTAACCCGCCACCATGACCACGACAATCAGGATGAGGCGGCCCTTGCCGCCGAGGGGCAGGCCGCCGCCCCCGCTGCCACTGCCCTGTTGGCGCCTGTCTTCCACGTTGCTGCTCTCACGGAGATCTTGCCAGCGCATAGCCCCATACTCCCGTCATTGGTGGTGGCAGTAATGATAATGTCTGCTGGCGCGGCCTGCCTGATGAGGGGGGGTTATTCGGCCCAGGGCATCTCGGGCAGGCAGTCGAGGAACTCGGCGTAGCGGGTCAGATTGAAGGGGCCCTGTTCGGCCTCCATGGCCATCAGCTCGGCACCGAGGGCGCAGGCGATGTATTGCAGCGCCTCGTCCCGCGGGGTGCCCTTCATCACCAGTCGCATCAGGGTGGCTTTCACCTGCAGGGGATGGCCGTCGGCGAGCTGGTTGTCCACCATCTCCAGCAGCGTCTGTTCGTCAAAGAATTCGGTGGTGTCCGTCATGGGGAATGTCCTGTTTGTTGTACTGTGGATTGGGATAGGGCGGGCAGTATAGCCGGAACCGCCGTGCGACTCATGTGGCAGGGACTAAATGTCGGCTGCCGGGGGCTGTGGTCGCCGGTTTGCGGTCCAAGACGGCCTCCTTTTGGCCGGGGATCTTGCCAAGCGCTGGCTGTGGGGGCAGTCTTGATGGCTGTTGTTCTCATCACACGAGCCCTTTGCCATGATCTTCTCCGAGCGCCTCATCCTGCGCGAGCTCAATACCGACGATGCCCCCTTCATTCTCGAACTGCTCAACGACCCCGATTTCCATCGCTACATCGGCGATCGCGGGATCCGCACCCTGGACGACGCCGAAAACTACATCCAGCAGGGGCCGGCGGTCAGCTATGCCCAGCACGGGCACGGTCTCTATCTGGTGATGCGACGGGAAGACGAGGCCAAGTTGGGCATCTGCGGGCTCATCAAGCGCGACACCCTGCCGTGCGAAGACATCGGCTACGCCTTCCTGCCCGCCTGGCGTGGTCAGGGCTATGGCATAGAGGCGGCGCAGGCGGCGATCAAGGATGGGCGGGAGCGGCTCGGCATCGAGCGGGTCATCGCCATCGTCACCCCGGGCAACGAGCGATCTGTGGCGCTGCTGGGCAAGCTGGGTCTGGTGCGCAGCCGTCTGGTCAGGCTGAGCGAGGATGCCGACGAGTGCCTGTTGCTGGAAGCGGCCGATACCCAGGCCTGTACTGTCTGAGGGATGGCAGGGCCGTCAATCAGAAGAGGGGATCACAAGGCTGAAGGCGAGGGAGACAAGGGGGCCGCCGTGAGTTGCGGCCTGTCTGCATCGGGTGCTGCCGGTGGGCAGGATCAGTTGAGTTCTTCGATGGAGAACTCGCCAGGGATGCCATCACAGGAGATGGCGAAGCCACCGCTGGAGCGGGTGCTGAACTGGATCAGAAACGCATCATAGTCATGCTCTTGCACGGGCAGGTTGATGGGTTTGCTGCGACGCAGGGGTTTGTGTGTTTGTACGGCTTTCATCATGGTATTTCTCTATATAAATTAAATAATTGCTCCTTGTATTTGCAAATGTAGGTCAATGGGCGCGGTCAGATCCGCGCAGGAATACCCAGCCCCATAAGGGCGTCTGCACTATCAAGGAATATGCGGATGCATAGTTCAAATTGGGTGGGCAGATCGGGTCTGCACCGTGAGAGCCGGGCAACGCAGGCAGACAGCCTGACGGTTCTCAAGGCGAGTAAATCAGAGGAAGGTTATGTGGGTACTGGCAGGATTCATCTAATGTTGAAGCATTGCGAACATAAACTGGGCTGATTAACTAGCCGGCGCGCATTCTCTCTTCGAAATGAATAAAAAGCAAACACTAATTGTGCGATGTCGCGACGATGCCGCATCTTCCATTGCCAGACCGCCAACGAGAAGGGCTCCCGAGGGAGCCCTTCTGCCTTTGCCAGTCACGGCCTGCGGCTGACTCAGTAGTCGCCGCTGGCCTTCTTGGCGGCGGTGATCATGGGGGTGATGGTCATGCCTTGCACCACGATGGAGAACATCACCACCGAGTAGGTCATCACCAGGATCACCTCCCGCAGATCGACGCCCTGCTCTGGCAGCACCATGACCCCGGAGGGCAGCGCCAGCGCCATGGCCATGGCAAGACCGCCGCGCAGGCCGCCCCAGGTGAGAATGCGCACCGAGAAGCGGTTGTAGCTGCGGAACTTGCGGAAGGCCACATAGGGCAGGGAGACGCTGATGAAGCGGGCGGCGAGGCAGAGCGGCACCGCGATGACCAGCAGGATCCAGTCTTGCCAGGCCAGATCCAGCAGCACCAGGGCCAGGCCGATCAGCAGGAACAGCAGGGCGTTGAGGAACTGATCCATCAACTCCCAGAAGTGATCCAGGTGGTGGCGGCTCTGCTCGGAGAAGCCGGACTGGCGGGTCCAGTTGCCTATCATGATGCCGGTGACCACCATGGCCAGGGCGCCGGAGACGCCGATCATGTTGGCAAAGGCGAAGCCCGCGGTCGGGATGCACAGCGTCAGCAGCAGCTCCAGGGAGCCGTCGTCGGTGGCGCTGATCATCACGTGGGCAATGAGGCCCAGCACGGCGCCGAACAGGATGCCGCCGAGGGCTTCATGCAGGAACAGGCCGGCCACGCTGCCAAAGGTGGGCTCGACGCCGCCAAAGGCCACGGCGAAGACGGTGGCGAAGATCACCAGGCCGACCCCGTCGTTGAACAGGGACTCCCCTTCGATCTGGATGGCGATCTGGGGCGGCGCCTTCATCTTCTTGACGATGGCGAGCACGGCAATGGGGTCGGTGGGGGAGATCAGGGCACCGAACAGCATGCAATAGACCAGCGGCAGTTCCCAGCCCAGCAGCCTGGCGATGAACCAGAAGCCGTAGCCGATGATGAAGGTGGAGAGCAGGGTCGCCGCGATGGAGAGAATGGTGATCTCCCACTTCTGGCTGCGCAATGCCTTCAGATTGATGCCGAGACCGCCGGCAAACAGCAGGAAGCCCAGGATCCCCTTCAGCAGGAAGTTCTGGAAGTCGATGCTTTCCATGGTCTCGACGGCCAGAGGTTCCAGATTGAACCAACCCAACTTACCAAACAGCACCATCAGGGCGGAGATCAGCATGGATCCTGCGGTGATGGCGATGGTGGTCTGGATCTTCACGACATACTGGTTGGCAAAGGCGATGAAGATCGCCAACGCTGCCAAGAAACAGAGTGTGTAGTAGACGCTCATAGTTATTTTTCTCTTTAGTAAACAGCAAGCACGTATCCCCGTTGAGGACGGGCATAGGGTACTCTCGGGCCACATCTTACTCATTACCCATTTGTGAGTATATGCTCGATATTTCGGACAGATAGACGGCTAGATTTCCATTTGATTTTTTTGCTGCTAGGATGGACCTCACGCAGTTGCATGGATGTAAGGGGTAGAAGCGGTGTCGAGCATAGAGTCGAGCAAGAAGTCGGACGTAACAAAGAAACTGGAAGCCTGTCTCAAGGAGCGGATCCTGATCATCGACGGTGCCATGGGCACCATGATCCAGGGGTACAGGCTCGGCGAAGCGGATTATCGCGGCGAGCGCTTCGCCGACTGGCATACCGACATCAAGGGCAACAACGATCTGCTGGTGCTGACCCGGCCGGCGGTGATCCGCGAGATCCACGATCAATACTGTGCCGCCGGGGCCGACATCCTCGAGACCAACACCTTCAACGCCACTCGCATCGCCATGGCCGATTACGAGATGGAAGCCTTCTCCGCCGAGATCAACCGCGAGGCGGCCCGTCTGGCCCGTGCCGTGGCGGACGAGTGGACGGCCAAAGAGCCCCACAAGCCGCGCTTCGTGGCAGGAGTGCTGGGCCCCACCAACCGCACCGCCTCCATCTCGCCGGACGTGAACGACCCCGGCAAGCGCAATGTCACCTATGACCAGCTGGTGGCCGCCTACACAGAATCGACCCACGCCCTCATCGAGGGGGGCGCCGACCTCATACTGATCGAGACCATCTTCGACACCCTCAACGCCAAGGCCGCCGCCTTCGCGGTGGATCTGGTGTTCGAAGAGCTGGGCTACAGCCTGCCGGTGATGATCTCCGGCACCATCACGGATGCCTCCGGCCGCACCCTCTCGGGTCAGACCACGGAAGCCTTCTACCATTCGCTTCGCCACGTCAAACCCGTCTCCTTCGGCCTCAACTGTGCGTTGGGCCCGGACGAGCTGCGCCAGTACGTGGAGGAGTTGTCCCGCATCAGCGAGACCCATGTCAGCGCCCACCCCAACGCCGGTCTGCCAAATGCCTTCGGCGAGTACGACCTGGACGCGGGCGAGATGGCGGAGCATATCCGCGAATGGGCCCAGAGCGGCTTCCTCAACCTGGTGGGGGGCTGCTGCGGCACCACCCCGACCCATATTCGCGCCATGAGCGACGCCGTCGCGGGCATCAAGCCCCGCGCGCTGCCCGAGCTGCCGGTGGCCTGCCGGCTGTCCGGCCTCGAGCCCCTCATCATCACGGCGGAATCCATGTTCGTGAACGTGGGGGAGCGCACCAACGTCACCGGCTCGGCCAAGTTCAAGCGCCTCATCAAGGAGGGGCTCTACGACGAGGCCCTGGATGTGGCCAAGCAGCAGGTGGAGAGCGGCGCCCAGATCATCGACATCAACATGGACGAGGGGATGCTGGACGCCGAGGCGGCCATGGTGCGCTTCCTGAACCTCATCGCTGGCGAGCCCGACATCGCCCGGGTGCCCGTGATGATCGACTCTTCCAAGTGGGAGGTGCTGGAGGCGGGCCTCAAGTGCGTGCAGGGTAAGCCTGTGGTCAACTCCATCTCCATGAAGGAGGGGGAGGATAAATTCATCGAGCAGGCCAAGTTGCTGCGCCGCTACGGCGCCGCCGTCATCGTGATGGCGTTCGACGAGGTGGGCCAGGCCGATACCCGTGCCCGCAAGTTCGAGATCTGCCAGCGCGCCTACCGGATCCTGGTGGACAGGGTCGGCTTCCCGCCGGAAGACATCATCTTCGATCCCAACATCTTCGCGGTGGCGACCGGCATCGACGAGCACAACAACTACGCGGTGGACTTCATCGAGGCGGTGAAGGACATCAAGACCCATCTGCCCCACGCCATGATCTCCGGCGGCGTCTCCAACGTCTCCTTCTCCTTCCGCGGCAACGAGCCGGTGCGGGAAGCCATTCACGCCGTCTTCCTCTACCACGCCATCCAGAACGGCATGGACATGGGGATAGTCAACGCCGGTCAGCTCGCCATCTATGAAGACATTCCGGCGGAGCTGAAGGCCAAGGTCGAGGCCGTAGTGCTCAACTTGAGTGACAACGCCACCGAGGATCTGCTGGCCATCGCCGAGAAGTATCGCGGCGCCGGCGCCCAGGCCGAGGATCCCCGGGATCAGGAGTGGCGCAGCTGGCCGGTGGGCAAGCGGCTGGAGCATGCCCTGGTCAAGGGCATCACCGACTTCATCGAGGAGGACACCGAAGAGGCACGGGCCGGGGCCGACAAGCCGCTGCACGTGATCGAAGGGCCACTGATGGACGGTATGAACGTGGTGGGTGACCTGTTCGGCGCCGGAAAAATGTTCCTGCCCCAGGTGGTGAAGTCGGCGCGAGTGATGAAGCGGGCGGTCGCCTACCTGCAACCCTACATAGAGGCGGAGAAGTCCGGCGGCTCCAGCAACGGCAAAATAGTGATGGCCACCGTCAAGGGGGACGTTCACGACATCGGCAAGAACATCGTCGGCGTGGTGCTGCAGTGCAACAACTACGAGATCGTCGATCTCGGGGTCATGGTCTCTTGCGAGACCATCCTCAAGACGGCGCGGGAAGTGGGGGCGGACATCATAGGCCTGTCCGGCCTCATCACCCCCTCCCTGGACGAGATGGTGCACGTGGCGAAAGAGATGGAGCGCCAGGGCTTCAAGCTGCCGCTGCTGATCGGCGGCGCCACCACCTCCAAGGCCCACACAGCGGTGAAGATAGAGCAGAACTACTCCGAACCCGTGGTCTATGTGTCGAACGCCTCCCGCGCCGTCGGGGTGGCCCAGAGCCTGCTGAACCCCGAGCTCAAGCCCGCCTTCGTCGCCCGCATCGACAAGGAGTACGAGATAGCGCGGGATCAGCATGCCCGCAAGCAGCCTCGCTCCAAGCCGGTTTCCCTGGCCCACGCCCGCGCCAACCGCCATAAGCTTGACTGGGTCGGCTATGAGCCCCCTGCGCCCCGCGAGCCCGGCGTGCAGACCTTCGAAAACGTGCCCGTCTCGGTGCTGCGCCCCTACATCGACTGGACGCCGTTTTTCCTGAGCTGGGAGCTGGCGGGCAAGTATCCGCGCATTCTGGAAGACGAGATCATCGGCGAAGAGGCGACCAAGCTGTTTGCCGATGCCAACGCCATGCTGGATCAGCTGGAGAAAGATCAGAGCGTGCGCTGCGCCGGCATCATAGGCCTGTTCCCTGCCAACGGGGTGGGGGACAGCATAGAGGTCTACAGCGACGAGTCCCGTACCGAGGTCATCAAGGTGCTGCACCACCTGCGCCAGCAGAGCGAGAAGCAGGGCTTCCCGAACTACTGTCTGGCGGACTATGTGGCCCCCAAGGAGAGCGGCAAGCCCGACTGGATCGGCGCCTTCGCGGTGACCGGCGGCATCGGCGAGGAAGCCATAGCGCAAGCCTACAAGGCGGATCACGACGACTACAACGCCATCCTGATCCAGGCGGTGTGCGACCGTCTCGCCGAGGCCTTCGCCGAGTACCTGCACGAGCAGGTGCGCAAAGTGCACTGGGGCTATGCCCCCGATGAAGCGCTCTCCAACGAGGAGCTCATTCGCGAGAACTATCAGGGCATCCGCCCGGCGCCCGGCTACCCGGCCTGCCCGGAGCACACCGAGAAGGGCAGCATCTGGGAGCTGCTGGGGGTGGAGCAGGCCATCGGCATGCAGCTCACCGAGTCCTACGCCATGTGGCCGGGGGCGGCGGTGTCCGGCTGGTACTTCTCCCACCCCGAGAGCAAGTACTTCGCGGTGGCGCAGATCCAGCCCGATCAGGTGGAAGACTATGCCCAGCGCAAAGGCATGACGCTGGTGGAGGCCGAGCGCTGGCTGGGGCCGAACCTGAATTAAGGCGTTGCGACCTGTCAGTCCAGATTGATCTTTGACGAACAACGGCGGCATCCTGTACTGGGGGACAGACCAGTCTGGTGCCGCCGTTTTACATCTGGATGACAGCGGGATGGCATAGCAGAGTTCTGCGTGGTTTGTCTTGTTGTCAGGAGAAACAATTGGCGTTGTCTTGGCGCTGTGGCACTTTATACTCTCCCGCCCCATCCTGCCCAGGCACTGCCTTCTAGCGGAATTGTCATGAATATTGCCATTTTATCCCGCGAGCCCAACAACTACTCCACCCGCCGTCTGGTCGAGGTGGCGCAGGCGCGCGGGCATCAGGTCGAGGTGCTCGACACCCTGCGTTGCTACATGAACATCGCCTCCCACAGCCCCTCCATCCACTACGAAGGACGGGAACTGGCGAGCTATGACGCCGTGATCCCGCGCATCGGTGCCAGCATCACCTTCTATGGCACCGCCGTGCTGCGCCAGTTCGAGATGATGAATACCATGGCCCTCAACAGCTCGGTGGCCATCTCCCGTTCCCGAGACAAGCTGCGTGCCATGCAACTGCTCTCCCGCCACGGCATCGGCCTGCCCATCACCGGCTATGCCCACAGCACCCACGACGTGCCCGACCTCATCACCATGGTGGGCGGCGCGCCCCTGGTGGTGAAGCTGCTGGAGGGGACCCAGGGGATAGGCGTGGTGCTGTGCGAGACCCAGAAGGCAGCCGAGAGCGTGATCGAGGCCTTCATCCAGACCAACAACAACATCCTGGTGCAGGAGTACATCCGCGAGGCCAACGGCGCCGACATTCGCTGCGTGGTGGTGGGTGGCAAGGTGGTGGCGGCCATGCGTCGTCAGGCCCAGCCGGGGGAGTTTCGCTCCAACCTGCACCGTGGCGGCGAGGCGTCGGCCATCAAGATCACCCCGGAAGAGCGGGCGACTGCGGTGCAGGCCGCCAAGATCATGGGGCTGGACGTGGCCGGGGTGGATATCTTGCGCAGTGCCCGTGGCCCCCTGGTATTGGAGGTGAACTCCTCCCCGGGTCTGCAAGGGGTCGAAGCCGCCTCCGGCAAGGATGTGGCGGGCAAGATCATCGATTTTCTGGAGCTCAAGGCGAGTCGCAAGCACAAGCCGGCGGAATAAGCCGCCCTCCCGTCCTCTGCAAACAAGGCGCCCTCGGGCGCCTTGTTGTTATTTGGCTTGTGGGCTTGCCGGGGGGGCCTGTTGCCTCCCTTCTCCCCGCGCGGGAGAAGGGTCGGGGATGAGGGGGGAACTATGCCTGCGTGAGGTCGGGGGCGTTCATCGCCAGCCTGGCGCTGAAAACACCACCCTCCAGCCGGGTCTCTATCTGCCAGCCCAGCTTCTCGCAGATGCGCTGTATGATGGTGAGACCGCAGCCGTAGCCCAGGATCTGATCCGGCGCCGCCGCGGTGGGATTGCTGATGGTGAGTACCTGCCCCTGAAGCGCGATCTCGATATGACCCTCGGCGTAGCTCAGGGCATTCTTCAGCAGGTTGCCCAGCGCGATGGCGAGCAGGGAGAGAGGGGCCTGCACCTCGCTCTGCTCGTCCAGATTGAGGCGTATGTCCAGGTTCTCGCGCTGCAGCAGGGGAGCGAGGCGCGCCAGCTCCCGCTGGATCAGCGGTGCCACCCATTGCGGGGGTCGCTCGACTGCCTCCTTGCGGCCCAGCAGCAGGAAGGTCTCGGTGAGCAGGGCCATCTCGTCGCTGGCAGCCCGAATGCGGCTGGCGGCCCGGGCGGCGGGGGCGGGCAGGTCGCTCACCTTGCCGAGCAGGGCGGCAGAGCCCTGGATCACCATGTTGGGGGTGCGCAGCTCATGGCTGGCGAAGCGGCTGAACTCCTGCTCCCGGGCGAACACGGCGGCCACCTCGTGCTTGCCCGCCAGCAGCGCCAGCTCGATCTCTCGCAGCTCCTGCCAGGGGGCGTCCGGCACGAAGTCGACCTGATCCGGAGTGAGGTGGGCGACGCGCTGGCGCAGCCTGTCCAGGGGGCGGGTGATGTGGCGCACCAGCCAGATGCCGAACGCTATGCAGCCGAGCAACAGGGCCAGCCCGATCAGCCGGGTGACCAGGTGCAGCCTGTCTTCGTAAGGATCCAGGTAGTCGTCGGCGTCGTCGTTGAACACCAGATAGAGCAGGCCCTGGCCCGAGGGGTGAGCGCGCACCAGGAAGTGCTTGTCCTCCTCCCCCAGCTGGTGCTCGAAGAAGCCGGGGGTCTGGTAGGGTTTGAGCCAGACGGGCAGGCGTCCCGCCTCCGTCCAGTAGCTGGAGAACTGGCGCGGGCTGGGGGCGGGGGCCGCCGGGCCGAGCCGCAGCCAGTCATCGTTGTAGCGGGTGACCTCGGCCTCCAGCCAGTGGCGCAGGCTGAGCTCCTCCATCTTGTTCTCGGCCACCACCATCAGCAGGCTCAGGATCAGCAGCAGCAGCAAGCCGGCCCCGCCCAGCGCCAGGATCAGGCGCTTGCGCAGGCTCGGCAGGTTCAAGGCTGGCTGGCCCGGGGGCGTCTGAGAGCTCATGGTTTGACTAGCCGGTAACCCTGGCCGTGCACTGTCTCCAGCATGGGGCTGGGGAAGGGCTTGTCCAGGGCGTTGCGCAGGGCATAGATGTGGCTGCGCAGGGCGTCGGAGTCGGGCTCCTCATCGCCCCAGACGGTGTCGAGCACCTCCTGGCGCGTCACCAGCTGGGGGGCACGCCTGACCAGCAGGGTGAGGATCTGGAAAGGGATCTTGCCAAGTTTGAGCTCGACCCCGGCGCGGGTGGCGCGGCCCGCGCCGGGATCCACCGCCAGCTCGCCAAATGCCAGCGCCCCCATGTCGCTGCGGGGGCCGCGCAGGGCCAGCGCCTGCAACCGCACCTCCAGCTCCTCCATGGCGAACGGCTTGACCAGGTAGTCGTCGCCCCCCGCCTTGAAACCTGCAAGCTTGTCGTCCAGGCTGTCGCGGGCGGTGAGAAAGAGCACAGGGGTGGCGATGCCGTCCGAGCGCAGCCGCTCGACGGTGCGCAGGCCGTCGAGGCGCGGCATCATGACGTCCATGATGATGACGTCGAAGCGCTGCTCCGCCAGCAGTTGCAGGGCGGCCTGGCCGTGATAGGCGCAGTCCACCCTGTGCCCGGCCAGCTCCAGATAATCCATGACGGTCTCAGCTACCTGGGGACTGTCTTCCACCACCAGTATTTTCATGCTCTGATCTCCTGGTTTGGGCCGAGATTTCACGGCCATTTCACACCGGATGAGACATCCTGTGTGCCAGTGTAACCCCGAGGATCCCCGATGAAGAAGTCTCTCTGCGCCCTCTGGCTATTGATTTTATTGCCCTTTGGTCTGGTGCAGGCGGCCGAGTTCAAGCTGACCGGCCGCACCAGCTGGCAACTGGGGCAGTTGATGGTCAACGGCATTCCCTTCGTGATCGATGAGCAGACCCGCTTCAAGGACGGTCTGGACGAAGACGATCTCGGCGGCACCTGGGTCGATCTGGAAGGGGTGATCGAGGGAGATAGGCGGCTGGTCCGCGAGGTGGAGCCGTTGGAAGAAAAGCATGAGATGGAGCTGGAAGGGCCTGTGGCGCAGGGGCGGATCTGGGGTTATGTCACCTCGGATGACAGCCTGACCCCCTTCGAGGGGCGCTGGCTGGAGCTGGAGTGCCGCTTCGACGGCATGCGTCTGAGCCGCTGCCGGGAGGACGACTGAGCCGCCGCACCAGTGAACCGGAAAAATTGCCCGTCCAGGCCCATAGTTAAACCTCCTCGCTGGGTTGACCATGGGCCTGCTTGCTATGACCAGAACCGCATTGTTCCTGCTGCTCTCCTTTCACGCCCTTGCCGACGAGCCCGAGCTCTGGCTGGTGGAGCTGGAGCACAACGACGGCCTCCGCCTGCAATTTCAGGGGGCCGAGCTGGAACTCGGCACCGCCGATCTGCGCGGCGTAGATCAGTTTGATGAGCTCAGGCCCGGCATGCACCTCGCCATCCAGAGCCGGTACGGCGTGGCCGAGCAGATCCGGGTGCTCGCAACTGGGCCGGATCCGGCCCAGAGCAGCCAGTGGTTGCGGGCGGATGACAGGCTGGTCGCCACCGCAGGAGAGAGCCTGCTGATGCAGCAGCTGGGGGGGCTGGTGTTTGATGCCGATACCCGCTGGGTGAACGGCAGCCCCGCCGATCTGCAACCGGGCCGCAGGCTGGTGTTGAGCCGGGATGATGAGGGCCGTCTGACCGAGATCCTGATCCCCAACCCGGAGGACACACTCGATTCCGATGAGTGAGCCGTGTCCTTGGCTGGTTGTTCTTTCCCCTTGTTAATGACTTGTACTTTAAAATTCCCCACTTATACTGGCGCCATCTTGTCGGAGTGCTGACCGTCGAACGACGCAAAGCTGAGACCGTTAATTCGGGATCCGTGGAACCTGATCAGGTTAAGACCTGCGAAGGGAAACAAGGGTAACTTGCGAGTTGCCGCGCCGGGGGAGTAGCCACTTCCCCCTTGCCTTGAGGGGAGCCCCCGGGCAAGGGCTGGCGCACAGGAGGGAGATCGTCCCGCCGCTTGCCCGTCAGGGCGGCGAATGTCCCCACAAGGGGGACGGGACGGCAGAGCAGGGATGATCCATCCCGCGCTCGCTCCCTCCTGAGAGCGCACCCAGACTGCAAGTTCATCACTTCTCCTCGAACTCCAGACAAGCAAACACCCATAACTTCAACCAGTTAATGTGAGTTTTGCTATGTCTACCTCTTCTGAAAACAGCAAGTCCGTGCCTGCCAGCCGCCGGGAGCAGCGCTCCAGTGCCCAGGCCTTTATCGACAACCTCAAGGGCATGGCCCATCCCAACTCCAGACGCATCTTCATCCAAGGTTCCCGTCCCGATATCCGGGTGGGGCTGCGGGAGATCGTCCTGGCCGACACCTTTGTCGGCGGCAGCAAGGAAGACCCCCAGTTCGAGCCCAACGATCCCGTGCCCGTCTACGACACCTCGGGGGCCTATGGGGACGAGAGTGCCGAGATAGACGTGCGCCGCGGCCTGCCGCGCCTGCGGGAAGCCTGGGTGCTGGAGCGTGGCGACACCGAAGCGCTCGAGGGTCTGAGCTCCGCCTTCACCCAGGAGCGCCTCGCCGACGAGGGGCTGGATCACCTGCGCTTCGATAATTTGCCCAAGCCACTGCGTGCCAGGCCGGGCCGCCGGGTGACCCAGCTGCACTATGCCCGCCAGGGGATGGTCACCCCGGAGATGGAGTTCATCGCCATTCGCGAGAACATGGGCCGAGAGCGGGTGCGCTCCGAGCTGCTGCTGCGCCAGCATCCGGGTCAGGGCTTCGGCGCCCGCCTGCCGGAAAACATCACCCCCGAATTTGTGCGCGATGAGGTGGCCGCCGGCCGTGCCATCATCCCCAGCAACATCAACCACCCGGAAGCCGAGCCCATGATCATCGGCCGCAACTTCCTGGTGAAGATCAACGCCAACATAGGCAACTCGGCGGTCACCTCCAGCATCGAGGAGGAGGTGGAGAAGCTGGTCTGGTCCACCCGCTGGGGCGCCGACACCGTCATGGATCTCTCCACCGGCCGCTACATCCACGAGACCCGGGAGTGGATACTGCGCAACAGCCCTGTGCCCATAGGCACAGTGCCCATCTATCAGGCGCTGGAGAAGACCAACGGCATCGCCGAGGATCTCACCTGGGAGCTGTTCCGCGACACGCTGCTGGAGCAGGCCGAACAGGGGGTGGACTACTTCACCATCCACGCAGGCGTCTTGCTGCGCTACGTGCCCATGACAGCCAAGCGCCTCACCGGCATCGTCTCCCGTGGCGGTAGTATCATGGCCAAGTGGTGCCTGTCCCACCACAAGGAGAACTTCCTCTACCAGCATTTTCGCGAGATCTGCGAGATCTGCGCCGCCTATGACGTGGCCTTGTCACTCGGCGACGGTCTGCGTCCGGGCTCCGTCTATGACGCCAACGACGAGGCCCAGTTCGCCGAGCTGCATACCCTGGGGGAGCTCACCAAGATCGCCTGGGAGTACGACGTCCAGGTGATGATAGAGGGGCCGGGTCACGTGCCCATGCACATGATAGAGCGCAACATGACGGAGCAGCTCGAGCACTGCCACGAGGCGCCTTTCTACACCCTGGGCCCGCTCACCACCGACATAGCCCCCGGCTACGATCACTTCACCTCCGGCATAGGCGCCGCCATGATCGGCTGGTACGGCTGCGCCATGCTCTGCTACGTCACCCCCAAGGAGCACCTGGGGCTGCCGAACAAGGAGGACGTGAAGCAGGGGCTCATCACCTACAAGATCGCCGCCCACGCCGCCGATCTGGCCAAGGGTCATCCGGGCGCCCAGATCCGCGACAACGCCATGTCCAAGGCGCGCTTCGAGTTCCGCTGGGAGGATCAGTTCAACCTGGCGCTGGATCCCGAGACCGCCCGTGCCTACCACGACGAGACCCTGCCCCAGGAGTCCGGCAAGGTGGCCCACTTCTGCTCCATGTGCGGTCCCAAGTTCTGCTCCATGAAGATCACTCAGGATGTGCGCGACTACGCCGCCAAGCTCGAGGCGGTGGAGATCAAGCTGGTGGGCATGGATGGCCAGCAGGAGCGAGTGGTGGCCGAGGTGGAAAGCGGGATGAACCGTATGGCCGAGACCTTCAAGGAGAAGGGGGGCGAGCTCTACCATCAGGCGGCGGCCCTCAAAGAGGTGCGGGAAGAAGCATGAGCACCAAGCCCATCGTCTGGACCATAGCAGGTTCCGACTCGGGGGGCGGTGCCGGCATCCAGGCCGATCTGCACACCTTGCACGCCCTCGGCGTGCACGGCTGCTCCGTCATCACCGCCATCACGGCCCAGAACTCGGTGGCGGTGAAGATGGTGGATCCTGTGTTGATGCAGACCTTCTGCGCCCAGATCGACGCCCTCGGCGTCGATCTGCCCCCGGCCGCCATCAAGATCGGTCTGCTGCCGACCCGGCTCCATGTGGAGGTGCTGGCCCGGCGGCTCGATACGATAAGCGCCCCCTTCGTGGTCTATGACCCCGTGGCCATCGCCAGCACAGGCACCCCCATGGCGGAGCCCAACATGCTGGCGGCGGTGCGCGAGCACCTGCTGCCCCGCCTCTCCCTCATTACCCCCAACGGCCCCGAGCTGGAGGCATTGACCGGCATTCCGGCGACCAGCCCCGCGCTGGTACGGGCAGGAGCGGCACGACTGCGGGAGCTCGGCGCCCGCGCAGTGCTGGTCAAGGGGGGGCACCTTGAGTGGAGCGGGGATCTCTGCCTCGATTACTACCAGGATGCAGAGCGGGAGTTCTGGCTCGCGGCGCCGCGCCTCGATACCCGCCACGGCCACGGCACCGGCTGCTGTTACGCCAGCGCCATCGCCGCCGCCGTGGCGCTGGATTACCCGGTGGAAGACGCCATCACCCTGGCACGTGCTTATTTGCAGCAAGGGCTGGCGGGGGCGCAAGGGGTGGGGGCAGGCCCCGGCCCCATCGCCCATCTCGGCTGGCCAACCAGTCTCGACCACTTCCCCCGGGCCGTGCTGGCGGGATCAACGCTGGATCGCCGCTTCGATCTCTATCCCGTCTGCGCGGCCCGCCTGCCCCAGGGGCCCTTTGCCCCGACCGAACAGAGTCTCGGCCTCTATCCCGTGGTGGATTCGGTGCAGTGGCTGGAGCGGTTGCTGGAAGCTGGAGTCAAGACACTGCAACTGCGCATCAAGGATCTGTCTGCCGACGCCGTGATGCCCGCCATTGCGGCGGCGGTGGCCCTGGGTCGCCGCTTCGGGGCGCGGCTCTTTATCAACGACCATTGGCAACAGGCCATAGCCGCAGGTGCCTATGGGGTGCATCTGGGGCAGGAGGATATGGAGAGCGCCGATCTCGCCGCCATTCAGGCGGCCGGCCTGCGCCTTGGCATCTCCACCCACGGCTACTTCGAGCTGATGCGGGCCCGGGAGCTGGCACCCTCCTATATAGCCCTGGGTCATATCTTCCCCACCAACACCAAGCAGATGCCCTCCCGCCCCCAGGGGCTGGTGCGGTTGCACCACTATCGCGCCCTGATGCAGGACTGGCCCACTGTCGCCATCGGCGGCATCAGCGAGGAGCGCATAGCGGCGGTGAAGGCGAGCGGGGTGGGCAGCATTGCCCTGGTCTCCGCCATCACAGGGAGCGACGACTGGCAGGGGGCCACGGCCCGTCTGCTGGCGGCAGTGGGGGCCGGGGATCCTGCGCTCTCAGCCATAGTGGTGCAGGAGGTGGCACATGCGCTCTGACGAGGTGTCTCTTCGTGACGAAGAGTATCTGAGATACGGCAGGCAACTGATGCTGGCCGAGATAGGGGAAGAGGGGCAGGTGCGGCTGAAAGCCAAATCGGTGCTGATCGTCGGCCTCGGTGGCCTCGGCTCGCCGCTCGCCCTCTATCTCGCCGGGGCCGGGGTCGGCACCCTCTGGCTGGCCGACGGCGACGTGGTGGATTCGAGCAACCTGCCGCGCCAGATCCTGTTCGATGGGGAGGGGCTGCGCCGCTCCAAGGCCGAGCTGGCCCGCGAGCGGCTGGCGGCCCACAACCCCCATGTTGAGCTGATTGCCATCAATCAGCGGCTCGATGAGCAGAGCCTGCCCGCCTTCGTGGCCGAGGTGGATCTGGTTGTCGACTGCTGCGACAACCTGGCCAGTCGCCACGCCATCAACGCCGCCTGCGTGGCCCAGCACAAGCCCTGGATCTCGGCTGCCGCCGTCGGCTGGCAGGGTCAGCTGATGGTGCGAAGCGCCCCTGAGCACCCCTGCTACGCCTGCCTCTACCCGGCGGAGACCGAAATCAGGGAGAGCTGCCAGAGCAGCGGCGTCACGGGCCCTCTGGTGGGGGTGATGGGTTCCCTGCAGGCGCTGGAGGCACTGAAACTGCTGCTCGGGCGCCCCAGCCCGGTGGCGGGCACCCTGCGCCGCTTCGATGCCCTGGCCCATGAGTGGCAGTGCCTGCGCCTGCCCGCCGACCCCGACTGCCCGGTCTGCGGCAGCACCAACCCGGCCCTGAAGGATTAACCATGAAGATCCGATTGAACGATATCGAGCTGACGCTGCCCACCGGCCAGCGCCTGACTGAGCTGCTGGCGGTGCAGGAGATTGCCCCCCAGGGGGTGGCGGTGGCCCTCAACGGCGCCGTGCTGCCCCGCAGCCGCTGGCCAGAGACCCGCCTCAATGACGGGGACGAGATCCACCTTTTCACTGCCATCGCCGGAGGCTGAGATGCTGACCATTGCCAATCACACCTTCTCATCGCGCCTCTTCACCGGCACCGGCAAGTTTGCCCACCCCGAGCTGATGGCCGCCGCCATAGCGGCGAGCGGCTCCCAGCTGGTGACCATGGCCATCAAGCGCCTCGAGCCCGGCAAGCGCCACGACGACATCCTGAGCCCCTTGCTGGCCCTCGGGGTCAAGCTGCTGCCCAACACCTCCGGTGCCAAGACAGCTGCCGAGGCGGTGTTTGCCGCCCACCTGGCCCGGGAGGCGCTGGGGACGAACTGGCTCAAGCTCGAGATCCACCCCGATCCCAAGTACCTGCTGCCAGACCCCATAGAAACGCTGAAAGCCGCCGAACAGCTGGTGAAGGAGGGCTTCGTGGTGCTGCCTTACTGCGGCGCCGATCCCGTGCTCTGCAAGCGGCTCGAAGAGGTGGGCTGCGCCGCCGTCATGCCGCTGGGCGCTCCCATCGGCTCCAATCAGGGGCTGGTGACCCGGGATTTCCTCTCCATCATCGTCGAGCAGGCCAGGGTGCCCGTGGTGGTGGACGCAGGGATAGGGGCCCCCAGCCACGCGGCGGCGGCCTTCGAGCTGGGCGCCGATGCCGTGCTGGTGAACACTGCCATCGCCGTGAGCGGCGATCCGGTCGCCATGGGCCGCGCCTTTGCGCTCGCCTGCGAGGCCGGTCGCAGCGCCTATGAGGCGGGCCTCGGGGCGCGCGGCAGCCAGGCCCAGGCCTCCAGCCCCCTGACCGATTTCCTGGGGGCGTTATGAGCCAGGGTTTAGAGGTGATAGATGCCTCGGCTATGGGTTCTGTACCACAAGCTCAGCCAAGTGTTTGCCCCCCTCTCCCTTTGGGAGAGGGGCTGGGGGTGAGGGCATCGGGAGGGCAGGAAGCAGAACCCTCCTTTATCGACCGCTGGCGCGAGCTGGAGTGGGACGACGTGGGCATGAGTATCCGCGCCAAGACGGCCCTGGACGTGGAGCGGGCGCTGACCAATCCACGTCGCACCCTGCAGGACTTTATGGCGCTGATCTCCCCGGCCGCCGAGCCCTTCCTGCCCCGGATGGCGGAGCTGGCGGAGCGCCTCACCCGCCAGCGTTTCGGCAATACGGTGGGTTTCTATGTGCCCCTCTATCTGTCGAACCTGTGCGCCAACGATTGCAGCTATTGCGGTTTCTCCATGAGCAACCGCTTGAAGCGCAAGACCTTGAATAGCGAGGAAATTGAGCGCGAGTGCCTGGCCCTCAAGGCGCGCGGCTTCGACAGCGTGCTGCTGGTGACCGGCGAGCACGAGACCAAGGTGGGCATGGACTACTTTCGTGAGCACCTGCCGCGGATCCGCCGCCACTTCAGCACCCTGGCGATGGAGGTGCAGCCCCTGTCGCAGGCCGAATACGCCGAGCTGAAAACCCTGGGCCTGGATGCCGTCATGGTCTACCAGGAGACCTACCACGCCCCCGCCTATGCCCGCCACCACCTGCGCGGCAACAAGCAGGACATCGAGTGGCGCCTCGCCACCCCTGACCGGCTGGGGCGTGCCGGTATCGACAAGATTGGCCTCGGCGCCCTGATCGGTCTGTCACCGGACTGGCGCGCCGACAGCTACTTCGTGGCCGAGCACCTGAGCTGGTTGGAGCGCCACCACTGGCAGAGCCGCTATTCCTTATCGTTCCCGCGGCTGCGCCCCTGCACCGGTGGTCTGCAGCCCGAGGTGACCATGACGGACCGCCAGCTGGTGCAGCTGATCTGCGCCTGGCGCCTCTTCTCGCCGACCCTGGATCTGTCGCTCTCCACCCGGGAATCCCCGGCGTTTCGCAACGGCGCCCTGCGCCTTGGCATCACCCAGATGTCGGCGGAATCCCGCACCCAGCCGGGCGGTTATGCGGAGGGAGACAAGGAGGAGCTGGAGCAGTTCGCCATCCACGACGACCGGGCCCTGGGAGACGTGGCCGCCGCCGTGCGGCAGGCGGGGTTGCAGCCGGTGTTCAAGGACTGGGAACCCTTCTTGGGCCGATAGGGGCGGCCAGGCCCCCCTTTGTCGGTGGCATCCGGGCGTCCAGCCAGACTCTGTGCCTGTGGCGAGAGGGCACGGCTGCGCCGTGCAGTTGTAGGGTCGATTAGCCGTCAGGCGTAATCGTCCGTTCCTAGGTATGGTGTTGGCGGCAGGAGCCGTTGTGTGGTGGCACGGCCTTGCCGTGCAGGACGCGAGGCCGCTGGCCTCGAAGGGGTTTCGCCCGCCCTTCGGGCTTGGGCGAGTAACTTTTCTTTGCGTGGCCAAAGAAAAGTCACCAAAAGAAAGGCCACCCCGCCAATCCGACCGCTGCGCGGTTGCCCTCGGATCAGGAGCAAGGTCGGACGGACCGCCGCAGACGGCACTTTGGCCTTCGCCATCCATGGCTTCGGCCAAAGCCCGCTTCGAACATCCTGTTTTCGCGCCAAATCGGGTCGAGCTGCGCTCACCCTTTCCCGATCTGGCCCCTGTGCCGGCTGCGTCTGCGCCATCATCCCTGATGGCGCTCCTGACCTTGCCCCTTCCCCTCGGCGGATTGGAGGGGGAACCAAAACCGTGTCCGCCATAACCTCAGGGTAATCGTAGGGTGCAATAAGCGAAGCGCATTGCAGCACTAATGAATGGTTTTATATCACCATCGTCGGTATTGCGGCAGGTATGTGAAACTCTGGTTAATCGTTGTGGCTATCAAGCTTTCTTCCACACTTAAAAAGGAAGCCGATATGGAGTTTTTCTATGCTGATATTTTTATTTCTATCCCAAAAACAATGTTGATGGCAATCATGCCAGCGTGCATTTGACTTCACATATGGTGTAACCTATTTAGCCTTGGTGAAATTGCATACAATGCTTGGTATGATTGTTACGATACTACGTTCGTATATGAATAGATGGAGTAAACCATGATAAAGGAAATTGATTTTAAACTGTCTGGGAGTGTAGACAAGAGAGTAAAAATACCATTGAATGGTAGGAATCTTATTATTACTGGTGCAAATGGTTGTGGTAAAACAAGATTTCTACGTCAATTAAATGATTATCTACGCGGGATTCTTGAACGGGAAATTCAACCGGAAGATGTAATGTTACATGAGTTGGAAAACGTCCAGAAAACATTTGATAGCATAGATTTGTCTCATAAGCACTATCAATATCATAAAGATAGAGTAGACGAATTTTCAAAAAAATATCAGCAGTCAATAAATGAAAAAATAGAATTTTAAGGCCTCATGGATATATTTTCATTGCTAAATGAAAAGGCGTTTGTTCTTAGGTTTTTTGAGGCAAATCGTTTAGCTAATCAATTGGCAAGTAATGGGCAAGTAGAAAATATTGCATCGATTAAACAACGTGGCATGCAAGAGGGTATATTACAGGATTCAAGTGATAAGTTTGAAAGGTATCTTGTTAGTTATTATAACTACGGTAGCCATGTAATTGCTCGTGAAAATAACCCAGAGAAAGCAAAGCAAATTAACAGCTGGTTTGATAAAGTGGAAAGCGATCTTCGTAATTTATTTGAAGATAATCAATTGTTTCTGAAATATAACCCTGAAGAACAAGCTTTTTATATTCATCAAGATGGGAAAGAACCATTTAGATTTGACAATCTTTCATCTGGCTACAGTTCTATTCTCAGTGTTTATGCTGACTTATTAATGAAGGTTGAACTTCGTGATGTACCATCAAATAAAATGGCGGGATTTGTTTTAATTGATGAAATTGATGCACATCTACATGTCTCAATTCAAAGAAAGATTTTCTCATTTTTTGACAAAGCCTTCCCAAAAATCCAGTTTATTATTACCACGCATTCACCATTTGTTATCCAATCAGTAAATGATTCAGTTATTTATGACTTAAGTAAAATGGAGTGCTTAGAAGACTTGTCTATGTATTCTTATGAGTCAATTCTGAAAGGTTTACTAGGTGTTGATAGTACATCTAACCTGTTAAATGAACAGCTAGAGCTGATGGCTAAACTTATACAGCAGAGGCCGGTTAACAAAGATGGGTTGCAAAAGGTTGTTGATTTAATTGAGCCTCATGAGGCGCAATTGGATTCGAAGTCGAAAGCATTTCTTCTTCTTGGTAAGAATGCACTTCTTGATGCTAATGATGGTGAGGAGTAGCAGATGTTTAATGTTACTCGAATTTATCCGGCGCCTGCATGTATAGCAAGAGGTCATTACACTAAAGAGGAAGTTCTCGTAGTGTTAAAACCAATGTTCTTTGAAAAATGTTATCTTTGTGAACGGGATGAGATTCAAGATGTAGAAGTAGAACACTTTATTCCTCATGAGGGTGATGAGGCGTTAAAATATTCTTGGGAGAATCTTTTTTACTCTTGCTCTCGTTGTAATAGCATCAAAAGCAATCGACATGTCAATCTTCTTGACTGTACAGATGGTGCCTTGGATGTAGGCTCATTAATTAGTTGCAAGATGCCATCCGCCCCATCAGATAGAGTGATGGTCGGAACTACTAGCCAGCATCCGACTCAAGAGATGATAAACACTACAAGATTACTTGATGAATGCTTTAACCTTGAAAATACTGCATTGCGAGGTATAAGTCGTGAGACCTTGATGGAGCAGTTATGGGATCACTATACAGACTTATTGAATGCCAGACGTATTTTAAGAAACAAGAAATCTCCAGAGATAGACAAAGTTCGTGCAGAACAAACTATTTCTGCAATGTTGGCGGTGAAACATCCATTTTCAATATTTTGGCGTTGCTATTATCTAGGTGACACTTTTCTGATGAATACATATGCTCACTTAAGAGTTGGCTTTTAAGTTGAAACGAATTATATTCATGGTCCAAAATATAATATCGGGTCATGAATAATAAAATTTTGTAACATTCACCATTTTGGTACCTGTATAAGGGCTGCTTGGCTTAGGTGAAAATGCGTAGAGATTTTACCATGAACATCGTCCATTCACGTTATCAAGGTCGATAGGGTTTTCTCCACTGCAAGATTTAGTCTGCTGTAATAAGAGCGTAAATATGTGCATCAAGAGGTTGATCATGAAGGAAGATACGATTTCTGGCCCGGCATTTGAAGGTGGCTCCTGCAGCGATGGCAACCGCTTCGCTGGCGCTGTTGCCAACTCCCATCACGATTTCCAGCCGAAATAGCCCCAACAGTTCAAAGCCAAAATCACGCAACAGGGCGACTGCTTACCGGGCTATGCCTTGGCCTTGACGGGATTGCCGCACCCAGTAACCGATATTGCCGTAGCGATGATGGGGCGACAGCTGGTTGATACCGGCGCCACCCAGCAGTTGGCCGGTGTCGGTACAGAAGAGACCTATGTCAAAGGCGCGTCCCGCCGCGCGATCCTGATCGCAGGTGGCAAACCACCCTAGCGCCTTGTCCCGATTGAATGAGGGAGTACACCAGCTCATCCAGGTGCCAACCGTCTCGATGGATTCGTGCGCCGCGCGGACAAACTCATCGGCATCAGCCGGTTGGAAGGGGCGAATCAGTATATTGGCATTGGCCAGGGGTGTGGTGATTTGCATCGGGCTTCCTGCTTGATGGTGTTTATCGGGCTGCGGCTTCCAGTGCGGCTATCTCCCCGCCACCGATCAACTGCAAATTCCTGCTGATCCGCTCCACCGGCCAGTCCCACCAGGCGAGGGCGCTCAGGCGGGCTATGGTGTCGTCATCGAAGCGGTGGCGGATCAGTTTGGCGGGGTTGCCGCCGACCACGGCGTAGTCGGGCACATCCGTGGTGACCACTGAGTGGGCGGCGATGATGGCGCCGTTGCCGACCTTGACCCCCGGCATGATCAGGGCGTCATAGCCAATCCAGACGTCGTTGCCGATGACGGTATCCCCCTTGTAAGGGAGGCTGCCCGGTGCGGGGGCGGCGCTCTCCCAGCCGTTGCCGAAGATAAAGAAGGGGTAGGTGGAGAAGCCGGAGTTCTGGTGGTTGGCACCGTTCATGATGAACTTGACCCCGCGGGCGATGGCGCAGAACTTGCCGATGATCAGCTTGTCGCCGATGAAGGGGAAGTGGTAGAGGACGTTGCGCTCAAAGCCTGCGGAGTCCTCCGGGTCGTCGTAGTAGCTGTAGTCACCCACCTCGATATTGGGCCCCTTGATGGTGTTCTTGATAAAGCACACCTGGGGGAAGCCCTCCATGGGGTGGGGATTGGTGGGGTCGGGTCCGTGCATGGGGTGCTCCTCTGGAATCTGGGCTCAAGCTACCCTAACGGAACCGGAAGGACCCTTGCCACCTTTTTGTACGCCCCGGTTCGCCAGCCTTTGTCGCCCCCGGCCCATGTGCGCATCGACCCGGAGCCGGTTTGTCTCTAGCATGGGAGGGATGCGGGGCTGGTGCTCCGCCCCCACGGGCTTTTGGCGAAGTCCGTCCTGCGGACTTCTGGTGGAGAGAAAAGATGAAGCTGCGTTCCTTGTTGATGGTGGGTGCCCTCTTGCTGGGCGGCTGTGCGGTCAATCCCTATGGAGGCACCCCGGCGCCGGTCGGCGAGCCGGACAAGCCGGTGAGCCAGCCAGAGAAACCTGTGGCCGAGCCCGACAAGGCAGAGCCTGTGCCTGCGCCCGAACCCGTGGCCCCGACCGGGCTGGCGCTCGCCATGGCGGATGCCTTTCTGAAGGCCCCCGAGGTGCAGGCGTTGAGTCAGGATGGCAGCCCTGTGCTGCTGCTGATGGCGCCCCAGAACGGCACGGGTGAGCCCTTCAGTACCCAGCCCATGGCGGTGGCCATGAGCCAGCGCATTCAGGCAAACAGCGGCTTTCGCTTCGCCGATCCCGGCCAGGTGGCGGCCATCACGGGTCAGCTCGAGTACCAGCAGGGGGGCATGAACCCCGCCTCTTTGGTGCGTCTGGGTCGCCAGACCGGGGCCGGTTACATGCTCTACGGGGATCTTCTCTCCGAGGGGAGCCGCTACCGCCTCGCCATGAGCCTGATGGATCTGAAGAGCGGCGAGCTGCTCTGGAGCGGGAGCCGCTCCGCCAGCCGCTGATCCCGCCATCCCGGCCACCGAAAACGCCATCGAGCCCCTCTCGATGGCGTTTTCGTTTCAAGGCGCCAGCGCGCTCGCCGCGAGCGCCTGTCATGGGCCGAGTGGCGCCATACTCCCCCTTGCGGGTACTGACTGCGGGCCCGGGGGATAGCCGTTCACTACCGCACCTGCGGGTTCTGCCGCCACGTTGCCACGGCGTCCGGGCCGTATGCGATACTGCACGGGTCGTGTATAACAGACAACACAGGGCCCTCCCCGCAGATAAAAAGGAGCACAGATGGCGCTCTCAGTGGCACAACTCTATGAAGTGATGACCCAGCTGCCCGATCCCGTCTTCATTCTCAGTGAAGATGGTCATTACATCGAGTACATCGGCGGGGTGGAGCAGCAGTCATACCAGGATGGCAACCCGCTGATCGGCAAGCGGTTGTTCGACGTGCTGCCGGCAGACAAGGCGTTCTGGGTGATGGAGCAGGTGGCGCGTGCCCTGGCCAGCGGCCAGGTGCAGGTGGTGGAGTACGATCTCTCCCCCGCCGAGGTGGATGGCATCGATGTCGAGGCGGGGCCCCAGGGAATGCAGCGCTTCGAGGGCAAGATAGCGCCGCTGCCCTCCCTCTATGACGGCAAGCGGGCGGTGGCCTGGATGACCCGCAACATCACCCGCCAGCACGAGCTGCAACGGCGGCTCAAGCGGCTCGGCGAGACGGATCAGCTGACCGGCCTCTACAATCGCCACTTCTTCTTCGATCAGTACCACCAGAGGGTGCAGGGTCAGCCGCTCACCGGCCTCATCATGCTGGATCTCGATCACTTCAAGCAGATCAACGATCGTTACGGCCATCAGGCCGGGGACAAGGTGTTGTGCCGCGTCTGCGACTGCGTGTCCGCCCAGTTGCGGGGAGAGGATCTGTTCGTGCGCAGCGGCGGCGAGGAGTTTCTGATCCTGCTGCCGCAGATAGACGAGGAGATATTGCTGAAGGTGGCGGAGCGGATCCGCGCCGCAGTGGCGGCCATGGAGCCGGATCCGGCCCCCGTCACAGTCAGTCTGGGCACCACCCTGATCCGGCCGGGGGAAGATCTCGGCACAGTGCTGGCCCGGGCGGACGAGTGGCTCTATCGGGCCAAGCGGGGCGGGCGCAACCAGGTGGCCCACGACGGGGATCCCTGAACATCACCCAGGCTTGCAACGAAGGAGGGCGACCCTGTGTCGCCCTCCTTCATTTGTCTGTGTCTGCGCCCGTCTCAGCCAAACAGCGTCGAGATGTTCTGGCCCGCCATCAGCAGGCCGATGGCCAGCACGCTGAACCAGACCAGGGTGGCGCTGACCAGGGCGTAGCCGAGGGCGACGAAGAGGCCGTCCCGTTGCAGCATGCCGATGGCCAGCAGCAGTATGGCCCAGGCGGGCATGGCGTTGGTGAAGGGAATGGCGCCGAGCGGCAGCATCAGCAGCAGGGCCGCCAGCATGATCAGCAGGCCGTTGCAGCGATTGATTGTGGAGCTGCCGGTCAGCAGCAGCAGGCGCGGCCGGATGAAACGGTCGATGCGGGCCAGCAGATCGGCCCCCTTGTGCAGGGCTGGCTTGAGGTGCTCGGCGGCGAAGCGGCGCTCCATCAGGATGGCGGGCAGCCAGGGTACCCGGTTGAGGGTGATGCCGATGCCGATGAAGAGGATCAGCAGGCCAAACGGCGTACTGACGCCGGGGATGGAGACCGGCAACAGGAAGGGGACTGTGAGCAGCACGCAAAACAGCAGCATGCCCTGCTCGCCCACCAGGGCCAGCATCTCCTTGAGGCTGATGTGGCTCTCCTCGATGGCGTGGGCGGTGGCCCTCAGGGTATCGGAGAGCGTGCTTTGTGGGTCGTTGAGTTGCGCGGCAACCATTCCTGAGATCCTCATCCTGTTGATGCCACCGCTGTGGCGCCGTCAGCTTACGTGGCAGAGGTTAATCCCAGATGAATAATGTGAGCCGGCGCAAGTTTTGATGGAAAGAGAGGGCGGGGAACGGGGGCGGGTCGCCAAAATGGGGCGATACAGCCACCATCTAGGGTCGGATGGAACAGGCTCTGATATGCTTTTGACGCAATCCATGCAACTAGGGAGAAGAGCGTGACGCGAGCGACGATGATGGTGCTGGGACTGTGCTTGCCGCTGACGGGCTGGGCGGCCGAGTCCGCCGCGCCGGGCTGGCAGCTGACCCCTTTCCTGGGTTATAGCTCGTCCATCGACTTCGAGGCGATGGATGAACCCGCCCCCACGCCCCATGTAGGCTCCCTGCAAGGGGAGAGCTCGGGCAACTGGGGCCTCTTCATCAGCCGGGAGGTGGATGATCCCGGCATGATAGAGCTGCTCTACAGCCATCAATCCACCCCCGTCTCCCCGGATCAGCCGGACAGGCTGACGGTGGATACCCTGCACTTCGCCGGGGCCCTGACCCTCTCGGACAACCTGATGGCGCCCTATATAGGCGCCGGGATCGGGGTGACCCGCTTCGATGCCTACGACAGCGAGACGGCCCCCTCCATGTCCCTGGCGCTCGGGGTACAGCCGCGCCTGGGGGAACATCTGGCGCTGCGGGCCGAGGTGCGCGGCTACGGCTCCCTGCTCAACGACGACAGCGCGTTTCTCTGCGACCCCGAGGTCTGCGCCTTCCGGGTGCGGGGGGATCTGCTCACCCAGTGGCAGGCCAATATCGGCTTGACCCTGAGGTTCTGAGCCCCATGATGGGGCTCCCTTAATCAGACAAGGTGATGTGACCCTGTGCTACCCCTGCCCCGTGAACTGCCCGTTCTGCTGACCCCCAGGCTGCTGCTGCGCCCGCTCGGCGTGCAGGACAGTGCTGATCTGTTCGCCATCTACGGGGATCCCGAGGTGATGCGCTTCGTCGGGGAGCAGCCGTTTCCTGAACTTGCTACCGTCTCGCAGATGCTGGCAAGCGTCGAACGTTTGCTGACTGTAGGGGAATCCCTGGAATGGGGATTGGTCCTGCGGGAGAGTGGCCACCTCATCGGCACCTGCGGCCTGCACAGCTTCGAGACCGGTCTGCGTCAGGCAGAACTCGGCTGCATGCTGGCCCGCAACCATTGGGGGCGGGGCCTGATGGGCGAGGCGCTGAGTGCTGTGATGGAGTATGCCGGGGAGCTTGGCATTCGCACCCTGCTGGCGGATATCGAGCCGGAGAATCTGCCCAGCCAGCGGCTGTTCCGGCGGATGGACTTCGTCTGGCAGCAGGGCACCCTCTACCGGCTGGAGCGATAGGCGGGGATCAGGAGATGCCCCTGGTGATGCGGCTCAGGGGCTCGTTGACGTCAAACACCTTGTACTGCACCGCGCTGGCGCCCATGGCGAGCACCCGCTGCTCGTGCATGGTGGCGTAGGCGAGAGCGCTCGCCTCATCCTCGAACAGATAGATGCCACCCGCCTCGCCGGTGCGCGGATTCTCGGTCCAGATCTTGGAGATGAAGCCGGGCTCCCGGTTGATGGACTCGGCCAGCGGCATGGCGGCAGCTGTCAGTGCCGGCCCCATCTGCTCGGGGGGGAAATTGAAATGGATTTGCAGCAAACTGGGCATGATGCACCTCTCGTGTGGATGGAGTGACAGAGTCCGCATCATAGGAAGCCGGCATCTTGTCCGCAAGAAGGCACCTTTTCGTGGCATAGTTACCCCAAAGTAACCACTCGCGAGTCATCCCTTGTCCTCACTGCCTTGCCCCGCCTATCAGGTATTGCGCCTGCTCGCCGGTAAATGGAAACCGGCCATCCTGTTTCATCTGCGCAGCCAGACCCTGCGTTTCGGCGACCTGCGCCGCTGCCTCCCCGAGGTGAGCCAGAAGGTGCTCACCGCCCAGCTCAAGGAGCTGGAGAGCGACGGCGTCATCATTCGCACCCTCTATCCCGATGTCCCGCCCCGGGTCGAATACGCCCTGAGCCCGCTCGGGGTGGCCCTTCTCCCCCTGCTGCAACAGATGCACGACTTTGCGCTGAACCACGGCGATCTGCTGGCACCGAGCGATGCGGCGGCGGCCCGCGAAGAACCTCATCCCACCGAGCCCAGTTAATCCCGCGCCGACCAGACCATTACCCACTCGGCGCAGCCGGTGTGGGGATCCAGGGCGTCGGCCGCAACCTGAAATCCTTGCGAGCGATAGAAGTCGCAAGCAGTCCGGTTCTGCTGATAGACCTGCAGCCGCAGGGCCGGCAACTGCCCCTTGGCGTGCTCGAGCAGAGCCTTGCCCAGCCCTTTCCCTTGCTGCGCGGGGGCCACGAAGAGGGCTGCCAGGGAGCCCTCGTGGAGGGAGTAGAAGCCAAGCAGCTGGTCACCCAGGCAGAGTACCTGGCTGTCGGCGGCGGGCAGGTAGATCTCCCGCATCGGCGCCAGGTTGGCGTGCCAGTAGCTCGGCTCGATGAAGTGGTGGGCCTGCAGGGAGGCTTCCAGCCAGATGGCGAGGACGGCCTCGGTGTCGACCGGGGTGAAGGGGCGGATCTGCATATGTGTCTCGTCTGGATTCGTCAAAAGAGGGGCATGGTAGCAGCACAGATCCCGTCGTCACCCGCTAGCGGGTCAAAGTGATGCCCCTGTAACAAAAAAGGCGACCCGCAGGTCGCCTGTTGCCGTTAGCGGGCGTAGGGGGGAGATCTGCCTCCCTCCCATGCCTTGTTCCCCTTCAGCGGGCCCGCAGCAGCCAGCCGCTGATCCGGTTCGTCGCCAGCAGTCGGCAGGCGAGCAGGGAGAGCACCAGCAGCACCGGCACCTTCACCAGCTCCCACCACAGCAGCTTGCCCTGGGGGCCGAACACCATCAGCCACACCACCAGCATCATGTGCAGGCAGTAGAGGCCCAGCACTTTGGGGGCCTGGCGTTCCAGCCAGCTGCCCTTGCCCCAGTTTGGGTTGGCCAGCAGCAGGCCGAACAGGCCGAGCGCCCAGGGCAGGGAGCCGAGCAGAAAGTCGTGACGGTTGAGGGGCACGGCGGCGAAATGCAGCAGGCCCTCGGCCTCCAGGGCATAGAGCCCCATCCCCGCCACCATCAGCAGGGCGCTGCGCCTGGCATCCGGTTGCCAGCCACGCAGGCGCAGCTCGGCGCCAAGCGCCACGAACAGCAGCGAGAAGAAGGGGCCGTTGCGGGTCAGCAGGGCCCACTCGCCCCCTGGCAGCAGCGGGCCATAGGAGCCGCCGCTCAGGGCCAGCCCGTAGAGCAGGGCACCCGCCACCAGAGCCAGTCGGGGCAGCCTGATCCGCCAGCAGAGGGCCAGCAGCAGGACGGCCAGCATCAGGGCGGGCAGGAACCAGAGGTGGATCATGCCACCCACCCACCAGGCGTTGAGAGGATCCCCCAACTGCATCTGCCACTGGCCCGCCAGGCTGGTCAGATAGCCTTCCGTCATGGCCGCGACCGGGTTGAAGGGCACCAGCAGATAGAGCAGGCTCCAGATCAGCCAGAGTCCCAGCAGGGGGCGGCAGTAGCGCAGCGCTACCGCCATGGGCTTGCCTGCGGCGAGGGCGGGTTGCAGGAAGTAGCCGGCGCAGAGGAAGAACAGCGGCACCGCGAAGCGGCACAGCTGGTTGATGATGGCCCCGAGCCAGAGGTAGGGGGTGCCGTCCCAGAGGGTGGGATCGAACGGATTGCTGAAGGGGGAGAGGTGAATGGTCATCACGGCCAGGATGGCCAGGACTCGCCCGCACTCGATGCTGGAGATGCGCATGATGGTTTCCGACGGCTGAAACCCGGCACCCTAGCAGCCGGGCACATGCCTCTTCCAGCCGGGGGGTCGTCAACTGTGACCCCCATCGGTGGCCGGTTACCCTTTGTTACCCGGGGGATGGGCAGGGTTACCCCGGGTGGGAGGCGGATCCCGTTTTGGTGTCGGTAAAAGCCCTAGAGCAGGGCGACCAGCGCTGTCGCGATGGCGCCCGTCAGCAGCAGGGCGATGCCACGTCCGGCCGGGCCGTGCAGCTTGTTCCACATCAGCAAACTGGTGAGGGCCAGCAGCAGCATGGAGAGGGCCGCGAGATCGCCGACCAGTTGCCAGGCCAGACCGGTGCCCATGCCGCGATGTAGCCGGTTGAGGCTGGCGGCGAGGTTGGCCCGCTGCAGCTCGGTCTGCACCAGCAGGGTACCCTCCACATAACTGGCGGCCAGGCTCTGGCTGAGGGTGACGCCGCGCAGCTCCCAGCGCGCCGGCAGGGTGAGGGGGCCTGTGGGGGTGGGCAGGGTCCGGGCTGGGGTGATGCTGATCCGCCCCTCCTTCAAGCCCTCGGGGTAACGCTGTTGCAGCAGGGCTTTCAGTGCGTCAGGGCTTGCCAGCGGCGCGGCCAGCGTTATCTCCTCGCTCGACTTTTCGGTGTGGGGGCCGGGCAGGGGCAGCACGGCCCTGTGCTGGAGCCAGAGGCCGGTCAGGCCGTAGAGCAGCATCAGGGTGAGGGTGGCAAAGCCCGCCCAGGCGTGAATGCGGCGCACCCACTTGTTGTTGTGAAGGGGGAGTCTCTTGGGTTTCATCATGGTGGCGCGTCATAAAAAAACTGGCCAGCAGAGGCTGGCCAGTTTGGCTGTGGACAGGAGGATCAGAAGCGGTAGGCGGCGGTGAGATTCAGCTGAAGGGGACTGCCCGGCATGATCTGGGCCGCGCTGGTGGCGCTGACGAAGTAGTCGTGGTCGGTCAGGTTCTCCACGCTGAGCTGGGCATCCCAGTGCTGCCAGCGGTAACCGGCGCGGGCGTCATAGCGGGCGTAGCCCGGTAACACTGTGGTGTTGGCGTTGTCGGCGAAGCGATCCCCCACCGCCGTCACCCCGGTTTCCCCATACCAGCCCTGCTTGCCGCTCTGGTAGCCGGCGAACAGCTGGCCGTTCTCGCGGGAGACGTTCATCGGCCGCTTGCCCTGCAGATCCGCATCCGCCTTGACCTGCTCCGCGTCCTGGATGGCGATGCCGCCGTGCAGGTAGAAGGCGTCGGTGAGCTGGGCGCGGGCGCTCAGCTCTATGCCGTCGGTGCGCTGCAGGCCGGTGAGGAGCACCTTGGTGGGATCCAGCGGATCCTTGCTGCGCTTGTTGTACATCTCCAGCCGGTAGATGGAGAGGGTGGTGGCCAGGCGGCCGTTCAGCCAGTCGCTCTTCACGCCCCCCTCGTAGAGACGGGTGTGCTGGGGATCCAGGTTGTTGTTCTTGTCCCCCGGGGTGATGCCGATCAGCTCACCGCCGACCGGGGTGAAGGTCTTGCTGTAGGAGGTGTAGAAGGCGTGCTCCTCGATGGGGTTCCACACCAGGCCCAGACGGGGGCTCAGGCTGGTGACCGAGAGGGTCTCCTCCTTGTCGAGGTCGTTGCGGCGGCTGGTGACGGTGAACGCGTCCCGGCGCAGGCCGCCGAGCAGGTGCCAGTCCCCCAGGCTGAGCTGATCCTGCACATAGAGGCCGTAGCCGCGCACCTTGTGGTTAGCGTCGCTGGAGAGCTTCATGGCACCGTTGTAGCTGGGCAGTGAACCCGGATCGTACAGGTTGCCCGGGGGGATAGGGGTGGCGTTCTGATAGAGCTTGGGGGTGCGCTCCTGCCAGCTCTGCTCCAGGCCCACCAGCAGGCGATGCTCGACGGGACCGGTCTGCAGCTGGCCTTCCGCTTCCGTGTTGCTGGTCAGGTTGTTGGCCTTGAGATCCTGCTGCCAGCGGGCGCGGGTCACCTGGTCGCCCTTGACGCTGGTGACATAGGTGTTGTCGAACTGGCTGTCGAGGCTGGTGTAGCCGAGCTGCTGGCGCAGTTGCCACTGCTCGTTCAGATCCCAGGTGAGCTGGGAGCGGGTGGACTGGGCCACGTCATCTATGAAGTCGCGGCTGGTGTCGCTGTAGACGCTCTCGATGGGCACGTCGGCCGGGCGACCGTTGACCCCGGGGATGCCGCGATCCGGGGTGCGATCGCTGCCGTTGCGCTCGTACTGTACCAGCCAGTTCAGCTTGTCGGTGATCTCCCAGTTGGCGGAGGGGGCCAGCAAGGTGCGCTTGCTGGTCACGCCGTCGCGAAAACTCTCCTTGTCCTCTTGGGCCAGGTTGAGGCGCAGCTGCACCCGCTCGCCTGCCTCGGCATTGAGATCTGCGGCGAGGCGCTGGCTGTCGAAGCTGCCGACCCGGGCGGTGACGCTGGAGGCCTGGCCCCGTTGCGGCTTCTTGCTGACCCGGTTGATGATGCCCCCCGTGCTGCCACGGCCGTAGAGCACGGCGGCCGGCCCCTTGAGCACCTCGACCCGCTCTATGTTGCCAAGGTCGCGGGTGTACTGCATGTCGTCCCGCAGGCCGTCGAGGTAGAAGTCGTTGCTGGCGTTGAAGCCGCGGATATTGACACCGTCGAAGCGGGTGTCGCCGCTGGCGTTGACCCCGGGGATGCCGCTCAGGGCCTCGCTCAGGGTCGGTTGGCCGTAGGCGGTCAGCTCGCTGGCGGAGACGCTCTCTATGCTCTGGGGCACCAGCTTGGCCGGGGTGCTGGTGCGGGTGGCGGTGGCGACTTCCTCGTGTTGGCTGCGTTTGCCGACCACAGTGAGGGTTTCGTCTTCGGCCTGGGCGCTGGCGCAAAGGGACAGCAAGGCGACGCCCAGCAGGGCGCGCGGGGAGTTGGGATTATGCATCTGCGTGTGACTCTTCTAATCGACCTGTTGGCCTGAACTTATTGATTTATTTGTAGTTATTAGTATCTCCCGTTTCGAGAGGACGCTAATGATATTGATTTTCATTTGCCTTGCAAGGCAAAGATGCAAAAATCCCACACCTACGAGCAGTTGTGCGGTCAGTTGAGGATCATTGCCCTGATGCAACCCATCGGATGAGTCTTGGTTGCGGCAAAGGGCTGGTTTACCATCCGGGTTCGGTGGCGCCTATGCCGCCCCAGGGAAACAGGAAACGGAACATGGAAGAGATCATCAGGGCAGACCTTCATAACCGGCAGCACGGCGAGGCGCTGGTCTATCTGCTCAACGAATACGCGAAAGACGAGATGGGCGGGGGCAGCCCCCTCGCCGATGAGGTGAAGGCCAATCTGGCGCAGGCCCTGGCGGTGAGAAGTGGTGCCCATGTGTTGCTGGCCTGGGTCGATGGGCAGCCGGCCGGGGTGGCCACCTGCTTCGAGGGCTTCTCGACCTTCGCCTGCCGGCCCCTGCTCAACCTCCACGACCTTGCGGTGCACCCGGATCATCGCGGGCGCGGCCTCGGCAAACGGCTGCTGGCACAGGTGGAGCGGCTCGCCCGGGAGCTCGACTGCTGCAAGCTGACCCTGGAGGTGCTGGAGGGCAACAAGGTGGCGCAGGCCGCCTACCTGGCCAGCGGTTTTGCGGGCTATGAGCTCGATCCCGAGGTGGGCCGGGCCCTGTTCTGGCAGAAGAAGCTCTAGCCTCTGTGGCTCAGCCCCCAGGCGGGAGGGGAGAATGAAAAACGGCGCGCAGAGGGATCTGCGCGCCGTTTTGTCTGGGGCCGGAGTTAGAAGTCGTAACGGGCCGCCAGCTGGAAGTCATCCTTGGTGTTCAGCTTGCCGCTGTTATTGCTGTCCAGGTTGTTGATGCGGTATTCGCCGATGACGCGCAGGTTCTTGTTGAACTTGTACTGGGCACCCAGGGTGTAGTAGTCGATGGAGTCGTAGTCGGACTTGCCGCTCTGCTCCACCTTCTGCTTGTTCCACAGGGCCATCAGGCCGAAGCCGCTCTCGAAGTTGTAACCCAGCGCCCCTTCCCAACCAGTGTGATCCTTGCCGGTGGCCAGGAAATCGCTGCCGTCTGCGTAGCTCAGGGCGGCATAGACGGCCTTGTTGTCGTACTTGGCGGAGAGCAGCCACAGCTTGGCATCCTCTTCACCGCTCTTGTCGCGGATACCCACGTTGTAGGCGGTACCCAGGGCCAGGTTGAACGGGAAGGTGTAGGCCAGGGCGGCGCCGTAGGCGGCATCGCTGTCCTTGCTGCTGGTCTCTTCGGTGTCACCGCCGTCGAACTTGTAGCTGGTATCGATCTGGAAGCCGTTGAACAGGCCGGAGTATTTCAGCACAGAGCCGGCGCGGTTGGTGGCGAAGGTGTCGGTCTTGGCACCCAGCGCCTCGTTGCCGTAGCCGTCGGAGAGGGAGACGTCGGTCCAGTCGGCCAGCAGGCCGGGGGCGCCCTTCTGGCGACCGAAGGTGACATTGCCCCAGTCGGCACCCACACCGGCGAAGGCCAGACGGGTGCGCATGTTGTCGGAGTTCTCGCTGACGGTCTTCTCGCTGTCATTGACGTAGATCTGCAACTCGTACTGGGCCAGGGCCTTGAGACCCGGATTGATCTCGCTCTCTACCTTGGCGCCCAGGCGGACGAACTGGTTGGCGCCCTGCTTGTCGCTGTATTCGTTCTTGATGTCGCCATTGGCATCCAGCTCTTTCTTCTCGCCGAAGAACTGGCCGGCGTAGATGCGGCCGTAGAGGTCGAGCAGGGTGCTCTCGTTTTTGTACACTTCAACGGCTTGAGCCTGGAAGGCGGCGGTAAGAGCCAATGCTACTACTGTCAGCTTTTTCATCATGATCCCTTGTGTTGCAAGCTTTTGTTTTAAAAGACGGGGCCATGCTAGAAGTGACAGATGACAGTCGGGTGACCGTGCAATGAACAAACCGTGTCGATTCCATGTCAGCGGGATGAAAACCGGGATTTATGTGGCGAGCCGCCACTTTTGCGCGCAAAGGTTTGCCCTTGTGGTAGAATGCCGCCCGTTTTCGAGCTCCTAAGGTTGGATATGCGATGAGACGTGAACTGGCAATCGAATTTTCCCGAGTGACGGAAGCGGCTGCACTGGCTGGCTACAAGTGGCTCGGACGTGGTGACAAGAATATCGCCGATGGCGCGGCCGTTGCGGCCATGCGTCACATCCTCAATCAGATCCAGATCGATGGCGAGATTGTGATAGGCGAAGGCGAGATCGACGAAGCCCCCATGCTCTACATCGGCGAGAAGGTGGGCACGGGTCAGGGCGACGCCGTGGACATCGCGGTTGACCCCATAGAGGGCACCCGCATGACCGCCATGGGGCAGTCCAATGCCTTGGCCGTGCTGGCCGTGGGCGACAAGGGCTCCTTCCTCAAGGCTCCCGACATGTATATGGAGAAGCTGATCGTGGGTCCGGGCGCCAAGGGCGCCATCGATCTCGATCAGGCCCTGGAGCTGAACCTCAAGGCCGTGGCCAAGGCGCTCGGCAAGCCGCTCTCCCGCCTGACCGTCATCACCCTGGCCAAGCCGCGTCATGACAAGGCGATCAAGGAGATGCAGGGGCTGGGCGTGCGGGTGTTCGCCATTCCCGACGGCGACGTGGCTGCCTCCATCCTCACCTGTCTGCCGGACAGCGAAGTGGACATGCTCTATGGCATCGGTGGCGCGCCGGAAGGGGTGATCTCGGCGGCAGTGATCCGTGCGCTGGACGGTGACATGCAGGCGCGCCTGGTGCCCCGTCATCAGGTCAAGGGCGACAGCCCCGAGGTGCGTGCCCTGGGCGAGCAGGAGATTGCCCGTTGCCAGGAGCTCGGCATCGATGTGAGCAAGGTGCTCAAGCTGGAAGATCTGGCCAAGAATGACAACGTCATCTTCTCGGCCACCGGCATCACCAAGGGTGATCTGCTGGAAGGCATCACCAGCAACGGCGTCATGGCGACCACCGAGACCCTGCTGATCCGCGGCAAGTCACGCACCATCCGCCGCATCAAGTCGATCCACTTCCTGGATCGCAAGGACAGCGTGGTGCGCGACATCATTCTCTGATGAGAGTGGGTTGAACCTGCTGAAGATGAAAAGCCCGACCGCTGTTGCCGTCGGGCTTTTTGTTGCCCTGCGTCCGGGTCTGGACTATTTAGCGGGACAGGGCGGATAAGGCTAAGGGGAATCGGGGCCCTTTGATAGACTGCTTCGCCATGCACAGGAATGCATCATATGGAATGTCGTCAAGGTTGCGGTGCCTGCTGCACAGCCCCCAGTATCAGCAGTGCCATCCCCGGCATGCCGGAGGGCAAGCCGGCCGGCGTTCCCTGTGTTCAGCTCGACCAGTGGCTGGGCTGCAAGATCTTCGGCCAGCCTGAGCGCCCGGCGGTGTGCAGCAGCTTCAGGCCCATGCAGGATGTGTGCGGCTCGCACCGCCAGGAGGCCGTCTGGCTTATCGGCGAGATGGAGCGGCTGACGGCCTGAGCCCTTGACCCTCTCCCTCAGAGATAGGAGGGTGGTTGCTTGTTTCCCCCTCATCCCCAGCCCTTCTCCCGCGAGGGGAGAAGGGCGCTGAGAAACACCCCGAATCAACGCGGGAACACGGAATAGAAAAAGGCCGCAATTGCGGCCTTTTTGATTCTCTCTGTCGAGCTGGGATCAGACGTCGGCCAGTTGCAGGGCCTGACGATAGTACTCGTTGGCCTTGTTGGTGAGACGGCGCTTGTCCATCACCTGCCCGAGGGCATGGTAGAGGGCGGCATCCGGCCGCTTCGCCACTTCCTGCTCCAGCAGGCGCTGGGCATCGTCCAGCTGGCCGGCCAGCAGGTAGACTCGTGCCAGTGCCGCCTCGGCGCCCGGCTGATCCTGGATCTTCTTGAGCAGGGTCAACATGGGCTGATAGTCATCCAGCCTGAGTTTGGGCAGACGGGCGAACAGCTCGGGGGAGGGATCCTTGCGCAGGGCCTCCAGCCAGAGGTCGGCCGCCTCGCTGTCGGCACCGAGCCGGCGCAGACGATCCCCGTAGTTGGCCAGCAGTTCGGGGTCCTGACGCAGCTTGCGGGGCAGCGCCTGCCATACCGGGCGCAGTGTCTCGAGGGCGCCGCTGGCTGCCTCGAGACGGCCAATCCAGGCCTGGTGCAGCAGCGCCTCTTCCTGCACCGACGTCAACTTGCCCACCTTGCGCAGGGCCGGGGCGAGATCGATGAGGGCCGCCCAGTCTTCCCGGGCCAGATAGACCTGGCGCAACTGATCAAGCACCATGGGGTGGCGCGGGTGCAGGGCGTAGACGGACTCGAGCCGACCGAGGGCGCTGTCGTACTGGCCCTGCTCTATCTGCAGCTGGGTCTGGATCAGGGTCAATGCCAGCTCGGCCTTGGGGTTCTCCTCCTGCGCCTTTTGCAGGTAGTGATCCCGGCGCACGTCATCGCCCCGGGCCTGGGCCACTCTGGCGGCACTCAGGTAGTTGAGCAGCGGGGTGTCGCTGTTGTCAGCGCCCTTGATCAGCAGCTTCTCGGCCTGGTTGTAGTGCCCCTCGGCCATGGCCAGGGTGGCATTCACCGTTTGCAGGTTCGCCTTGCGGCGACGGCGCGAGCCGAACCAGCCTTGCGTCTTGCGGCGCAGGCCGAAGACCCGGCCGAGCACCCACTCGACGATGAGCAGGGCACCGTAGAACAGTACCGCCAGGATCACGGCGCTGGTGACCGAAGACTCCACCGTGTAGTTGCCAAGCGAGATGAGCACATAGCCCTTGTTGCCGGACGCTTCGGGGCCGAAGATCAGGCCCGCGACCATCACGGCCACCACGACGATCAGACGAATCATGGTCTCCTCCTCAGTTGCCGGCCAGGATGCGTTGCAGGCGCTCGGTCAGCACCTGTTCCAGCATGGCCTGGGTCTTGAACTGATCCGGGTAGTCAAACTGGATCTGCTCGCCTTTGAGCTTGTCGAGCTCGGACTGCATGTACTGGGTGGCGCTGTTGTCGGTATCGAAGTACTGGGTCAGCCAGCGCTGGGCCTTCTCCAGGCTGTCGGTATAGAGCGCCTGCTGCTCGCGATAGACGGCGAGCTGGGCCTGCAACAGCTTGGTCTTGAGGTTTTCGCGCAGGAAGATCTCCTGCTGCGGTGAGAGCAGGGCCTCCACGGCGCCGTCGCGGCGACGTATGGTGATGAAGTTCTCGGTGAACTTGACCCAGTTCTTCTTCAGATTGCTCTCCCACTCGTCCGGATTGGCACTGACCGCTTGATCCGGTTCGGCCTTGGCTTGTGGCATGCTCACGGTGGAGAGGGGCAGCAGCTCTATCTGGTCGGACAGCGCGGCCAGCTTCAGGGTCAAGCCTTCGCGATCGACTCGCGGCATCCCCTTGAGCTGGGCTATGTCTTCCGCCAGCGCCTTGCGAATGGGCATCAGGCTGGGGTCGTTGAGCGCCTTGATCCGCTCGTCGGCGTTGCCGAGCAGGGTGATGGCGGAGACGATGTCGTGTTCTAGCCACAGCTTGCGGCCCGCCATGCGTACCAGGTATTCGGATTCGGCGAGCATCCAGTCGTTGGGGCGCTTGTCGTCGAGATCCAGCACCTTGGTCTGCAGGGCGTCCAGCGCCTCCTGCAACTGCTGTTGGTTCTTGCCGAGGGCGCCGATCTGTTCGGCATCCTTGCTGTTGCTCTGATCCAGCTTGCCCATGGCCTCGGCCAGTTGCAGCTTGAGGGCGCCGAGTTCGGCCTGCTGGGCGACGGCATTCTGGTGGCCGTGCAGATAGAGGCCGCCGGTCAGCCCCAGGGCCAGCAGGATGGCAACGCCACCGAGGACGACGCCGGCGCCGCCCTTCTTGTTGCCGGCGGCCTTGTTCTCGGGCTTGTTGTTGTCGGCCGCGGGGGCCGCAGCACTCGGCTGGACTTCTTGCTGTTCAGTCATTCCATCTTCCTCAGTTCCAGGGCGGCCACCAGAGCCTGGTTGGATGCACCTTGGGCAATCACGATACGGGTAAAACCAGCTCCCTCGGCCATCTCGGCCACCCGGGGACTGGGCACCACCAGCAGGCGGTCATAAAGCCAGGGTCGCTGCGGGCCGGGCACCAGGGCCAGCAACCGCTGCAAGAGTTCACCACTGGTGATGAGCAGGCTGTCGAGGCCGGCTGCCTGCCAGTGGCGGGTCAATGCGTCCCCGTCGAGCTCGGGGTAGTGGCGCTCGTAGGTGGCACAATAGTGCACCAGTGCGCCGCGTGAGGCCAGCGTCTGGGCGATGAGATTCCGCCCGTCGTTGCCGCGCAGGATCAGCACCCGCTTGCCGCTCACCCCTTGCAGGGGCGGCAGGGCCAACAGGCCTTCACTGCGGGGATCGGTCGGGCAGAGGGCCTGGACACCCACCTCGCTGAAGGCATCCGCGCTCGCCTGACCGACCGCAAAGTAGTCAATATGTGGCCAGGTCAGACCAGTTTGCAACAGAAAATGATGAGCAAATTTAACGGCATGGGCGCTGACGGCGATGATGATGTCCGTTTGGGGCAGCCATTCGGGCAGGTGGGGGAGTTCACTGCCCGGTCGGGTTTCCAGCAGCGGGCAGCACAGTGGTGCATGACCGTGCTGGCGCAGCAGTGCTGCCAGCTCGGTGGCCTGGGCGGCCGGGCGCACCACCAGCGGGACCATCAGGTGGCGCTCCGGGGTGGTGACCATGAGCAGACCCGATTCGCACTCATGCCCGGTAGACCTCGGCAAGAATGGCGTCGGCACCATCGGCCAGCAGGCGCTGGGCCAGGGTGTGGCCGAGCGCCTCGCCATCGGTCAGGGGTCCGCGGATCTCGTCCCGGATCACCTGGGTGCCATCTGGGCTTCCTACCAGGCCGCGCAGCCAGATCTCGTCCCCCTGCACCAGGGCATAGGCACCGATAGGAACCTGACAGCCTCCTTGCAGGGCACGGTTCATGGCGCGCTCGGTCAGCACCCTGATCCGGGTCTCGGTGTGTTCCAACGGTGCCAGCAGGGCGTGCAGCTCAACATCGTCCAGACGACACTCGATGCCGACGGCACCTTGGCCGTTGGCGGGCAGGCTCTGCTCCGGCTCGATGAAGGCGGTGATGCGATGGGCCATCTCCAGCCGTTTCAGGCCGGCGGCGGCGAGTATGATGGCGTCGTACTCGCCGGCATCCAGCTTGGCGAGGCGGGTATTGACGTTGCCGCGCAGGTCGCGGATCACCAGATCAGGGCGGGCGGCCCGCAGCTGGCACTGGCGGCGCAGGCTGGAGGTGCCGACCACGGCCCCTTGGGGCAGCTCGTCTATCTGCTTGAAACGGTTGGAGACGAAGGCATCGCGCGGGTCTTCGCGTTCACAGATGGTGTGCAGGCCTAGCCCCTCGGGGAACTCCACCGGTACGTCTTTCATGGAGTGGACGGCGATGTCGGCCCGGCCTTCCAGCATGGCAGTCTCCAGCTCCTTGACGAAGAGCCCCTTGCCGCCGACCTTGGCCAGCGGGGTATCCAGGATCTTGTCACCCTGGGTGCTCATGGGGACCAGTTCGACTCGCAGATCGGGATAGAGGGCTTCCAGCCGATCTTTTACAAAGTTGGCCTGCCACAGGGCCAGTGGGCTCTTGCGAGTGGCAATTCTCAGGGTTCGGGCTGCCATATCAATCAGTTGTTTCATCTTTAGTGAGGAAAACGATCTTACCACCCTTTGCATGGGCTTTCATGACGCAGCCGGCAAAAGCGGGGCCAAGCTCAAAAACGGTCGCTGAAAATAATTTTCACGCGGTCATTATATGATGGCAACTAATTGAAAATATTATTTTTTATTGCTTTCTACTGATACCGTTACGGGGCGTACCAGAAATAATCCGGTGATTGTGTGCGGGCTTGTTTACCACTGCTGTTTGCATTGTTAACATGATCACACTTTTTTGACGTCTCCCCGTTTTGGTGCGTCATTTCTCTTCCCCATAGGTAGGGCATTGCTGGTAAAACTGGACACGCTGGTGGCGCGCTACGACGAGCTGAATCGTCTCAAGACGCAACGAGCGTTGGATCTCATGAGTCGCTATGGGCAGCAGGTCTTCCAACTGCTGCCTGTCATGCTGCACTTCAATCATCCCCTTCTGCCCGGTTATGTGGCAGGGGACGTGCCTCATGGTATCTGGAGTTTCGTCGCCAACGAGGCCCAGCAGGCCTTCATCCAGGATCTGTGCCAGAACGCCAACTGTCAGGGCGGCCTCAGCACCCACGACAAGTCGATCCAGGGCCTCTACTCCATGGGCAGCACCTCCTCCATCGGTCAGTGCTGCCACTCGGATCTCGACATCTGGGTCTGTCACGTGGCCGGTCTGTCGAGTGAGCGCCTCGCCCTGCTGGAGCAGAAGTGCCAGCACCTCTCTCTGTGGGCCGAGCAGCGCGGGGTCGATCTCAACTTCTTCCTGATCCCCGAAGACAAGTTCCGCCAGCGCAACGATGCCCAGATGCAGGGGGAGAGCTGCGGCAGCGCCCAGCACCTGCTGCTGCTCGACGAGTTCTACCGCAGCGCCATGCACATCGCGGGCAAACGGCTGCTCTGGTATCTGGTGCCGGCAGAATATGACGATCACTACGACGACTACGTCAACGGCCTGTTCGCCCACGGCAAGTTGAGCCAGGATGACTGGCTCGACCTCGGGGGTTTTGACCGTATCCCCGCCGAGGAGTACTTCGGCTCCGCCCTGTGGCAGCTCTACAAGGGCATAGATTCCCCCTACAAGGCGGTGCTCAAGTCGGTGCTGATGGAGGCCTACTCCCACGAGTATCCCAACACCCGACTGCTGTCGGTGACCAGCCGCGACTGGTTCCAGCACAACGAGGGGATGCACTACCGACTCGACAACTACTGCCTGATGCTGGACAAGGTGACCAACTACCTGAAATCCATCGGCGACATGCAGCGCCTGGATCTGGTGCGCCGCTGCTTCTATCTCAAGGTGTGTGACGGTCTGAGCCACCCCAAGGAGGATCACTCCCCGGACTGGCGCCGGGAGCAGATGGCCCAGCTGGTGGCTTACTGGGGCTGGAGCCCGGAGCGGCTGCATCACCTGGATCATCGCCAGGAGTGGAAGGTCGAGGACGTCAAGGTGGCCTACGCCGAGTTGCTGGAGGCCCTGATGCAGAGTTACCGCAACCTCATCCAGTTCGCCCGCCGCAACAACATCAGCGAGTCCATCAACCCGGAAGACATCGGCATACTGTCGCGCAAGCTCTATGCCGCGTTCGAGAGCCTGCCGGGCAAGGTGCAGCGGATCAACCTCAAGATAGCGCCGGATCTCGGCGAGCCGGATCTCAGCCTGGTGCAGGTGCCCCACGGCCGCCTGAACCGCGCCGGTTGGTATCTCTACAAGCACTCCCTCGAGCCCGCCGACATCATAGGCCGGGCGCCGCTCGAATATAACGGCTACATCAGCAAGCTGGTGGCCTGGGCCTACTTCAACGGCCTGCTGACCCCCCAGTCCCGGGTGCACCTGTTCAATCAGGGCTCGGATCTGCACATCGACAACCTGCACCAGTTCTGTCGCGATCTCTCCGGGACCTTCCCGGTCAAGTATCCCCGCGCCACCAATCTGGCCTTGAGCCGGCCCTGCGAGATCCGCCAGCTCTCCATCTTCCTGAACCTGGAGACGGACCCGTCCAGTCACTGGGTGGGCCAGGTGATCGAGTTCGACGCCAATGCCGCCGATGTGTTCTCGTTCGGCCGCAACCAGGAGTGTCTGGTGGGATCGGTGGATCTCGTCTATCGCAACTCCTGGAGCGAGATCCGCACCCTGCACTTCGAGGGGGAGGAAGCGGTGGTGGATGCCCTCACCACCATACTCGGCAAGATGCACCAGGATGCCGCCGCCCCCGAGATGATAGAGGTGTTCTGTTACAGCCAGCACTTCCGCTCCCTGGTGCGTACCCGCTTCCAGCAACTGGTGGCCGAGTGCATCGAACTGCGCCTGGCCCGGGACAAGCAGCAGTTGGTCAAGACGCTGGCGCTGGGGAAAGAGAAGTATGGCATCTTCTTCGAGCGGCGCGGAGTGTCGGTGAAGAAGCTGGAAAACGCCATCGACTTCTACCGCCACATCTCCCACAACAAGCTGGATCACCTGCCGCTGCGCCTCGACAAGACCCACAGCCAGCATCTGCCCGGCATCGTCGACGCCTACGCGAGCGAAGGGCTGGTGCAGTTCTTCTTCGATACCCGGGATGCGGGCACCAACATCTATATCCTGGACGAGGCGAACCGGGTGGAGATCTACCAGCACTTCGCCGGCAACAAGGATGAGCTGGTGCAGGGGGTGAACCGCTTCTACACCTCGGGCCACGAGCGCTTCAGCGATGCGGGCCAGTTCAGCAACTTCAACCTGCCCCAGTATTACGAGATCGTGCAGATGGGCGACAAGCTGGAGGTGATCCCCTACCGCAGCCAGAGTCCGCAGCGGGACAATCCGGGGGCGGCCCGGGAAGTCGGGTGAGGGAAGCGGGATGATGTGCCGGTGTATCGCCGGAAGGGATGAAAACAAACGGCCTGCTGATGCAGGCCGTTATCGTATCCGCAGTGCGGGATCAGGCGCCGAGGCGGGCCAGCAGCCAGCGACGGATCTCGTCGAGCTGGGGGCGGCAGATCTCGTGGCGCATCGGGTACTCGTGCCACTCGGGGCTGAGGCCCGCCGCCTCCAGCCGGTTCTTGGCATCCCAGCCCATGGAGAGGCTCACCACGTCGTCATAGATGCCGTGCATGTAGCAGATGGGCAGGGCGCGGGCGGCCTCGCTCATCTCCTCGACCAGTTGCTCGGGCGCCGCCAGATAGGTGGACATGCAGAGCAGGCCCGCCAGTGGCACATGATGGCGCAGGGCGGTGAAGGAGGCGATGACCCCGCCCTGGGAGAAGCCGGCCAGCACGATATGCTCGGGAGCGAAGCCCTCGGCCACCAGCTGATCCAGCAGGGTTGCGATACGATCGGCGGACTCGCGCACATGGGACTCCACGGCGCGATCCGCCGGATCCTCGAAGCTCTTGATGTCGTACCAGCCGCGCATCTTGTAGCCCATGTTGATGGTAATGGGCCGTTCGGGCGCATCGGGCAGCAGGTGGCGCACCGGCAGGTCGGCGGGCAGGGCCAGCGCTTCCACCAGCGGGGCGAGGCCTGCACCGGAATCCCCCAGCCCGTGCAGCCAGACCACCGCGTGACGGGCGCCCTGGGGATGCAGATCCATCATGGGAGACTCTGCCATCATGGGAACCGGACGGGCTCGCCCGCCTGGGTGGTGCAGGCCCGGGTCAGCAGAGCCTTGAGCTCGTCGCCGAAGCGGTTGTCGATCCAGCTGTCACCGCGCAGCTCGAAGTGGAAGCCGTTCTCCCGGGTGGCCACCCAGATCTGGTGCAGGGGCTCCTGCTTGTTGATGATGACCTTGGTCTTGTTCTCGAAGCTTAAGGTCAGCACACCGCCGGCCCGCTCGCAGTCGATATCCGGATACCCCTCGTCGATAACGTCTTCCACATACTGGAAAAAGGCGTCGGTCAGGGCGTGATACTCGTGATCCTTCATCGGTTTATCCTGTTGCTTTTAACAATGTGAGTGCGATTATAGAGGGCCAAAAATTTTTTCGCAGCGAACCATTATGATTACCCAGTTCACCAAGTGCCTGTTTGCCGCGTCGCTGTCGTTCGGGTTGGCCGCCTGCGGCCTGACGGGGCCGCTTTACATGCCACCGGCCGAGCAGCCCGTCTCCACTGAGCAAACACCGGCACAGCCCAAGACAGAGAGTACACCGCAAGCCGCCTCGCCTGCGACCGCCAAACCGGCCTCCGAGGCCGCGCCGCAATAATCTAGGAAGGAACCGCCCCCTTGGATCACTTTAACTACGACGCCGACGGCCAGCTTCAGGCCGAGCAGCTTCCCCTGCAACAGCTCGCCGACCAGTACGGCACCCCGCTGTATGTCTACTCTCGCGCCACTCTTGAGCGCCACTGGCACGCCTTCGATCAGGCAGCGGGCGACATTCCCCATCTGATCTGCTACGCGGTCAAGGCCAACTCCAACCTGGCCCTGCTCAACCTGCTGGCGCGCCTGGGCTCGGGCTTTGACATCGTCTCCGGCGGGGAGCTGTCCAGGGTGCTGGCGGCGGGGGGAGATCCGGCCAAGGTGGTCTTCTCCGGCGTCGCCAAGAGCGAGGCCGAGATGCGCCTCGCGCTGGAGAAAGAGATCCTCTGCTTCAACCTGGAGTCGGAAGCCGAGCTGGAGCGCCTGAACCGGGTCGCTGGCAGCATGGGCAAGAAGGCGCGGGTCTCGGTACGGGTCAACCCGGATATCGATGCGGGCACTCACCCCTATATCTCCACCGGCCTCAAGCAGAACAAATTCGGTATCCCCATCGAGCAGGCGCCTGCCATCTACCGCAAGGCGGCGGCCATGACCCATATCGAGATCAAGGGGGTGGATTGCCATATCGGCTCCCAGCTCACCGAGCTCAATCCCTTTATGGAAGCGGCCGACAAGCTGCTGAAGCTCATTGACGAGCTGGCGGCCGAAGGCATCCACATCCATCACCTGGACGTGGGCGGGGGTCTCGGGGTCAACTATGGCGCCGAGCAGCCGCCGCATCCGACCGAGTACGCCGAGGCGCTCAAGCAGAAGCTGGCGGGCCGGGATCTGACCCTGCTGTTCGAGCCGGGCCGCGCCATCGTCGCCAACGCCGGCGTGCTGCTGACCCGGGTCGAGTTCTTGAAGCCCGGCGAGACCCGCAACTTCGCGCTGATCGACGCCGGCATGAACGATCTGCTGCGCCCCTCCCTCTACGGCGCCTGGATGAACATCATCGAGGTGGACAGCCGCACGACCCACGAGAAGGCGCTGTATGACGTGGTCGGCCCGGTGTGCGAGACCGGTGACTTCCTCGGCAAGGAGCGTACCCTGGCGATTGCCGAGGGCTCCCTGCTGGCGGTGCGTTCCGCCGGGGCCTACGGCTTCACCATGTCGTCCAACTACAACACCCGTCCCCGTGCGGCCGAGGTGCTGGTGGACGGTGACCAGGCCCATCTCATCCGTGAGCGGGAGCAGTTGGCCGATCTCTGGCGCGGCGAGCACCTGCTGCCGTGAGCCAGCCACAGGAACGCAAGACGGTGACAGATTTTTCCAGGATCCATGGGGCTGTGGACGACCTTCGTGACGGCCTGAACTGCGCAGGGAAAGAAGATGTTGATTGAGTTTTCCAAAATGCATGGCCTGGGCAACGACTTCATGGTGGTGGACGGCGTCACCCAGAAGGTGTTCTTCAGCAACGACGTCATCAAGAAGCTGGCGGATCGCCACTTTGGCATCGGCTTCGATCAGCTGCTGCTGGTGGAGCCGCCCTATGATCCCGAGCTCGACTTCCATTACCGCATCTTCAATGCCGATGGCAGCGAGGTGGAGCAGTGCGGCAACGGTGCCCGCTGTTTCGCCCGCTTCGTGCGCCTGAAGGGGCTGGTCAACCGGGATCGCATCGCGGTCAGCACGGCCCGTGGCCGCATCACCCTGCAACTGGAGGGGGAGAACCAGGTCACGGTCAACATGGGGGTGCCCCAGTTCGAGCCGGGCAAGATCCCGTTCCGTGCCCAGAAGGCGGAAAAGACCTACCTGCTGCGGGCGCAGGATCACACCGTGATGTGCGGTGCCGTCTCCATGGGTAATCCCCACTGCGTCATCGAGGTGCCCTCGGTGGCCGATGCTCCGGTGGAGACCCTGGGTCCCATCATGGAGCGCCACGAGCGTTTCCCCGAGCGGGTCAACGTCGGCTTCATGGAGATGGTCAGTGCCAGCGAGATCAAGTTGCGGGTGTTCGAGCGCGGGGTGGGGGAGACCCTGGCCTGCGGCACCGGCGCCTGTGCGGCCGTGGTGCTCGGCATCAGCCAGGGCAAGCTCAGGGAGCGGGTCACCGTCACCCTGCCGGGGGGCAAGCTGACCATTGCCTGGAAGGGGCCGGGTCAGCCGGTCTACATGACGGGCCCGGCCGAGCATGTCTTTGATGGCCAGATAGAGCTGTAAGCCAGTGAGCGGGCCAGTCGAGCATATGACGGGCCCGGCCGAACACGTGTTCGACGGCCAGATAGAGTGATAGGCATCGAGCGGGGACGTCCTCCGCGCAGCCAAACGGTAATGTCGGGGCCCTGTGCCCCTTTTTCGGATGGATCAACCAAGTTATGAGCGAACTCAAACGGCAGGAATCACTGATGGACGAAGCCACAGTGCTGGAGTACCTGGCCCGTTACCCCGAGTTTTTCCAGCGCCACGGGGCTATGCTGGACAGGATCCGCATTCCCCATGAGCACAAGGGCACCATCTCCCTGGTGGAGCGCCAGCTGGACAGACAGCGCGAGCGCATCGAGCAGCTGGAGCAGGAGATCACCGAACTGATGGGGATCGCCAGCGAGAACGAGCGGATCTTCCGGGTCTATGCGGATCTCTATGGCGAGCTGTATGGCTGCCAGACCCTGTTCGAGCTGAGCGCCGTGATGGGCAAGGCCTTCGTGCAGCGGCTGCGGCTGACCGGCCTGCGGCTCTGGCTCAGCCCGAAGAAATTCCCGCTGCGCGGCCCCGAGCAGCGCTTCCTGGCGGACGGCAAACAGCTCGACCAGCTGCTGGGCCAGCGGCTGCCCGGGACGGATTACTACTTCGGACGGCTCAACCAGAGCGAGAAGCAGGCACTGTTTGGCAGCGACGTGCTGGTCAACTCCGTGGCCCTGATGCGGCTCGGGGATCTCGGCGTGCTGGCTTTCGCCAGCTCGGATCCCAGCCACTTCACTCCCCACAACGACACCCTGCTGCTGGGTCAGCTGGGGCGTCTGCTGCAACTGCGTCTGCCCGAGCTGGTTCGTGGCTAAGGCACCCCTCCCCGCCGCCCCCCTGCCTCCCGCCCTGGCGGGGGAACTCACCGCCTTTATCGAATACCTGAGGGTCGAGCGCCAGCTCAGCCCTCATACCCGCAGCAACTATCAGGCCCATCTGGAGGCCATGGCCGCCGAGCTGGTCAGGCTGGGGGTCGATGACTGGGCCCGGCTCGAGGCGAGCCAGGTGCGCAGCCTGGTGACCCGGATGCACAAGGCAGGCCTGGCCCCCCGATCGCTCGCCACCAAGGTCTCCGCCCTGCGCAGTTTCTGCGACTGGCAGGTGCGCCAGGGGCGGCTCCCTGCCAACCCGGCCCGTGGCATAGTGACCCCCAAGCAGGGGCGGCCGCTGCCCAAAAACCTCGACGTGGACGAGATGTACCAGCTGCTCAACATCACCGACGAGCAGGATCCGCTGGCGGTGCGGGATCGCGCCATCATGGAGCTGATGTACTCCTCCGGCTTGCGCCTCGCCGAGCTGGTGGGGCTCAACCTCGCGGACGTGAAGCTCGATGAGCGCCAGCTCAGGGTCACCGGCAAGGGGTCGCGAGAGCGGGTGCTGCCCATGGGCAGGATGGCGGTGGAGTGGCTGCAGAAGTGGCTCAAGGTGCGGCCCTTGCTGGCGGGGGACGAGGGGGAGGCGCTGTTCGTCTCCAGGCGCCGGCAGCGACTGTCGGCCCGCTCGGTACAGGAGCGGCTCGACGGCTGGGGCAACAAGCAGGCCCTCAATGCCCACGTTCATCCCCACAAGCTGCGCCACAGCTTCGCCACCCACATGCTGGAGTCCTCCGGCGATCTGCGGGCGGTGCAGGAGCTGCTGGGCCACGCCGATCTCTCCACCACCCAGATCTATACCCACCTCGACTTCCAGCATCTGGCCAAGGTGTATGACAGTGCCCACCCAAGGGCCAAACGGGATCCTGCTACCCCGGAAGATGAGTAAAAGCGACTGTGCTCGATTGGTTCTGCTCCTTTCTCCTCTTGTGGGAGAAGGGTGGGGGATGAGGGGAATGGGTTTGACAACAGGTAACGGGAACAGCCCCATAAAGAGGAATGACCATGCAGTTCTACCGTCGCTGGCAGCCGGTGGCCGCCATTTCGTTTGACCTTGACGACACCCTCTATGACAACGGCCCCGCCATAGCGCGGGCCGAGCAGTGGATGCTGAGCCACCTGCGCAGCGAATACCTGGCCACCGCCATGCTGGACAAACCGCGCTGGCTCGAGCTCAAGCGCAACCTGCTGCTGGCCCGGCCCGAGCTGGGTCAGGACGTCAGCCTGGCGCGCCAGCTCGGCATCCGCGAGGCCATGGTGCAGGGGGGTATGGCCGCCTCCCGGGCGGAGCAGGAGGCAGAGCGGGTGTTCGCCGCCTTTCTCGCCGAGCGCTCGAAGATAGAGGTGAGCCAGGGGACCCATCAACTGCTGGCCAAACTGGCGGAACGCTACCCCCTGGCGGTCATCACCAACGGCAATCTGGATCTGGTGCAGGCCGGCCTCGCGGACTACTTCACCCTGGTCTGCAAGGCGGGGGCCGGGGCCAGGATGAAGCCGGCGCCGGACATGTTCGTGCAGGTGCAGCAGGCCCTCGGGCTCGCCCCCGGCCAGATACTCCACGTGGGGGATCATCCCGAGACGGACGTGCTGGGGGCCAGGTTGCACGGCTTCAAGGCCGCCTGGCTCAACGAGCGCCGGTTGCCCTGGCAGTCGTTGCAGCTGCTGCCGGATGTGGAGCTCGCCGCCCTCGACGAGCTGGCCGGGCTGCTGCTCTGATCCTGCTTGAGGGGTAGGGAAAAAGGTGCGCATGAGAGGCCATTTATTTATCCTTGGCGCGGACTGACAAGGGAGTGCTGGGCGTGAGTGGAATGAAGAGTGTCATCTGGTTGGCCATCCCCATGGTGCTGGCGGGCTGCGATCTGTTTCGCGACCACTACCGGATGGAGTTTCGGGATGGATCCTGGCGGGATATCGCCATTTCGCCCTTTTCGGATCAGGCCCGCTGGCGTGAAGGGTGCGCCACCGGCGAGATACTGGTGGACATGACCCTGCCCCTGAAGCGGGGCAAGGTGGTCGATGGCCGCGAACAGCTGCTGATCGGCGGCGAGCTGTTCGAGCTGGAAGAGGCCCGGCTCTATCGCGGCAACGGCATGGTGCTGGGGCAGGCCCCTGACCATGTCCAGCGGGGCCTCAAGGGGCTGGATGTCTGCCGTACCCTGCGCCCGGATCGCGGGGCCCTGCCCAAGTTGAAGGGCAAGGGGTTCGGCGACTAGCCCGCCCGCTGCCGATACTGGCGACAGGCGTCGCCGAAGGCGCTAAACAGCTTGATGGAGTGGGGGTTCTCTTTCGCCTTCCACTCCGGGTGCCACTGCACCGCCAGCAGGAAGGGGGAGAGGGCAGGGGCGTGGATCGCCTCGATCAAGCCATCCTCGGCATGGGCTAGCGGGACCAGCCCCTTGGCCAGCGTCTTGATCCCCTGGCCGTGCAGGGAGTTGACCGGGATCTGCGCCTCCCCCATCAGGTCGGCAAACCAGCTGCCGGGCACCAGGCTCACCTGGTGGCTGTGGCCATACTGCTCCTCCACGGGATCGTCCGCATCCTCCCTGTGATCCGCATAGCCGGGCTCGCAATAGACCTTCTGATGAATGTCCCCGCCCAGCGCCACGTTGATCTCCTGCATGCCGCGGCAGATGCCGAGCAGGGGCAGTCCCCGATCGAGGGCGGCGCGCACCAGTGCTATGTCGAACAGATCCCTGTCCCTGTCCTGGGCCTTCTCCGGGGTCAGGTTCTCCTGGCCGTAGAGGGCGGGATCTATGTTGGATCCGGCCCCGCTCAGGTAGACCCCATCGACGAGATCCAGATACTGCTCCAGATCAGCTGTCCCGCAGCAGGTGGGAACCAGCAGGGGCACGCAGCCGCTGATCTCCACCAGGGGGGTGATGTATTTGTGGGTCATTACCTGGTAGGCGTGGCCACTGCGGGCCTGGGCCCCCATGGTCATCAACACGACGGGTTTGGAATGGGAACTGGGGTTGGGCATAGGTCACCTTGGCTATCCTTGGCGGTCTCATCCTGCGCCTTGGGAAGGCCCTTGCCGCGTCACTCTCGCAAGGGCATGCCTCAAGGCATGGTCATGGGATCAGGGTCGTGCCACAGTGCCAGAATCGTCGGTCAGCCTGGGCGATGACAGCCTGGATCCCGATCCCAGTCTGCCAAGGCCGTTCAATATGTCAAACGAAATGATGCCGCAATGTTAATTTTGATGATAGCAAAGCCAGCTTGAGTCCCTTTATAAGGGGCTTTAGCCGCAGTTGGTGGGCTTCTGGGAGAAAGACGTGGTGGATATATTAAACATTCAGCCCTGATGGCCGGATAGCAGAAGGGGCCCGCAGGCCCCTCGTCGATTCAGGCATTGAGGATGAACTGCTCTATCACCCTGGCCACGCCATCCTCGTCGTTGCGAGCCGTGGTGTGCTGCGCCAGCGCCTTGATCTCGTCGGTGGCGTTGTCCATGGCGACCCCGAGTCCGGCATATTCGATCATGTGGCGGTCGTTGCCCGCATCACCCACCGCGATGACCTGGGAGGCGTCCAGGCCCAGGTGCTCGGCCAGGGCGGCCACGCCGGTGCCCTTGTTGCTTCGCTTGTTCATGAACTCGAGGAAGTAGGGGGAGCTGCGCACCACTGTGTACCGTTCATAGAGCTCTGCGGGCAGCTGGGCGATGGCGCGGGAGAGCTGGGGCTCGGGGTCTATCATCATCACCTTCATGATCTGCTCGTCGGCGGGCAGGGTGGCGAAGTCCACCAGGTTGATCGGCATCTTGATCAGTCGGGACTCGTGCTCGGTGTAGGTGCTGACTCTGGGGCTGATGAGGCCCTGGCGGACGGAGAAGCCGTGGACGTTGACCCCCAGCTCAAAGGCCAGATGGGCGATGGCGCTGGCATCGCTGCCGGTCAGCAGCTGGCTGCGCAGTATGCGTTGATCCGCGACCTGTTGCACCAGGGCGCCGTTGTAGCAGATGACGTAGTCATCCTGACCGGTGAGGCCGAGTTCGGCCAGATAGGTCGTCATGCCCTCCAGCGGGCGGCCCGAGGTCAGTACCACGGTGACGCCCTGGGTGCGGGCGGACGCGATGGCGGCATGGGTGCGGGGGGTTATTTGACCGTGCGGGTTCAGCAGGGTGCCATCCATATCCAATGCGATCAGCTTGTACATCTTCTCACTACCTGAGTCTGGCTGGCCCGCCCTATGGGGCCAAGGGGAGGCCGAGTGTAGCGAAAATCGCCGCCGGGATCACGCCACCATCGCCGAAGGGGAGAGTGGCGGCCATCAGCGTTGGCCCTCGTAAGGGGTCAGCTGCAACTGCTCGTCCCGGATGGCGAAGTGGATGGGGCCGTGCTCTATATCGACCCGACTGTGGTAGTGCGCCATCTCCACCTCGACGCCGGGGAAGAGGCGCTGGGTGGCGATGATGTCCATGCTGGCCATCAGGGCCTGCAGCGCGTGCTGTGCCTCGGCCAGTTGCTCGTCAAGGGACTTGCTCTCGTCCAGCTGATGGGTGCGGATCGCCTTGATCTTCTTCAGAGTCTCGGGATTGCGCTTGTCGCTGGGCTGTTGCAGCAACCGCAGGATGAGATCCTGCAGCTTGTCGAGCTGCTCCCGGCAGGCCTGCTTGCGTTGACGCAGGGCCTGCTCCTGCTCCTTGTGGCTGAAGTAGCCGCCGAGGATCTGCAACCGGGTCCGGTTCGCCGCCGAGGCCCCGAGCACGGGGGCCATGATCAGGCGGTTGGCGATGTTGATGCCGCCGATGAGGTGGCCCTTGCGCATAGCGCTGTCCCCGACTTTGAGATCCTGGCCGCTGCGGCAATAGCTGTGGCTGAGCTGGCTCTGGATATGGATGTCGCCGTCTGCTTCCAGCCTGGCGTACTGGGCATAGCTGGCGTGGATCTCGCCCCCGGCGCAGAGGTGGCAGAGGTATTCGTCCCCCTCCAGCTTGCGCCCTATGATGCCGTTGCGCACCGTGATGGTGCCGCCGGATTCGATATAGCCCCCTTCGACGAAGCCCCCTATCACCACATCGCCACTGGTCTTGATCCGCATGCCGGGCATGACATCCCCGGTCACCAGCAGGGAGCCCTCGAACTCGACGTGACCGTGGCGGATATCGACCTGTTTGACGCTCAGCACCTCGTCCACCCTCATGCCGGCCCGCTCCTGGCACGGTAGCCCGGCGCGGGTCGCCAGCAGCAGGTCCGGATCTTCGGGGGAGAAGCAGGTGCCTTCTCCCGCCGTCATGGCGCTCTCCTTGCCGGAGCGGGCCGCCAGCACCTGGCCCGTCACGGTGAAGCCATCTATGCCCTGGGTTGCGGGGTGGCGCCGCATCAGGGGGGCGCCTGCCTTGACGGTGAGCAAGGTACCGAGATCGCGCATGTCTACCCTGCCATGGTCCAGTTCCTGGGGTTTCAGGATCCGCTCGGCTGCGGTCTCCACCAGTCGCTCCAGGCGGGTATCCAGGCCGTGTCTGGCCGCCTTGCCCAGGGCGATGACGGGGTTGAGGCGGGTGCCGGGGGCGGCCTCGCTGGCGGCCTTGATGGCGGCGGCGAGCAGCCGCTCGCTCACTCCCTGCTTGACCGGACTCGTCGCCACGGCCTCCTGCAACTGCGCCAGGGTGAGGGAACTGCCGCCCCAGTCGGCGGTGATCTGGGCGCTGGCGCTCATCTGATCCTTGTCGACCAGGATCAGCAGCCGGGCATCCTGCCGCTGGGCGATGGGCACGGGCGGGTGAGAGGGGGCATCAGGCTGGGTCAGCAGGGTGTTGAGCAGGGTGACGGCCTGCCGGATCCCCTCGCCGAGGGGTTGATAGCGTCGGCAGTTGGAGAGCCGCAACAGGGCCAGGACATGGTGCTCCTGAACGGGCTCGGTGAGACCCGGGGCAATGCGCAGACAGACATAGGTCATGTCTGCCGACAGCTGAAACCACTCTTTGCTTAACACCGGGATCCTCCTTCGTTGTCCCGATCCGGCCAACCTCCCTGTGGCCGGGGGCGGGATCCTTGCCAAAAGCCAATGTCATCAGGGCGGCCCAGAACCGCAGTATTCTGGCATTTCTTCTTCCGGGTCAACGAGCCGAGTGCAAATGGGTGAGCCGGGTTGGGGAAATTGTGTCTGACGGCGGGTGACGGTGCCGTGATGACTTGTTTGGTGTCAAATGAGGTGTGTTTGGCGGTATCTGCTGACTATTTCACCGAAAGCGGACCCCGATGGGTATCAGGTTCAGGGTGGCGATACGATTCACCTTGCCAGAGGCGGTTCAAGGGATTTTAATCTGCCGCCGTCCCGAGGCGCTGATGCGGGTCGCTACCGATCATACTGCCCTCTTGTCCAACCGAACGAGCCCCATGACCGCCCAAGGCCACCTGCTGTTTTCCGTCACCTGCGCCCTGCTTGCCCACAAGGTCGAACTCACTCCGGCTCTGGCCGAAGGCAGCCTGTGGCACATAGTGCCCATGGCCCTGGCCAGCGCGCTGCTGCCAGACCTCGATCACCCCCACTCCCTGCTCGGTCGGCAGCTGCCCTGGATCTCGGGGCCCCTCTCCCGCCTGTTCGGCCATCGCGGCTTCACCCACAGCCTGCTGGCGGTGGGTCTGGGGATATGGGGGCTGGCGCAGTTTCAGGTATCCGGCCCGCTGTCTGGGGTCATAAAGGACGCGCTCATCGTCGGCTACCTCAGCCACTTGCTCGGGGACTGGCTCACCCCCATGGGCATTCCCCTGCTCTGGCCCTGGCGACGGCGCTTTCGGCTGCCCGGCCTGCCCCTCAAGAGCGGCGGGGGCTATGAGAAGGCCTTCTGCCTGCTGACCCTGGCGCTTGCCGGGTACTGGGTGCATGGGAATGGGGGCTTAGGCGCCTTCTAGCCCGGTATCAGTCGATGCGGCTGGCCGTTCTGGTCAGGGTGAGGTAGTCGGCGAGCACCGGCAGCCCCTGCAGGTGGCGGCGCAGCATGTCGAGGGCGGCGAAGGCGAGGATCCGGCGGGCGCTCTCTGGATCCGGGTGACTTAGCTTCACCTGCTGGCCGATTTGCTGCCCGTCGGCGCACAGCAGCAGTGGCACGCCGCCGGGGCCCGCACTGCCTATGGTCAGGCAGGGTTCTTGTCCGCCTCCCGTCAGTTGATCCAGTTCGCAGGGAAGGCAGTGGCTGAAGCTGGCCTCCAGCCCCGGATGCGGGTGGCACATGGCCAGCAGGGCACCCCGGCTCTCCCCTTCTTGCAGGCACAGCGGCCTTGCCCCCAGCAGGGACAGGATCTGCTGCGCCGGCTCCTCGTTGCCCTGTCCTACCAGCCAGGGGGTTATCTCCCCGAGCAGGCGTGCCTCGGCAGCATCCATGTCGGCGGCGCTGGCGCCGTGGCCGATGAGCTTCAGCTCGATGAGGGGCATGGAGGAGCGGTAGCCGAGCTCGATGCCCGCAGGCCAGGGTGTTGCATCCAGCTTGTCCGAGAGGGCGGATTCCGAGATGCCGAAGGTGTAGAAGCGGCGCAGCTCGGTGTCCGTCTCTTCCCCCGCCAGCGCCTTGAGGCGGGGCAAAATCTGCTCGCGCACCATCTGCTTGAACTCGAACGGCACGCCCGGAGTGAAGAAGAGCCGGCTCTGGCCGTAGCGGGCCGGGTGGTTGACCACGAAGCCGCAGGCGGTGCCCACCGGGTTGTCTAGGATCTCGCAGTCCCGGGGCAGCCAGGCCTGCTTGCTATTGCTCTGGGCCATGGTGCGGCCCCGGCTGGCGTAGCGCTCGGCCATGGTGGCGAGCCAGTCGGGGAACAGGGTCAGGGGCTGGCCAAAGGCCTCGGCTGCCGCCTGGGCGGTGAGATCATCCGCGGTGGGGCCGAGCCCCCCACACACCAGCACCACCTCGGCCCGGCTGGCACTCTCCTGCAAGGCGGCCTTCAGATCGGCGAGGTTGTCCCCCACGGTCAGGCGGCGGCGCACCTGCCAGCCTTGCTCCAGCAGCAGGGCGCTGAGCCAGGCGGCGTTGGTGTCCACCACCAGGCCGGTCACTATCTCGTCCCCCGTGCTGATGATCTCGATACGCATGCAGACTCCTTGGGTGGTGAACCCCGATCAGGGTTTGTTGTGCTCGAAGTAGTAGCTGATCCGGGTGCGCGGGTTGAGGTACTCGAACACCGCCGGCGGCAGTCGCTTGGGGTGGATCACCTTGGCAATCGTCAGTTCGGCCTGCTCGAGATCTATGATGGCCGCCTCCTGGCGCGGGATGCGGGGATCGTACACCAGCACGGCGGGGTAGAGCAGGCGGGAGGCGTTGACCGACATCACCAGCCCGACCTGGCCGTTGGAGAGCTGCACCACGCTGCCGGGCGGGTAGATGCCCATCAGGCGGATCAGCATGCCGAGGTGGTCGGTGTTGAACTGGGCCTTGCGCTGCTTGTAGAGGTTGCCGAGGGCCGAGTAGGGCACCTTGGCCTGCAGGTGGCAGAGGTTGTCGTACTCGTTGATGAGGGACACTATCTGGGTCAGCGGGTCGAGCTGATCCCCCCTGAGCCCCTGTGGCCCGCTGCCGTCAAGGTACTCGTGATGGTACTGCACGATGCGCTTCGCCGGCTCGGGGAAGCCACTGGTCAGGCTCAGCAGCTCCAGGCCGTAGCGCGGATGCTGGGCCATCAGGTTCTGCTCGGGTTTGGTCAGAGGGCTTGTCTTGCGCAGGATCTGGCTCGGGATCTTCAGCTTGCCGATGTCGTGGAACAGGGCTCCCATGCCGACCTGACGGATCGCCTCGGCCGGCAGCTTGCATTCCTTGGCCAGCAGCATGCTGAGCACGCTGACGTTGAGGGAGTGGAACTGGAGGTTGTTGCCGTCCGCGCTGTCGGAGACCAGGTGCAGCACCATCTCGTCCACCGACAGCAACTGCTCCGTCATGGCGTTGATCAGCTCCTGGGCCTCATTGATGGCATTGAGGGGACGGGACTGGATCTTGCCCATCAGGTTGCGCACCTGGGCCAGCGACTGCTGAAAATGCTTCTCGCACTGTTGCAGATCCCGGCGATAGCGCTGCAACTGCTCGATGCGCCTGGTCTTCTCCTGCTGCATCTCCTGCTGACGACCGACCAGATCGTCCGAGCCATCCGGTGCGGGTTGCACCTGATCGAGGGGCTTGGGGGGGGCGTCGCTCTTGTCGGGAATGATGGTCACCAGCTTGAGGCCGAGCCGGCGGATGAGCTCTATCTCCTCTTCACTCTTGAGTTTGAAGCTGGAGAACAGGAAGGGGTGCTCACGCCACCCTAGTGGCAGGGAGACATAATTGCCGACTTGCAGCCGGTCTACCGAGATCTTGATTCCTGTCATGGGGTTGGGCACGAGAGACACACAGAGCCGTATGCTAGTCAAAGGCAGGGGTGAATACAAAAGGTATCTGATGACAGGATGAGTGCTTTATTATAGGCTTCTAGATGTCCAGACATATTTACCGATGCAGTACAGGGAGTCAGCATGCCGATCAAGATCCCGGACCAGTTGCCCGCCGCCGAAGTGCTGGGGCAGGAGAACATCTTCGTGATGACGGAATCCCGGGCCGTCACCCAGAACATCCGTCCGCTGCGGGTGCTCATCCTCAACCTGATGCCCAAGAAGATAGAGACCGAGATCCAGCTGATGCGGATGCTCTCCAATTCGCCCTTGCAGGTGGACGTGGATCTGCTGCGCATCGACGATCGGGAGTCGAAGAACACGCCCCAGGCACACCTCGAGAACTTCTATCACGATTTCGAGCAGGTGCGTGGCAACAACTACGACGGCATGATCATCACGGGGGCGCCGCTCGGGCTGGTGGAGTTCGAGGAGGTGGTCTATTGGCCGCGCATCGTCGAGATCATCGAGTGGTCCCATCAGCATGTGACCTCCACCCTGTTCCTGTGCTGGGCGGTGCAGGCGGCGCTCAAGGCGCTCTACGGCATGGAGAAGCAGACCCACGGCGAGAAGCTGTCCGGGGTCTATCGCCACCACCGCCTCGATGAGCACGAGCCGCTGCTGCGTGGCTTTGATGATGAATTCGTTGCGCCCCACTCCCGCTATGCGGCCTTTGATGGGGATCTCATCCGCGCCCACACCGATCTGCAGATCTTCGCCGAGTCCGAGGAGGCCGGCGTCTATCTGGCGGCGACCAAGGATTGCCGCCAGGTGTTCGTCACCGGCCATCCCGAATACGATGCCCTGACCCTGGACGGGGAGTACCGGCGGGATCTGGCGGCGGGCCTCACCCCCGTCATCCCGGTCAACTACTACCCGGGCGACAATCCCGATCAGACGCCGCGTGCCACCTGGCGCAGTCACGGTCACCTGCTGTTTTCCAACTGGCTCAACTACTACGTCTATCAGCTCACCAGCTATCGGCTGGAGGACATCGGCAAGGTGTTCACTTACGAGCAGCCCAAGGGCTAGATGTAGGGCCGGCTCACCCGCTATCGCGTCGAGGACATCGGCAAGGTGTTCAGCTATGAGCCGCCCAGGATTCAGGTGTCATAGGACTGGAGGAGATCGACAAGGTCTTTACCTGCGAGCACTCCAAGGGCCAGGGCACACTTTAGTCGGCCCCGGCCAGTCGTCGCCCCCGGGTATCGAGCCAGTGACGGTGGCAAGCAAGGGTGAAAGCGCCGGGCCGCCTGGCCCGGATGGTGGCCATGGCCTCCAGCTGGGGCTGGCCCTGGGCCATCAGCAGCAGGGCCGCCACCAGCCCGGTGCGGCCGCTCCCTCCATGACAGTGAATGGTCAGGTGCCTGCCCTCGCGCAGCAGGGAGATCAGTTGCGGTAGCACGGGGGGCCAGGCTTGCTCGAAGGCCTCATCGGGGGCCTCGTCGTCCGCTATGGGCAGGTGGAACCAGGCCATGCCCCTGGCCTTGACCAGTGAGCCGAGGGACCCTGCGCCGCATGCGGCCAGCTCATCCTTCGTCATCAGCGTGAGCACACCGCCGGCACCGGCCAGTTGCAACTGGGCCAGGGCGAGCGGCAGGGCAACCTGCTGGTTGCCGGGGCAGGGGGTGAGCAACAGCTGGCCGTCGAGGCGCGGGACCTCCAGGCTCCAGAAGGGATGGGCACTGAGCATGAAGATCCTTGTCGGTGCTGAGCGGGTGTCAAACGAACTTGTTGGCCCCCTGTTTGAGTGCGGCACAGCATAGAGGCGCCGGGGGCGATGTCAATCTGCGTTGTGTTCGGCCCGGTTTACGGGCAGAGTCTAAAAAAATAGAGCGATGGAAGGAGTAGAGATGAGAAACCTGGATCAACTGGACTTGGACATCCTGGCCCATCTGTTTCGCGATGCGGGCATGACCAACAAGGATTTGGCGGCCCTGGTCGGGGTGGCTCCCTCCACCTGCCTGGAGCGGGTGCGCAAGCTGCAACAGGACGGGGTGCTGAAGGGCGCTCACTGCGAGGTGGATTATCAGGCCCTGGGCGGCCATATCCAGGCCATGGTCTCCCTGCAGCTGGCGCGCCACAGCCGGCAGATAATCGATGCGTTTCGCGATGCCATCCTGGCGTTGCCCGAGGTGATCAGCCTGTTTCACATGGGTGGCAAGGATGATTTCCTGGTGCACCTCTGCGTCGCCGACACCGAGCACCTGCGCAATTTCGTGTTCGATCACTTCACCTCCCGGGAAGAGGTGGTACACCTCGAGACCTCTCTGGTGTTCGAGCACAGATTCAGCCGCTCCCTGCCCTGCTTCACCCACCCCTGACAACAAGTGGGTGCCGGCCCTGAAGTAGGTCTGCATCATTTCAACCGGCCTTGAGCCCCTTGAGACCGAAGCGAGAAAAGCCAATGAGTCGCCTCATTGGCTTTTTGCCTTGAGTGATGTTCAGGGTCTGGTCGGCTGGATCTCCTTGGGCTCCAGCGTGATGACCGCATTGCCGGCGGCACCGGGATACTGGTGGTAGCTCTGGTCCTGCTCCAGGGTGTAGAAGGTATCGAGATAGTCGTCGTTGTTGGTCATCCAGGAGTCGGGCAGCGCCTTGACGATGCGACCGCCTAGGTCGAGGAAGGGCAGGGCTTCCGGCACGCCGCCTGCGGTGAAGCCGAGCTTGAGGGCCTCGATCAGCAGGGCGCTCAGCTCCTTGTAGTTGACGTTGTCATCCTGCTCCATCATGACGAGGTCGACGGCGCCCCAGCGATAGCGATCCCAGTACACCAGGATCTGGTTCGGGGTGTAGTCGGTGTTGTCATGGTCGAGATAGGGCATGTCGACTATGTCCACCACGGGTTCGTCCCGACCGGGATTGACCCCGGCCACGACGGCGTAGACCTCGGCGGCGCCGAGCAACCAGGGTTCCTGATCATCGCTGAGCCTGATCTTCTTGAGGATGCTGGTCTTGAGGGGGGCCGTGTTGCCGGCGACACGGGGGGCCACCTGCATGTCGGCGGCAGCCAGCGCCTTGCGCATCACCTTCAAGCCGGCATTCTTGGCCTTGACGGGATCGGCCTCCACTACCAGTACCGGTCGGGCCGGTGGCTGGTTTACATCGAGGTAGACCGGGTTGCCGGCGCTGTCGAAGGCTTCGATGGCACTCCAGCTCTTCTCATCTCCGCTCGGTACGTAGGCAACCAGGGGGTCGACTCCTTGTTGCAGTGCGGCAGCCTGCTCCGGGTTGGCCAGTCGCAGTTGCATCAGCTGCTTGATCTCGCCGTCCAGCCCTTGCCGGCTGATGGCGGCCTGGTTGGCATCGCTGGCCTGCCGCTTGAGGCGTGGACTCGCCTTTTGCAGCAGGTTTGGCAGCGGGCTCTGGTACTCCTGATTGGTGAGCAGGGGTAGCAGGTTCTTCTGTTGCAATGCGAGCTGGCGTGCCAGCTCCCTGTCCGTGTCGGCGGCATGGGCACTGGCGGTACCCAACAGGGTCAGCAATAAAATGACAGCCTGATTCCTCATTTTTCTTCTCCAGTATTGAGTCTGACAGCGGCGCGTATCGGGAAGAATCTGCGCCTCCTTCTCACTAAACGGGAATGGGGTTCGCCTGTGAACCACCTTTGCCGAATTGTGTGCAGCATCTCACTGGAGTCTCCCCAGATGGTCAGGTCAGGCGCGGAGGCGGTTGACTTGATGCAGCGCCACGCCGACCAGCAATCCCCAGCAGGCAGAGCCGACACCGAGCAGGCTGATCCCCGAGGCCGTGATGAGGAAGGTGAGCAGCGCGGCTTCCCGCTCTTCATCCTGCTGCAGTGCCGCGTGCAGGCTGCTGCCTATGGTGCCGAGCAGTGCCAGCCCGGCCACGCAGGTCACCAGAGCGGTGGGAAAGGCGCTGAACAAGGCGACCACAGTCGCTCCGAAGCAACCGGTCAGAAGGTAAAAGCAGCCCGCCCACACGGCGGCGGGCCAGCGGCGACTGGCGTCGGGATCCACCTCCTTGCCCATGCAGATGGCGGCCGTGATGGCGGCCAGGTTGAAGGCGTAACCACCGAACGGGGCCAGCAGCAGACCGGTAAGGCCTGTCCAACCGATCAGGGAAGAGGTGGCCGGTTGATAACCATGGGCACGCAGGATAGTAATGCCGGGCATGTTTTGCGACGTCATGGTGACGAGGAAAAGCGGCAGCGCTATCCCCAGCAAGGCGTTGATGGAGAAGGTTGGCGAGATCCATACCGGACTGGAGAGTTGCCAGTGGACCTCGGCAAGCTGCAGCTCGCCCCTCAGGGTGCAGAGCAGCATGCCGGCACCCAGGACCAGCACCATGGTGTAGCGGGGCCAGAGGTGGCGCCCAAGCAAGAATGCCAGCAGCGAGGCGCCAAGCAACAGGGGATCCTGTGGGGCGACTTTGAATAGATCCAGTCCGAATCTGAGCAGCACACCAGCCAGCATGGCGGCGGCCAGGGGCGCTGGAATGTGGCGCATCAGCCTGTCGAACCAGCCGCTGATGCCACACAGGGTGATCAGCAAGGAGGAGGCGATGAAGGCACCGATGGCTTCCGACAGGCTGAAATTGCCCAGGCTGGTGATGAGCAGGGCGGCCCCGGGGGTAGACCAGGCGGTCAGCACGGGTATGCGGTAATAAAGGGAGAGGCCGATGCAGCTTACTCCCATGCCAATACCCAACGTCCATAGCCAGGAGGATACCTGGGCGGCATCGGCACCAGCGGCGGTGGCCGCCTGAATGATCAGCACAACCGAACTGGTATAGCCAACCAGAACGGCGATAAGGCCTGCGACCAGATGGGGGAAAGCAAAGGGCATGGTGACTTCCTTGTGTATGTCGATAGCTTGTGCGTTATTACGTACAATATGACTTTGACTATAACCTTGTGCGCTATAGCGCACAAGGTGACATGCCGCATTCGGGAGAGGGCGTATGCAGGAGATGAATCGACATCTGGCTCAGCGATTGAAAGGGCTGCGCAGCGAACTGGGGTGGAGTCTGGATGTGGCTGCCCGTGAGACCGGGGTGAGCAAGGCCATGCTGGGGCAGATCGAGCGGGGGGAATCCAGCCCGACGGTGGCGACTCTGTGGAAGATCGCCACCGGGTTTCGGGTCTCCTTCTCCAGCTTTATCGAGCCGACCCCGGCAGTGACGGGGGAGACGCTCTATCGCATCGCCGATGACATTCGCCAGCAACCGGCGGGCGAAGGCATGCAGGTGGCGCCGCTGTTTCCCTATGAAGGCCGCTTTGGTTTCGAGTTGTTTGAATTGACCCTGCTACCTGGCTATCAGCGGGAATCGGAACCCCATGAGACCGGGGTGACCGAGCATGTCATCGTCATCAGCGGGGTAATGGAGGTGCTGGTCGATGGGCAGTGGCGTTCACTGGAGCAGGGGGAAGCCGTTCGCTTCGTCGCCGACCGCCCCCATGGTTACCGCAATTTGGGAATAGCCCCGGCCGTTTTTCACAATTTGATCCACTATCCCGCCACTCGTGCCTGATGGCTAGCCAGGACGACCGTCCACTCTGGGGCGGGTCAGGATGGGGGTGTAAACCCAGACAAACAGACCATAGGCCGCTATCCAGCTCCAGCCGCTCAGGTTCCATCCCGTCAGCGTCAAGGTAGGCCAATAGAGAGGGATCAAGACCCGCACGAGCGCAGAGACGATCACCAGAGCGAATGCCATGGTGATCCTGCGCCCTACGTGCAGGGCTCTGCCGCTGTGACCGAGCGACACTCTGGCAATCATTCCGAGGATCATGGTGCCCATGCAGCCAGCACTGAGCAGGTGACTGGCCAGCGACAAGCTGAGGGGCAGGCCAGCAGCCTGAGCCGTGAGGGCGAGCAGACCAAGGGGAATAAACAGATAAGCCAGGTGCAGCGACCATAGCAGGGGGTGTGTCAGGGTGTCACCGGGTTGCCAGCGCAGTTGCCTGCACAGGTGCAAGCCAGCCGCCACTATATATAGAGGCATTGTATATAAAGAGTTGGCCCATGAGCCGGGCAGCAGTAGCCAGAGCAGCAGGATCAGCCAGAGAGAGGCCAATGCCCCGCGCTCCAGCCAGGGGCGGGGAGGTGCCTTCTCCTGACCCGTGCCTCTGGCAGTAAAGAAGGGAATAACCCGTCCACCCATCACGGCAATCAGGGTGGTGAACAGCAGTACAGCCGTGATCAGCAGATGTTCCACTGTGTTCCAGTCATCTCGCCATAACCAAGTGGCGCCATTGAGCAGCGTCAGTATGAGGAGCAAGGGGACAAAGAAGAGGTTGCGCCATTGGCGTGTCATGATGATGGGCTTGGCGAGGAACCAGGCACAGAGCGGTAGCCAAGCCAGATCCAACGCCATCAGAATGATATTGTCTTCTCCCAGCCAGGGTAGCAGGCACCTTGGCAGCGCCCACAATCCCACGACCAACGCTAATGGCCAGCTGCGAACGCCGGGATGAGCCGTCCAGTTCTGGACAGCAGTCAACAGAAACCCCGCGACGATGGCGGCGCCAAAGCCGAACAACATCTCATGAGCGTGCCACCAGATGGGATTGCCAATACCGGGCAGAGCGAACCAGCCGTTAAGCTGCCCCAGCCAGCCCAACATGGCTAGGCAGGAAAACAGAGCTCCAAGCAGGAAGAAGGGACGAAACCCCAGACGGAACAGCGGGACTATCTGCTCTTCCTTGTGGCTATCGAGGATCTGGTGCATGACAGCGACCTTAATTGAGTATTTGAAAAGCCAATTATAAAGTGGCTTTTCAAATACTCAATTTAAATCCAGTCAATGCCGATTTAGGAATCGGAATGGCTGAAAAGAGAACGACTTGCTGTAGAACTGAGCGAACAAACGGTTAAGGTGAAAAAGCCCTTGTCATCCCGGCGCGGCTCCCTATAATGCGCCCCTACCAGCACGGCGGAACACGCCGG
>RCUN01000050.1_pt1 | contig 150665 bp, 119 predicted proteins | sample 2166181 | NCBI WGS metagenome assembly RCUN01 (sample SAMN09932603, study PRJNA488358) | compost metagenome | feature: garden; material: soil; isolation source: compost soil in crotononitrile-enriched culture | place: Germany: Experimental Botanical Garden Goettingen | collected 2016-01-27 | reverse complement strand
CGCGGCCTCGACAAGCGGGTGAAGCTCATTCTCTGCTGCGCCGAGAACCTGGTCTCCGGCCACGCCTTCAAGCTCGGTGACATCCTCACCTACAAGAACGGCATCTCGGTGGAGATCCAGAACACCGATGCGGAAGGGCGCCTGGTGCTGGCCGATGGCCTGCTGGCAGCCTCCGACAGCGGCGCCGCCCACATTCTCGATGCCGCCACCCTGACCGGCGCCGCCAAGACCGCGCTGGGGCGCGACTACAATGCCGTGTTTGCCCTGGACGAGTGCGAGCAACAGCGCGCCCTGGCCGCCGCCAAGGCCGAGAACGAGAAGGCCTGGCCGCTGCCGCTGGAATCCTGGCATGCGGGGCAGCTCACCTCTGCCTTTGCCGAACTGGGTAACGTGGCCTCCGCCGAAGGCACTGCCGGTGCCACCACGGCCGCCGCGTTTCTGTCGCGCTTCGTGCGTGACGAGGGCAAGGGCTGGGTGCACCTGGATCTCGCCGCCTCCTATCAAAAGTCCGGCAACGAGCTGTGGGCGACCGGCGCCAAAGGGCACGGTCTGCGCACCATAGCGCGCTGGTTGCAGGAGGTTTCTGCATGAACATCTGTTTGAATCACGAGTGGCGCCGTGAAGTGCGCCAGATGCCGGCAGGCCAGGCCTGTGTATCCATGATTGCCCGCTGGTTGCAGGAGGTGTGTAAATGAACGTCTGGCTGAGCCGTGAGTTTGCCGCCCCCGAGTGGGGCGAGGGGGCGCTGCTCTCCCACCGTGCCGATGGCATGGTGATCCACCTGGTGACGGCGTCCCCCTTGCTGGACATCCAGCAGGCGGCCCGCCGTCTCTGTGGTCAGGGGATCCAGAAGGTTGCCCTGTGCGGTCACTGGGAGCGCGAGCAGCAGTGGGCCTTCGCCCAGGGGCTGCAGACCCCCAAGGCCGAGGTGGAGCTGCAGTGGGCGACCTCGTCCGAAGAGGACAGGGAAGAGCTGGAGGCGCGCTGGCTATGCGGGCGCTGGGTGCGTGAGATGACCAATGCCACCCCGGAGCAGCTGGGACCGCTGGAGCTGGCGGTGGAGGCGGCAGCCTTCATCACCGAGCTGGCACCGGACAGGATCAGCCATCGCATCCTCAAGGGCGAAGCCTTGCAGCAGGCGGGTTGGGTCGGTCTCTATCAGGTTGGCCGCGGCAGCGATCGCGAACCCGTGATGCTGGAGCTGGACTACAACCCCACCGGGGATCGCAATGCCCCCGTGGTGGCTGCCCTGGTGGGCAAGGGCATCACCTTCGACTCCGGCGGCTACTCCATGAAAACCTCCCAGGGCATGCTCACCATGAAGCATGACATGGGAGGGGCGGCCATCGTCACCGGCGCCCTGGCGCTGGCCATACTGCGCGGCCTCGACAAGCGGGTGAAGCTCATTCTCTGCTGCGCCGAGAACCTGGTCTCCGGCCATGCCTACAAGCTGGGTGACATCCTCACCTACAAGAACGGCACCACGGTCGAGATCGTCAACACCGACGCCGAGGGACGCCTGGTGCTGGCCGACGGTCTGCAGCTCGCCGGTGAATCTGGCGCACCGCTCATCATTGACGCCGCCACCCTGACCGGAGCCGCAGTCATGGCGCTGGGGGGGCGCTACAACGCCCTGTTTGGCCTGGACAAGGGGCTGGTGAGCCGTGCCATGGCCTATTCGGATGCAGAGCAGGAGCCAGCCTGGCCGCTGCCGCTGGAGCCTTGGCACCGCCAGCAGTGCCCGTCCCACTACGCCGATACGGCCAACAGCCGTCCGGTGCCGGGCGGTGGCCCGGGCGGCGCCTCTAACGCGGCGGGTTTCCTCTCCCGTTTCGTCGGCAATGAAGGGCGGGGCTGGCTGCACGTGGATCTGGCCGCCTGTTTCAGCGAGAACGGTGACAACCTCTGGGCCCCCGGGGCCAACACCCTGGGGATGCGCACCATCGCCCATACCCTGCTGGCGGAGACGCGCCGAGGGGCATGACAAGGCGAAAGGGCACCTCGGGGTGCCCTTTTCAACGGTGCTGGTTATATGAGCAATAGATAGGGTTTTAGCGGGTTAGCGTGACTATCGTGCACAAGCGCACATTTTTTCTCAGTGCCATGGCACAAGATGAGTCACCATGTTGTTTCAAGGAATTTTTTGTTTAATAAAAAGTTGCTATTTTGTGTGTTATTTCGGTTTTTGTTTACGTATAATCGCCGCCGAACATGGATTCCTACAATAAAACTCTGTAGTTAAGGAAAGAACTCAATGGCTATCGAACGTACCTTCTCTATCGTCAAGCCGGACGCGGTCAGCAAGAACCTGATCGGTGCCATCTACAGCCGCTTCGAGAGCGCCGGCCTGAAAGTGGTCGCCGCCAAGATGCTGTACCTGAGCAGCGAGCAGGCCGCCGGTTTCTACGCCGAACACCAGGGCAAGCCTTTCTATGATGGACTGGTTGCTTTCATGACCTCTGGCCCCGTCATGGTACAGGTGCTCGAAGGGGAAGACGCCATTCGCCGTCATCGCGAAATCATGGGCGCCACCAACCCGAAAGAGGCCCTGGCCGGCACCCTGCGCTCCTGCTATGCCGAGAGCATCGATCGCAACGCCGTGCACGGTTCCGATGCCCCGGCCTCTGCCGCCCGTGAAATCGCCTACTTCTTCTCCGACGCCGAGATCTGCCCACGCGGCTGATTTTCGTCAGAAGATCATCAAGGGAGCCTCGGCTCCCTTTTGTTTTTTGGTCATTCGGTCAATATCCTCTTATTCTCCAGGTGGAAAGGCAGACCCATTATTTGTACAATGCCGCCCCCTGACGTAGGTCAGCCGATAATTTATGAAGTGTGTGAGCTGAGGCCCTTGATGAGCGAAACAAAAACCAACCTGCTGGATCTCGATCGGGATGCCATGCGTGCCTTCTTCGTCGAGCTGGGCGAGAAGCCGTTCCGGGCAGATCAGATAATGAAGTGGATCTACCACTCCGGTTGTGATGACTTCGATCAGATGAGCAACGTCAACAAGGCGTTGCGTGAGCGTCTCAAGGCCATTGCCGAGATCCGAGCCCCCGAGATCAGCCGTGAACAACGCTCCGCGGATGGCACCATCAAGTGGGCCCTGCAGGTCGGGGATCAGGAAGTCGAGACCGTCTACATCCCGGAGGCGGATCGGGCGACCCTCTGTGTCTCCTCCCAGGTCGGCTGCGCCCTGGCGTGCACCTTCTGCTCCACCGCCCAGCAAGGTTTCAACCGCAACCTGAAGGTCTCCGAGATCATCGGCCAGGTCTGGCGTGCCGCCAAGGTGGTGGGCGGCAAGCGCCCCATCACCAACGTGGTGATGATGGGCATGGGCGAGCCGCTGCTGAATCTCGCCAACGTGGTGCCGGCCATGAGCCTGATGATGGATGACTTTGGTTTTGGTATCTCCAAGCGCCGCGTCACCCTCTCCACCTCCGGCGTGGTGCCGGCGCTGGACATGCTGGGCGACCAGATCGACGTGGCGCTGGCCATCTCGTTGCATGCACCGAATGACAAGCTGCGCTCCGAGATCATGCCGATCAACGACAAGTACAACATCGAGGCCTTCCTCGCGGGGGTGCGCCGCTATCTGGCCAAATCCAACGCCAATGGCGGCCGGGTGACGGTGGAGTATGTGCTGCTCGATCATATCAATGACGACATGCAGCATGCCCACGAGCTGGCGCAGGTACTCAAAGATACCCCTTGCAAGGTCAACCTGATCCCCTTCAACCCCTTCCCGGGCAATCCGTTTGGCAAGCCGAGCAACAGTCGCATCGACCGCTTCTCCAAGGTGCTGATGGAATACGGTATGACCGTCATCGTCCGCAAGACCCGCGGGGATGACATCGATGCGGCCTGTGGCCAGCTGGTGGGGGAGGTGATCGACCGCACCAAGCGCACCATGAAAAATCGGATGCAACAGGATGGGATTTCCGTCAAAATGGTTTAACTCGCTAAGCCATTGTATAGACAGGAAATGGATATCCGTACATTGATCGTAGTGGCAGCGCTCTGCGCGCTGCCTGGCTGTGTCACCGAGACCACTTACGCTGGCCAGAATTCTACCCAGCGTGAAGTGGGTCCCGACTTCAAGGCGGCTGCCCAGACCCGCCTCGATCTGGGTATTCAATATCTGCGTCAGGGCAATGCCGAACAGGCCAAGTTCAACCTTGACCGCGCCCTCCAGTACGACCCCAGCAACCCTCAGGTGTATATCGGCTTCGCCTATTTCTACCAGCAGGTATCCGATTTCAAGGCGGCCGAAGAGAATTACAAGAAGGCACTGGCCATGGATCCGACCAACGCTGACGCGATGAACAACTACGGTGCCTTCCTGTGCAACCGTGGGCGCTTCGACGAGGCGGAGAAGGCATTCCTGCAGGCGGTCAGCCAGCCGGACTACATCAAGATCGCCGATACCTACGAGAATGCGGCGCTCTGCTCGATGCAAAATCACAGAAATGACAAGGCCAACGAGTACTATCGTCTGGCCTTGGGGTATAATCCCCGCAATCCAAGGTTATTGCTGGACATGGCCGAGCTTTCCATGAAAGATGGCAAGCTGCCTGATGTGCAGTCGTACCTCGTGCGTTTCGCCGACGTGGCAGACGAGAACGAGGAGAGCCTATGGCTCCGGCTGAGGCTTGCCCAGGCCATGGACAAACCGGCATTACTTCACCAATTCGGGACTGAGCTGGTAAGGCAATATCCCACTTCGCAACAAGCCAAGCGTTACTTAGCCAATGACTACTGAACAGCCACACGATTTCCAAGACGACTCCCAGGCAGTTGGCCCAGGCCAGCTGCTGCGCAACGCCCGTGAACAGCTCGGCTGGACACGAGAGCAGGTTGCGTCCCGCATTCACCTTCGTCTGACCCTGATCGCCGCTATCGAATCGGATACCTACGACAAGCACACGTCCCATACCTTCATTCGGGGCTATCTGCGTACCTATGCCAAGCTGGTCGGCATTCCCGAGGAGACCATACTCGCGGCCTACGACAAGCTGGGGCTGACACCGCCCGATAACATCGACATGCAGAGCTTCTCCCGCCGCTCCCGCCAGCAAGCCAACGACAGTCGGCTCAAGGTGGTGACCTGGCTGGTGATCCTGGTACTGATTGCGCTCTCCATCGCCTGGTGGTGGCAGAGTACAGCACGTCGCTCCGCCGGGGATGAAGCCCTTGCGGCGAGCGAGATGGGCACGGACCAGAACGCGTCGGTCGCCAACGTGACGCCTACGGTGGACGTGGCCGACCCCGTGTTGCCCGTGGCCTCCGATGCCGTGGCGACTGAGCCTGCGGTGAGTGACGCCGCCGCCACAGCACCGGATGTCGTTGCCGCGACCAGCGCCGCCCTGTCTACCGAGGCCTCGGCCGCAGAGGCAACCCTGGCGCCGGCAGAGACGGTCGCCACCGAACCTGGCAAGGCGCCCCAGCTCAAGATGAGCTTCACCGCCGACTGCTGGCTGGATGTCAAGGATGCCAACGGCAAGACCCTGTTCAGCGGTCTGAAGAAGGCGAACGACGAGCTTGTGCTGGAAGGACCCGAGCCACTCAGATTCATCATTGGCGCGCCCATGGCGGTCAATCTCGAATACCAGGGCAAGTCCTTCGACATGAGCCGTTACAACAACGGCCGGACTGCTCGCTTCTCACTGCCGCAGGAGTAATCTGTCCGCCATGTCCGCTCACGAATCCCCCATTATTCGTCGTCAATCCAGGCAGATCATGGTCGGCAATGTGCCGGTTGGGGGCAACGCCCCCATCACGGTGCAGACCATGACCAACACCAAGACCACGGATGTTGCCGCCACCGTCGAGCAGATCCAGCGGATCGAGCGGGTCGGTGCTGACATAGTCCGGGTCTCTGTGCCCACCATGGAAGCGGCGGAAGCCTTCCGGCTCATCAAACAGCAGACCCGCATTCCCATCGTCGCCGACATTCACTTCGACTATCGCATCGCCCTGAAAGTGGCCGAGTACGGTGCTGACTGCCTGCGCATCAACCCGGGCAACATCGGCAACGAAGAGCGGGTGCGCGCCGTGGTCGACTGTGCCCGTCATTACAACATTCCGATCCGCATCGGCGTCAACGGCGGCTCTCTGGAGCGTGACATCCAGGAAAAGTATGGTGAACCTACCCCGGAAGCCCTGCTCGAGTCGGCCATGCGCCACGTGGATTACCTGGATCGCCTCAACTTCGAGAACTTCAAGGTGAGCGTCAAGGCCTCCGACGTCTTCCTGGCGGTCGGTGCCTATCGCCTGCTGGCCAAGCAGATCGACCAGCCGCTGCACCTGGGGATCACCGAGGCGGGCGGCTTCCGTGCCGGCGCGGTGAAATCCGCCATCGGGCTCGGCATGCTGCTGGCCGATGGCATAGGCGACACCATCCGCATCTCCCTGGCCGCCGATCCGGTGGAAGAGGTGAAGGTGGGCTTCGACATTCTCAAGTCCCTGCGCATCCGCTCCCGCGGCATCAACTTCATCGCCTGTCCCTCCTGCTCCCGTCAGGAGTTCGATGTGATAGGGACGGTGAACGCCCTGGAAGAGCGGCTCGAGGACATCATCACCCCGATGGACGTCTCCATCATCGGCTGCGTGGTGAATGGCCCGGGCGAGGCGCTGGTCTCTGACCTTGGTCTGGCGGGTGCCGCCAACAAGAGTGCCTTCTATGAAGGGGGCCAGCGGGTTGACAGGCTCGACAACAAGGATCTCATCCCGACCCTGGAGCGCCGTATCCGCGCCCGGGCGGCCATGCTGGATCCGGCTAACCAGATCCAGGTGGACAAAGGTTGAACCATTGAGGGGCCACCTGGGGTGGCCCCGGCTTTAGGTTGTTGATTTTACATCCCGCATCCGGGCACCCTGATTTTACCTCGGGGCTGAAAATCCCTATAATGCGGCCAAATTTTACCTCTTTTTCTCGAGTATCAACGTGGCAAAACAGATCCAAGCTATTCGCGGTATGAATGATTGCCTGCCGGAGCAGAGCCCGGTATGGCAGAAAGTGGAACAGATCCTGCGCCAGGTCGTCGCCAGCTACGGCTACAGCGAAGTGCGCATGCCCATCGTCGAGCAGACCCATCTGTTCAAGCGCGCCATCGGTGAAGTGACCGACGTGGTCGAAAAAGAGATGTACACCTTTGAAGACCGCAACGGCGACAGCCTGAGCCTGCGTCCGGAAGGGACAGCCAGCTGCGTGCGTGCCGGTATCGAGCACGGCCTGCTCTACAACCAGGAACGCCGGATGTGGTACATGGGCCCCATGTTCCGTCACGAGCGTCCCCAGAAGGGCCGTTATCGCCAGTTCCACCAGTTCGGAGTCGAGCTGTTTGGCATCAACGGGCCGGACATCGATGCAGAGCTGATCATGCTGACCCACCGTCTGTGGCGCCTGTTCGGCATCAGCGATCATGTCACCCTGCAGCTCAACACGCTCGGTCAGAGCTGCGAGCGCGCCGCCTACCGGGATGCCCTGGTCGCCTACCTGGAGCAGTACAAGAGCGAGCTGGACGAAGAGAGCCAGCGCCGCATGTACAGCAACCCGCTGCGGGTGCTCGACTCCAAGGACGAAAAAGTGCAAGCCATCCTGGTGGGTGCGCCCCGTCTGTTCGATCACCTGGGTGAAGAGAGCCTGGCCCACTTCGAGGGGCTCAAGCGCTTGCTCGAGTCCGCCGGTATCCAATACGAGGTGAATGAGCGTCTGGTGCGCGGCCTCGACTACTACAACCTCACCGTGTTCGAGTGGGTGACGAGCAGCCTGGGCGCTCAGGGTACAGTCCTGGCCGGAGGCCGTTACGACGGCCTGGTGGAGCAGCTCGGCGGTCAGGCGACCCCGGCCGTGGGCTTTGCCATGGGCATGGAGCGTCTGGTGCTGATGCTCGAAACTCTCGAACTCAACGCCGATATCCGCCCGGCGGTGGATGTCTATCTGGCCATGGTGGGCGAGGGGACGGAACAGGCTGGTTTCCAGCTTGCCGAGCGGCTGCGCGATGCCCTGCCGGACTTGCGTCTGATGAGCCACTGCGGCGGCGGCAACTTCAAGAAACAACTCAAGCGTGCCGACAAGAGCGGCGCGGCCATTGCCCTGATCCTCGGCGAGACCGAGGTGCAAAACGGGGAGATCACCATCAAATATCTGCGTGGCCAGGCCGAGCAACAGACCGTCTCGGTCGATGCCGCCATCGCCCTGCTGGCAGCTAAAGGAGAGTAAGCTGTGGAAGTGTATACCACTGAAGAACAACAGGTTGAGGTCATCAAGAGCTGGTGGAAAGAGAACGGCACCTCGGTACTCGCGGGGACCGTGATCGGTCTGGTCGGCCTCTTTGGCTGGCGTTACTACAACGAGCTGCAGCAGACCAACCAGGAAGCCGCCTCCCAGGCTTACAACGCCATGACAGCCCAGCTCGCCAAGGGTGACGATGCTGCCCTTGAGCAGGCCAAGAGCTTCATCAGCGCCCATCAGGGCGACGCCTATGCGGAGCTGGCTGCCCTGCAACTGGCCGCGGCTGCGGTCAAGGCGGGCAAGCTGGATCTGGCTGCCGAGCAGCTGACCCAGGTGGCTGCGAATGGCGACGAGAGCATCAAGCCCATCGCCGCCCTGCGCCTGGCCAGGGTGCTCAAGGATCAGGGCAAGGCCGACGAGGCTCTGGCCCAGCTTGGCAAGATCAACAACGATGCCTTCAAGGCCCAGGTAGCGGAAGTGCGTGGTGACGTGCTGCTGGGTCAGGGCAAGCCCGAAGAGGCGCGCGATGCCTATCAGGTGGCGGCCGATGCCGGCGGCCTGCAGAGCAGCGCCGAGCTCAAGCTGAAGATGGACGACCTGGCGCTGCCAGCGATGACAGCGGGTGAGGCTCCGGATGCGTAATCTGTACAAGAAAATGGCGCTGGGGGTGGCAGTTTCCCTGGCCCTGCAGGGCTGCTCCCTGTTCAGTTCCGAGGAAGACCTGACCCCGATGGCACCCCTGCCCGTGGTCGAGTCCGCCTTCACGGCCGACACGGCCTGGTCTTCCTCCGTCGGCGATGGCATCGGTGATTTCTACTCCCAGTTGCAACCCGTGGTGGAAGAGGATCACATCTATGCCGCCGCCCGTGATGGCGACGTGACCGCCTTCGATCGCAACAGTGGCGAGACCCTGTGGAGCGTGGATCTGGCGGACCTGCCCATCAACGCCGACAAACGCAGCGCCCGTCTCTCCGGCGGTCTGGTCTCCCGCTATGGCAAGCTGTTCCTCGGCTCCGAGAACGGGGTGGTCTACGCCCTGAACGAAGCGAACGGGGAAGTGCTGTGGCAGACCACTGTCCCCGGTGAAGTGGTGGCGAGCCCCGCCGTCGAAGATGGTCGCGTGGTCGTGCTGACCACCTCGGGTCGTCTGGTGGCGCTCGACACCGATGAGGGCAAGTTGCAGTGGACCCTGTCCGAAGAGCAGCCGCCCCTGACCCTGCGCAGTGCCGGGACCCCGGTCATCACCAATGGCGCCGTGCTCTATGGCCGTGCCGATGGCAAGGTGGGCATCGCCCTGCTGAGCAACGGCCAGCCGGTGCGCCAGTCCAAGGTGGCTGACCCGCGCGGCGCCACCGAGCTGGACCGCATGGTCGACGTGGACGCCAGCCCGCTGATTGCCGGTGATGAGCTTTACGCCATCGCCTACAATGGCCAGCTGATGGCCCGCAAGCTGATGACCGGTGACGAGGTGTGGAAGCGCAAGTATTCCGGCTACCGCGACATGGCGGTGACCGGCAATGCCATCGTGCTGACCGATAACCGCAGCCATCTGTTTGCGGTCGATCGTCGCAATGGACTCGAGCTGTGGTCCAACACCCAGCTGGAAAACCGCACCGTGACCGCCCCCGTCGTCCTGGGTGACTACGTGGTGGTCGGCGATGTGGAAGGTTACCTGTATTGGCTGGATCGGACCGACGGGTCCATCAAGGCCATGCAGCAGCTCGACAGCAGTGGTCTCTATGCCGCGCCCCTGGTGGACGGTGACACCCTGTATGTGCAGAGCCGTGGCGGCAAGTTGTACGCAATCAAGCGTCCCTGATCGCCCGTCAATCTGAATATCCGGCTCCTGGTCTTCGGACCCGGAGCCTTTGTCGTCTTGAGAATGAGGCTTTTATGACTCCTGTAGTAGCCCTGGTGGGCCGCCCCAACGTGGGGAAATCCACCCTGTTTAACCGCCTGACCCGTACCCGGGATGCCCTGGTTGCCGATTTCCCCGGCCTGACCCGGGATCGTAAATATGGCCAGGCGAAGTTGGGCGAGCTGGAATTTATCGTGGTCGATACCGGCGGTATCGATGGCACCGAGGAGGGGATCGAGCTGAAGATGGCCGAGCAGTCCCTGTTGGCCATCGAGGAAGCCGATGTGGTGCTGTTCATGGTGGATGCCCGTGCCGGTTTGACCGCCGCGGATCAGGCCATCGCCGAGCACCTGCGCAAGACCCACAAGAAGGTGTTCCTGGTCGCCAACAAGACCGATGGCATCGACGGTGACTCCGCGGTCTCCGAGTTCTACGGTCTGGCGCTGGGGGAGGTCTACCAGATCGCCGCCGCCCACGGCCGTGGCGTGTTGAGCCTGCTGGAGCTGGCGTTGGCTCCCCACCTTGAGACCCTGGTCGAGGCCGCCGAAGAAGAGACGCAGGAAGAGGAGGACTTCGACGAAGAAGCCCTGCTGCGCATGGTGGCCGCCGGTGATCTCGACACCCGGGAAGACACCAAGGAGACCCCGTTTGCCGACCTGCCCATCAAGTTCGCCATCGTCGGTCGCCCCAACGTCGGCAAGTCGACCCTGACCAACCGCATGCTGGGTGAAGACCGGGTCATCGTCTATGACATGCCGGGCACCACCCGCGACTCCGTCTACATCCCCATGGAGCGTGACGAGCAGAAGTACGTGGTCATCGACACCGCCGGCGTGCGCCGTCGTGGCAAGGTGCACGAGACAGTGGAGAAGTTCTCCGTCATCAAGACGCTCAAGGCGATTGAAGATGCCAACGTCTGCCTGCTGGTGATCGACGCGCGCGAGACCATCACGGATCAGGATTTGAGCATCCTGGGCTTCGTCCTCCACAGCGGCCGCTCCGTGGTGCTGGTGGTGAACAAGTGGGACGGTCTGGATCAGAAGGTGAAAGAGGACGTCAAGAACGAGCTGGACCGTCGTCTGGGCTTCATCGATTTCGCCCGCGTCCACTTCATCTCCGCCCTGCACGGTAGCGGTGTCGGCCATCTGTTCGAGTCCATCAATGAGGCTTACCAGTCCGCCACCCGTCGTACCAGCACCGCCATGCTGACCCGCATCATGCAGATGGCGCAGGAAGACCACCAGCCGCCGATGGTGAATGGTCGCCGCGTCAAGCTCAAGTATGCCCACGCCGGTGGCTACAACCCGCCGCGTATCGTGATCCACGGCAACCAGCTGAACGACCTGCCGGACTCCTACAAGCGGTATCTCATCAACTACTTCCGCAAGTCCCTGAAGATCATGGGGACCCCGATCAGGGTCGAGTTCCAGGAATCGGTCAACCCGTTCGAGGGCAAGAAGAACACCCTGACCCTGAGCCAGGAGCGGCAACGGGATCGCCTGCTCAAGGCGAAGAACAAGAGCAAGAAATAAGCCCTGACGGCTGCCCCGGTGGCAGCCGTTTTTTTATCTGCAAGATGAGAGGTGAGCCCAGCGCTCATGCCTGAGAGGAGATGACCATGAGTCTCTTGACATGCCCGGCCTGCCACGCCGAGCTGGACAGCCGCAGTGCGGAGGCGAGCTGCGGCCAGTGCCATGCCAACTATCGGATCCGGGCGCTGTGCCCTACCTGCCAGCATGAGCTTGAACGGCTCAGGGCATGTGGCGCCGTGGATTACTTCTGCCACCACTGCAACAGCCTCATCTCCAAACGTACTGTCCAGTTTGAGCTGACGCCGGTCGAGGCATAAAAAGGCATTAAAAAACCCGGCCTTGGCCGGGTTTATGCTGTGTGCTCCGCAATCAGCAAGGTGTAGGAGCGGTTTCGGTGCCATATCTTGCGTTTCATGTCGGCCAGTTTCAGCTTGCGTCTGGGGCTCCAGGCGCATCTGGTCTTTCTGGTCAACGTGGCTCTTCTGCGTGTTCGCATCTGGTTTTCCTCCCTGGTCATCCCGGCGACGCTGACAGCCCTGACATAGGGGGCCATCGGTATCGCAAGTTGATGAATATATTGCAACAAGCCTCTCTCAGACAGGCTTGGGTCTGGGAGGATGGTAACAGAGAATTTCCCCAGACGACACACCCGGCAGGGCTCAGGGGGTGATGATCTGCTTGACCACTTCGGCGATGATGGCGGGGCGCTCTGCCGGGGCGGCCGGCTCGCTGCCGTCGTCCTCGTCCAGGGTTTCGCGGCGATGAGCCTTCTGTTGCTCGTTGTCGAGCCACAGCAGGCTCTGGTAGTACTGGCGCACGTTGTTGACATAGTTGCGCGCCTCGCCACCCCGGGCATAGCCATAGCGTACCTTGCGATGCCAGCGTGACTGCTGCAGCAGGGGCAGCACCTCTTTCACGTCCCCCCAGGCATCGGGGTTCTTGCCGAGCTCCTTGGTCAGGCGACGGGCATCCATCATGTGGCCATAGCCGATGTTGTAGGCGGTGAGGGCAAACCACACCTTCTCGTCGGCCGGTACCGAGTCGGGCACCTTCTCCATCATCTCCTGCAGGTAGCGGGCGCCCCCCTTGATGCTCTCCTCCGGGTGCAGCCTGTCATTCACCCCCATCGCCTTGGCGGTAGGGCCGGTGAGCATCATCATGCCGCGCACCCCGGTGTAGGAGCGCGCCTGAGGATCCCAGTGGGACTCCTGATAGCTGATGGCGGCCAGCAGGCGCCAGTCGATCTCCTTGGCGTGAGTCTGGAACAGATCCTGGTACTTGGGCAGCAGGCTCTTGGCCCGCTGCAGGAAGGTGCGGGTGTCGACGAAATCGAAGTTCTGCACGTGGCCAAAGTACTTCTCGTCGAGCTTGGCGATGGAGCCATCCATGAAGCGCTGACCGAAGAAGTCGATGATGCTGGCATAGAGGCTGTCATCGGGCAGCTTGGTCATGGCCCAGGCCACGGTCTGCTTGTTGGCGAGGGTCAGCCCCTCGGTGAGCTCGGGGTAGTAACGCTGGGTGCGGGCTAGTACGGTGTCCTGCACTACTGTGTAGTCGACCTCGCCGTCGGCGACCTGCTTGAGCAGCTCCTCCACATCGGCATCGCGGTTGATGCGCCAGTTCAGATTGGGGTACTGGCTGGCCATCTCCTTCATCAGGTCCTCACCGGTGGAGCCGGCAGGCACCACTATGGTGCCCTTGATGTCGCCGAGATCCTTGGGCCTGGGGGAGCCGTTGCGATAGACCAGCTTGGGGGATACCTGGTAGAAGCCCGGGCCGAAGCGAAACAGCTTGCGTCGCTCCGGAGTCACGACGATGGCGGCGGCGGCGAGATCCAGCTTGCCCTTTTGCAGTTGCTCGACCAGCTCGGCGGTGGAGTAGGCCGGGATTATGGTCAGCTTGACCCCCAGCCAGTCGGCATAGTGCTGCGCCAGCTCGTAATCGAACCCCTGGGCGGTGTCGTCGCGCTGGTAATAGGAGGTGGGACCATAAAGGGTGCCAACACGGATCTCGCCCCGTTGGCGGATCTGCTCCAGCTGGCTGGAGGGGGAATAGAAGTCACAGCCGGCCAGGGCCAGCGTCAACAACATCCCGATAAACAGTCGAAAAATGCAGCGCAAGTAGGTGAGTACCCTTGTTGAAAAAATCGGCATTTGTCAAAAAAGAGGCACCTTTATACCAGAGACGGTGGAGGGAGTCACATCGTGGGAGATGAGAAAAACGTTTGTTCGCGATGGGCCTGATCCCTATAATACGCGCGTCTCAAATCCCCCCACACTCTAAAACTTGGTGAGAAAGGTATATGGAAATCTTGCGTGGTGCCCCAGCACTGTCTGAGTTTCGTGTCCACAAGCTGCTGCAGAGCTGCGCACAGAGAGGAGTAGAGATAGCAGACGTCTATGCCGAATATGTGCACTTTGCCGAGCTTTCGAGCCCGCTGTCGCCCCCTGAGCGAGCGACCTTGGGCCAGCTTCTGCGCTACGGCCCGACCATTCCGGAACACACCCCCAGCGGTCAGCTGTTTCTCGTTACCCCCCGCCCCGGCACTATCTCCCCCTGGTCTTCCAAAGCAACCGACATCGCCCATAACTGCGGCCTGCACCAGGTCAAGCGGCTGGAGCGCGGCATTGCCTATTACGTGCAGGCCAAGGGTGAGCTGACCGCAGCCCAGCGTGGCGAGGTCGCGGCCCTGCTGCACGATCGCATGATGGAGACGGTGTTCGATGAGCCGAGCCAGGCCGCCGCCCTGTTTGCCCATCACGAACCGCGCCCCTTCACCCAGGTGGACGTGCTGGGTGGTGGCCGCGCCGCCCTGGCCTCGGCCAACGTCGAACTGGGCCTAGCCCTGGCCGACGACGAAATCGACTACCTGGTGGAGAACTTCACCAAGCTTGGTCGCAACCCCAATGACATCGAGCTCTACATGTTCGCCCAGGCGAACTCCGAGCACTGCCGTCACAAGATCTTCAACGCCGACTGGACCATAGACGGCGAGGCGCAGCCCAAGTCGCTGTTCAAGATGATCAAGAACACCTTCGAGCAGACGCCAGATCATGTCCTGTCTGCCTATAAAGACAACGCCGCCGTGATGGAGGGCAGCCAGGGTGGCCGTTTCTTCCCGAGCCCCGCCAGCGGTGAGTACCAGTATCACCAGGAGCGCGTCGACATCCTGATGAAGGTGGAGACCCACAACCACCCGACCGCCATCTCCCCCTTCCCGGGGGCGGCCACCGGCTCCGGTGGCGAGATCCGCGACGAGGGTGCGACAGGCCGTGGCGCCAAGCCCAAGGCGGGCCTGGTGGGCTTCTCCGTCTCCAACCTGCGCATCCCCGGTTTCGAGCAGCCCTGGGAGCAGGATTTCGGCAAGCCGAGCCGCATCGTCAGCGCCTTTGACATCATGCAGGAGGGGCCCCTTGGTGGCGCCGCCTTCAACAACGAGTTCGGTCGTCCCGCCATCCTCGGCTACTTCCGTACCTTCGAAGAGCAGGTGCCGAGCCACAACGGCGTCGAGGTGCGTGGCTACCACAAGCCCATCATGCTGGCGGGCGGCATCGGCAACATCCGCAGTGAACACGTCCAGAAGGGAGAGATCCCGGTAGGGGCCGCCCTCATCGTGCTGGGCGGCCCGGCCATGAACATCGGCCTGGGGGGCGGCGCAGCCTCCTCCATGGCCTCTGGTCAGTCTGCCGAAGACCTCGATTTCGCCTCGGTGCAGCGGGACAACCCCGAGATGGAGCGCCGTTGCCAGGAGGTGATCGATCGCTGCTGGCAGCTCGGCGATGACAACCCCATCGTCTTCATCCACGACGTGGGGGCCGGTGGCCTCTCCAACGCCATGCCGGAGCTGGTGAACGACGGCGATCGGGGCGGTCGCTTCGACCTGCGAGCCATCGCCAGCGACGAGCCGGGCATGAGCCCGCTGGAGATCTGGTGTAACGAATCCCAGGAGCGTTACGTGCTGGCGGTCGCCCAGGACAAGCTGCCGCTGTTCAAGGCTCTGTGCGAGCGCGAGCGCGCTCCTTATGCCGTGATCGGCACCGCCACCGAAGAGAAGCATCTGACTCTCTCTGACAGCCACTTTGACAACCAGCCCATCGATTTGCCGCTGGACGTGCTGCTCGGCAAGGCACCCAAGATGCACCGCGACGTGGTGACGCTGCCCGCCCAGGGCAAGGCGCTGCAACTGGACGGCATCACCCTGAACGAGGCGGCCGAGCGGGTACTGCGCCTGCCGACCGTGGCGGAGAAGTCCTTCCTCATCACCATCGGCGATCGCAGCGTGACCGGTCTGGTCAACCGTGACCAGATGGTCGGTCCCTGGCAGATCCCGGTGGCCGATTGCGCCGTCACCGCAGCGACCTACGACAGCTATCACGGCGAAGCCATGTCCATGGGGGAGCGTACCCCGGTGGCACTGCTGTCTCATGCTGCATCGGCCCGTATGGCGGTGGCCGAGGCCCTGACCAACCTGGCACCGGCCCACATCGGATCGCTGAAGCGGGTCAAGCTCTCCGCCAACTGGATGTCCGCCGCCGGTCACCCGGGGGAAGATGCGGGCCTCTACGAAGCCGTGAAAGCGGTGGGCGAGGAGCTCTGCCCGGCCCTTGGCATCACCATCCCGGTGGGCAAGGACTCCATGTCCATGAAGACCCGCTGGCAGCAGGACGGGGAGGAGCGCAGCGTCACCTCGCCGCTCTCCCTGCTCATCTCGGCGTTTGCCCGGGTCGAGGACGTGCGCAATACCGTCACCCCGCAACTGCGCACCGATCTTGGAGAAACCGATCTTATCCTGATTGACCTTGGCAACGGCAAGCAGCGCCTCGGCGCCTCCGCCCTGGCCCAGGTCTATCGCCAGCTTGGCGAGAGTGCCCCGGATCTGGACAACCCGGTCCAGCTCAAGGGCTTCTTCAACGCCATCCAGGCGCTGGTGGCAGATCGCAAGCTGATTGCCTACCACGACCGCTCCGACGGCGGCCTCTTCGTCACTCTGACCGAGATGGCCTTCGCCGGTCACTGTGGCCTCGACATCCAGCTCGACCGCGTGGGGGGCGAGCTGCTGCCGGCCCTGTTCAACGAGGAGCTGGGTGCCGTCATCCAGGTGCGCCGCGACGACAAGGAAGCCGTGCTGACCCTGTTGGCCGGACACGGTCTGGCGGCCTGCTCCCACGTGCTGGGCACGGTACGTGAAGACGACCTCATCCTGTTCCAGCGCGCCGGCACCGAAGTGTACCGCGCCAGCCGCACCGTCCTTCGCACCCTCTGGGGCGAGACCAGCTGGCAGATGCAGCGCCTGCGGGACAACCCGGAGTGCGCGGATCAGGAGCACGCCGCCCGTCAGGACGCCACCGATCCGGGTCTGCAGGCCAGATTGACCTACAACCCGTCCGAGGACGTGGCCGCCCCCTATATCGCCCGTGGGGTCTCCCCCCGTCTGGTGGTACTGCGCGAGCAGGGGGTCAACTCCCACGTGGAGATGGCCGCGGCGTTCGATCGTGCCGGGTTCGCGGCGGTGGATGTGCATATGAGTGACATCCTGTCCGGTCGCATCAAGCTGGAAGAGTTCCAGACCCTGGTGGCCTGTGGCGGCTTCTCCTACGGCGACGTGCTGGGGGCGGGGGAAGGCTGGGCCAAGTCCATCCTGTTCAACGACAATGCCCGCGAGCAGTTCCAGCGCTTCTTCGAGCGTGGCGATACCTTGTCGCTGGGCGTGTGCAACGGTTGCCAGATGATGTCCAACCTGCGTGACCTCATCCCGGGGGCCGATCTCTGGCCGCGTTTCGTGCGCAACCGCTCCGAGCGTTTCGAGGCGCGCTTCAGCCTGGTGGAAGTGCAGGAGTCACCCTCCGCCTTCTTCGCCGGCATGGCGGGCTCCGTGATGCCCATCGCCGTCTCCCATGGGGAAGGGCGGGTGGAGGTGCGCGACGCCGCTCACCTTGCCGCGCTGCAACAGAGCGGCCTGGTGGGGCTGCGCTTCGTGGACAACCACGGCAAGGTCACCGAGCAGTACCCGGCCAACCCGAACGGGGCACCGGCGGGCATCACCGCGGTCACCACCACGGACGGCCGCGCCACCATCATGATGCCGCACCCGGAGCGGGTGTTCCGCACCGTGGCGAACTCCTGGCACCCGGACAACTGGGGCGAAGATGGCGCCTGGATGCGGATGTTCAGAAACGCTCGCGTGCGTCTGGGTTAATCCCGCGCTGACATGTTAGAAATCAAAAACCGGCCCCGTGGCCGGTTTTTTTATGGGCGCGTGAGACGCTCTGCGCCCCTTGGGGTGATGGCTGGTGAATGGTGACTGAGGGAGGGGAGAGCAAAGATGATCGTTGAGGTGAGAGGGCGAACGGGGGGAGGGCATTGGCACGGTGAGCTTGGCCCCAGGGCCCGGCAGGCCGGCAGTCTGGTGAGATAAAAAAACCGGCCACGGGGGCCGGTTTTGCTGTGTGGAGTGACGCTGAGGCTAGCGCAGCACCACGTGCTGGAAGCCCTGCACCAGGCTGATGACCGGCTGGGGATAGATGCCGAGCGCCACCACCAGGATGGCGGAGAGCAGTACCACCAGCCCGCCGGAGGAGAAGGCCCAGTCGGCCCTGGCATCGCGCAGCTGCATGCCGGGTTCGCGAAGGTAGAGGGTGACCATGACGCGCAGGTAGTAGTAGAGACCCAGCGCACTGCCGAGCACGATGGCGCCGGAGAGCCACCACAGCTTGGCATCGACCGTCACCCCGATGAGGTAGAACTTGCCGATGAAGCCCAGCGTCATGGGAATGCCCGCCAAGGAGAGCATCATCACCGTCATGACGGCGGTCAGGTAAGGGCGCTTCCAGAACAGGCCTCGGTAGCTGTGCAGAGAGTCCGCATCCTTGCCGCGATAGGGGCTCGACATCATGCTGATGACGCCGAAGGCCCCCAGGCTGGTGAACAGATACATCAGCAGGTAGACACCGGCCGCTTCCACCGGCATCTGGCCGAGGCGGCTTGCCACCACCACTGCCAGCAGATAGCCGAAGTGGGAGATGGAGGAGTAACCCATCATCCGCTTGATGTTGGTCTGGATCAGCGCCAGGAGGTTGCCGACCACGATGGAGATGACTGCCATGGCTGCCAGCAGCCAGTGGATCATGGGATCCGAGGTGGCCGGCACCGCCAGGTAGAAGCGCAGCAGCACGCAGAACACGGCTATCTTGCTCACGGTGGCGAGGAAGGTGGCCACAGGCGCCGGGGCGCCCTCATAGACATCCGGGGTCCAGAGGTGGAAGGGGGCGAGCGACAACTTGAAGGCGAAGCCCACCAGCATCAGGCCAAAGCCCCCCATCAGCAGCGGGTGGTGAGCCGGGCTCTGGGCCAGGGTCAGGCCAAGATCGCTGAAGCTCAGGCTGCCCGCCTGGGCATAGAGCAGCGCCATGCCGAATAGCAGGAAGGCGGTGGCGGCGGCGGAGAGCACCATGTACTTGATGCTGGCCTCCAGGGAGTGGCGCTCGCGGTAGGCATAGCCCACCAGACCGAACATGGGCAGGGTCAGCATCTCGATGCCGATGAAGAGCGACGCGAGATGGCGGGAGCCCGCCAGTACCAGGCCGCCTGCGGTGGCGATGAGCAGCAACAGGTAGAACTCTTCCCTATTGTCCGGGTAGCCCTTGAGCCAGGAGCGACCGAAGGTACAGGTGGCCAGGGCGCCGATGAGCACCAGCCCCATGTAGAAGACTGCATAGCTGTCCACTTGCAGCAGGGGAGTGACCCCCTGATCCCCCTGGGCCATGACGATGGGCAGGGAAAACAGCGCGAGGTTGAGACCCGTGATGGTCACCACGAAGGCGGTGTCATCGCAGCGTTTCCAGGCGATGGCGAGCATCAGGGCGACCATGGCTCCCGTGGTCAGCAACAGGGGCAGCAGGGCCAATAGTTGGGCGGCGGTAAACGTCATGACAAGGCTCCCGGCGTGGACGAGGAAAGGGAGAGAGAAGGAGAGGGCATCATTGCAGTGCTCCTGTGGCTGGCAGCGCGTACCAGTGCAGCACGCTCAGCAGGCTGCTGCTGGCGGTGTCGAGCACGGGTTGCGGGTAGAGGCCGAGCAGCACCAGCAGGCCGGCGATGGTCAGCATCATGGCCAGCTCCCGTCTGTCCAGGCCCTTGAGGACGCTCTCGTCCTTGGGGGCACCGAAGCAGGCGCGCTGCAGCATGATGAGGGAGTAGACCGAGGCCAGCACCAGGCCGAAGGTGGCGATGATGGTGATGATGGGGGCCACCTGGAAGCTGCCGATGAGGATCAGGAACTCGCCGACGAAGTTGCCGGTACCCGGCATGCCAAGGGAGGCCACCGAGAAGAACAGCATGACGCCGGGCAGGTAGCGCAGCCGACCCCAGAGGCCGCCCATCAGGCGCAGATCCCGGGTGTGCAGCCGCTCGTAGAGCTGACCACACAGGATGAACAGACCGGCGGCGGAGAGGCCGTGGGCGATCATCTGCACCACGGCGCCCTGCAGGGCCAGCTCGCTGCCCGAATAGATGGCGATCATCACGAAGCCCATGTGAGAGATGCTGGTGTAGGCCACCAGACGCTTGATGTCGGTCTGGGCGAAGGCCAGCAGGGCGCCGTAGACGATGCCGAACAAGCCAAGGAGCATGGCGTAGGGAGCGAACTCGGCGGAGGCCTCCGGAAAGAGCGGCAGGGTGAAGCGCAGCAGGCCGTAGGCGGCGGTTTTCAGCAGGATCCCAGCCAAGTCCACCGAGCCCGCGGTCGGTGCCTGGCTGTGGGCGTCAGGCAACCAGCCGTGCAGGGGCACCAGGGGCATCTTGACCGCGAAGGCGATGAAGAAGCCCAGCATCAGCAGCCACTGTACGCCCTTGCTCATCGGAGTGTTGAGCAGGTCGAGGTAGTTGAAGGTGAAGACACCTGTGCTGGCGTGATGGGTCAGCACCAGCCCCAGGATGGCCACCAGCATGATGAGGCCGCTCGCCTGGGTGTAGATGAAGAACTTGGTGGCCGCGTTGATCCGGGATTTGCCGTCGGTGACCGAGTGGCCCCAGAGCGCGATCAGGAAGTACATGGGGACCAGCATCATCTCCCAGAAGAAGAAGAACAGGAACAGGTCCACCGCCATGAAGACACCGAGCACGCCCCCCAGGATCCACAGCAGGTTGAGGTGGAAGAAGCCGATGCGCTGCACGATTTCCTTCCAGGAGCAGAGGATGGCCAGCACGCCGATGAAGCTGGTGAGCATCACCATCAGGAGGGACAAGCCGTCTACCGCCAGGTGCAATGAGATGCCGAAGCGGGGGATCCAGGGTTGCTGCCACTCGGCCGCCCAGACGGGGAGGCCGGGGCTCGCGAGGGAGAAGTCACCCCCCAGCCAGATGGCACCGGAGAGCACCAGACAGGCGCTCATGGAGAGCAGGGCTACCCAGCGAACGAATTGTCCGCCGAGCCGCTCCATCTGCCAGCAGAGCAAGCCGCCGATAAAAGGAATTAACAAGATCCAGAGTAAGGTCACGATATCAGCTCTCGTCTAGGTTCTAGTCGGGCAGGCCTCGGGCCTGCCACACATATTGGGCTCATGGATCAGCCGAGCAGCAGCAGGGCCAGGATCAGGGCGGCGCCCATCCCCATGGAGGCGGCGTACCAGCGCAGCTTGCCGGAGACGGTCCAGGCCAGCAGCTGGTGACCACCCTGGGCCAGCACGGCGGGCAGGTTCATCATTCGATCCAGCGGGTCCTTGCCGAGCAAGCGGGTCACCAGCAGGTAGGGCTTGACCCAGATCCAGTCATAGAGCCAGTCAAAGCCCCAGGCATTGAACCAGAGGGTGCTGAGGGCGCGGCCCGGCGCACTCTCGGCGATCTGCTTCGCCAGGCGGCGCTCGCCCAGGAACAGCACGGCGGCCAAAGCGATGCCGGCGATGGCGACGATGCCGGAGGCTACTTCCAGGGCGTGGCGTCCCTCCTCTATATGATCCCCGGGGCCAGCCGGCAACACCCCGGCGAGCGGCGGCACTATCAATGCACCCACCCCGGTGGAGAGCACCAGCAACACCAGCAGCGGCAGCTGGTGGGCCAGGCCGTGTCCGGCGTGGGCCTGGGTCTGCACCTTGCCGTGGAAGGCGATGAAGATGAGGCGGAAGGTGTAGAGGGAGGTCAGGAAGGCCCCACCCAGACCGGCCCACAGCAGGGCGCTCTGGCCACTGGCCTGCACCTGCCAGAGGATGGCGTCCTTGCTGTAGAAGCCGGCGGTGACCAGCGGCAGCGCGGCCAGGGCCGAGCCCCCCACCAGGAAGCAGGCATAGACCAGCGGCAGACTCTTGCGCAGGCCCCCCATCTTGAAGATGTTCTGCTCGTGGTGGGTCGCGACTATGACGGCACCGGCGGAGAGGAACAGCAACGCCTTGAAGAAGGCGTGGGTCATCAGGTGGAAGATGGCTCCTTCCCAGGCGCCGACCCCCAGGGCCAGGAACATGTAGCCTATCTGGCTCATGGTGGAGTAGGCCAAAATCCGCTTGATGTCGGTCTGGACCAGGGCGGCGAAGCCGGCCAGTACCAGCGTGATGGCACCGACCAGGGCCACCAGATGCAGGATCTCCGGGGCCAGCAGGAACAGACCATGGGTGCGGGCGATGAGGTAGACACCGGCGGTCACCATGGTGGCCGCGTGGATCAGCGCCGAGACCGGGGTCGGGCCCGCCATCGCATCCGCCAGCCAGGTCTGCAGCGGCAGCTGGGCGGACTTGCCGACCGCGCCACCGAGCAGCATCAGGCAGGCGAACGACAGGGCAGGGGAGCCCTCGGCAAACATCGCAGGGGCACGCACCAGCAGCTCGTGGATGTTGAGGGTGCCCAGTTCGCGATAAAGGATAAACAGCCCGATGGCGAGGAAGACGTCACCGACCCGGGTCACCACGAAAGCCTTGAGGGCAGCCGCCCCGTTGGCGGGGTTGCGGTAGTAGAAGCCGATCAGCAGGTAGCTGCACAGCCCCACCCCTTCCCAGCCGAGGTAGACGAACAGCAGATCATCGGCCAGCACCAGGAACACCATGCTGGCGATGAAGAGGTTGGTGTAGGTGAAGAAGCGGGAATAGCCCTCTTCCCCGCGCATGTACCAGGAGGCGAACAGGTGGATGAAGAAGCCCACCCCGGTCACCACCCCCAGCATGGTGAGCGACAGCCCATCCAGCGCCAGGCGGAACGTGGGCGTGAAGCTGCCAACCGACATCCACTGCCACAGGGTCTGGGTATAGACACCGCCTTCCGGCATGTTGCCGAAAAAGTCGATGCCAACCCAGAGCGTGGTCAGGGCCGACAGGCCTATGCTGCCGACACCGATCAGTGCCGCGCTGCGCTCGCCGAGACGGCCGATGGAGAAGGCCAGCACCAGCCATCCCAGCAGGGGGAATAGAAACGTCAGGTATAGGAGGCTCATCCGCGCATCTCGCTCACAGTGTCCACGTTCAGGGTGTGGTAACGACGATAGAGCAGCAGTAACAGGGCGAGGCCGATACTGGCCTCCGCTGCCGCCAGAGAAATCACCAGTATGTACATGATCTGGCCGTCGGCCTGGGCCCAGCGGCTACCCGCCACCACGAACGCCAGCGCGGACGCATTCATCATGATCTCGATACTCATGAGGATAAACAGCAGGTTGCGGCGGATCAGCAGACCGCACAGCCCGATGCAGAACAGGACGGCCGCCAGCAGCAGACCGTGTTCCATTGGGATTCCATTCATGACTGACCTCCTTCCTGGGATGGGCGAGCTGTGGGTTTGGGGACGGAAAGCACTTCCCCGCTCTTGTCTTCACGGCCAAGGTGATAGGCGGTGACCAGACCCGCCAGCAGCAGGATGGAGGCGAGCTCCACCGCCAGCACATAGGGGCCAAACAGGGCGATGCCGACCTCCTTGGCGCTGACGTCGGTCAGCCCCAGTTCACCGCCGGTGACCCCGAGGATGCCGTAGGCCAGAAAGCCAAGCAGGATGAGGGAGAGCAGGGCGGGTCCACCCCAGGTCATGGGGGTGAGCCAGTTGCGCTCCTGATCCTGGGAGGAGCCCAGGTTCAGCATCATCACCACGAACACGAACAGCACCATGATGGCGCCGGCGTAGACGATCACCTGCAGGGCGCCTGCGAAGGAGGCCCCCAGGCAGAAGAAGATCATGGCCACGGCGATGAGGGAGATGATGAGATTGAGCAGCGCATGCATGGGGTTGCTGGTGCTTATCACCCGCAGCGTGCTGTAAACGGCGACCAGGGCCGCGGCATAAAATGCCAGTTCCATGATTGACTCCTAGGGCAGCAGGCTCTTGACATCGATGGGCTTGGCTTCGTTCTCGGCATCCCCTTTGGGCTTGCCGTCGATGGCCATCCCGCTCATGCGGTAGAAGTTGTAGTCCGGGTATTTGCCGGGGCCGCTGATCAGCAGATCTTCCTTCTCGTACACCAGATCCTGGCGGCGATACTCCCCCATCTCGAAATCCGGCGTCAGCTGGATGGCGGTGGTGGGGCAGGCCTCTTCACACAGGCCGCAGAAGATGCAGCGGGAGAAGTTGATGCGGAAGAACTCCGGGTACCAGCGACCGTCGTCCCGCTCCGCTTTTTGCAGCGAGATGCAGCCGACCGGGCAGGCCACGGCGCACAGGTTGCACGCCACGCAGCGCTCGTCACCGTCCGGATCCCGGGTCAGTACGATGCGGCCACGGAAACGGGGCGCGGCATAGACCTGCTGCTCCGGGTAGTTCAGGGTCTCGCGGGGGCGCCATGCATGGGAGAAGACCATCCCCAGACTGCGCAGTTGGGTGCCAACACCCTTGATAATGCTCGTAATTTTCATTGGTGCCTCACTGCACATTTATCAGCACTACGGCGCCGGTTACCAGCATGTTGAGCAAGGTAAGCGGTAAGCAGACTTTCCAGCCAAAGGACATCACCTGATCGAAGCGCGGGCGGGGCAGGGAGGCCCGCAGCAGGATGAAGAACACCATGAAACAGGCGGTCTTCAGGGCAAACCAGATGAAGGGCGGCAGCCAGGGGCCGTGCCAGCCACCGAAGAAGAGGGTCACGATGAGGGAAGAGATCAGCACTATGCCGATGTACTCGCCCACGAAGAACAGACCCCATTTCATGCCCGCGTACTCGATGTGATAGCCGTCGGCGAGCTCTTGCTCGGCCTCCGGCTGGTCAAACGGGTGGCGGTGGGTGACGGCAACCCCGGCAAACAGGAAGGTAATGAAGCCCAGGAACTGGGGGATCACGTTCCACAATCCGGCTTGCGCTTCTACTATGTCCCGCAGGTTGAAGCTGCCGGTCTGGATGACGATACCCATGAGCGACAGGCCGAGGAACACCTCGTAGGAGAGGGTCTGGGCCGAGGCGCGCAGGCTGCCGAGCAATGAGTACTTGTTGTTGCTCGACCAGCCGGCGAACAGCACGGCGTAGACCGCGAGCCCTGCGATGGCCAGGATGTAGAGCAGCCCCACGTTGAGATCCGCCACGCCCCAGGTGGGGGTGATGGGCACCACCGCAAACGCCAGGATGAAGGCGGTAAAGGCGATGATGGGGGCCAGCACGAAGATCCGGCGATCCGCGAACGGCGGGATCCAGTCCTCCTTGAAGAACATCTTGACCATGTCGGCCGCCAGTTGCAGCAGGCCGAAGGGGCCCACCCGGTTGGGGCCGTACCTGTCTTGCCAGAGCGCCAGCAGACGGCGCTCGATGAAGCTCATGAAGGCGCCTGCCCCCACGATCCCCACCAGCACGATCAAGGCTTTGCCTACCTCCAGCAACAGATCGATCAGCTCATTGCTCATGCGATGGCCTCCTGCAAGTCAGTCACATAGGCCTGGTGCAGCGCGGTCGGCAGACCATGGGCCCCCAGGGGCAGGCCGAGCAGGCCTGGTGCCAGCCGTTCGCTGAGCCGCAGGGTCAGCCGCCAGTGGTGGCCACCCCAGGAGAAGGCCACCAGATGGCCGGCATGAAGGGCCAAGCGGGCGGCGTCGGCCGGGTTCAGCACCAGCTCGGGGTCCCCCATGCGGGCCTGGATGACGGGGCTGCGCGCGGAGAGCTCGTCGCCACCGAACAGCTGGTCATAACTCACCACTTGCAGCGCGTGCTGGGCGGTGAAGGGGGCGGGAATGGTGTCGAACCAGCCGAGGGACTCGCTGCCTGGCTCCAGCAGGCGACGACCGGGATCGCCGGCCCGCAGGTTGCCACCCACCTCGTCCTGGAACTTGTTCCAGGCGGAGGGGGAGTTCCAGCCCGGCGCCCAGGCGAACGGCACCTGTTGCAGGGGTTGGCGGGCACCGGCATAGCCTTCCATGGAGAAGTTGAAGGGGGAGTCGGGGTCTTGCGCCACACGGGGCTCGCTCACGTTCTGATCCGCCAGCATGGAGGTGCGGCCGCTGTAGCGGTGCGGCTCGCGGGCGAGCTTCATGCCACGGATGCGCAGACCCGCGTTGGGGGCCGCTTCGCGCATGGTGGCCAGTAGCGGAGCCGAGGCGGCGCAGGCCGCACTCACCTCGTCGAAGGTGTTCCAGCGCGGGGCCTTTCTGTCCAGCGTGCCTTGCAGCGCGGCCAGCCAGCGCCAGCCCTCGCGTACCTGGATGTCGGCGTCGTAGAAGGCGGGGGCATAGACCTGGAAGAAGCGCTGGGCGCGGCCTTCCATGTTGATCAGGGTGCCATCGGCCTCCGCGAAGCTGGCGGCAGGCAGCACCAGGTGGGCCTGCTGGGCGGTGCGGGTGTCCTGATGATCCACCACCAGCAGATGCTGCAGGCGCTTGATGGCGGCATCGATCCGGTTGCGGGGGGCACGGCGGTAGAGATCGTTCTCCAGAGTGATCAGCGCAAGCCGATCGCTCCCTTCGATGCGCTCGAGGGCGGCTTCCAGCGGGGCGGCGTTGCCAGCCAGCATGGCCAGCCCCAGGCTGTTGGCCTCTTGGGCAACCAGCGCCAGCTCGACGGCCTGACCGCGACCCTTGAGGGCGTGGGCTATGTTGCTGGCTGCCTCGATCAGCGCCTGACTGCGGGCACCATTGCCTGCGATGATGAGGGGCTTTTTGGCATTGCCGAGCAGCTCGGCCCAGCGGCTGGCTTGCGCCAGCTGATCGGCGTCCAGATCCTGCGGGGCAGGGGCCGAGCCGTCGAGCAGGTGGGCGATGGCAAAGCCGAGGCGGGCCTGATCGGCGTGGGGGGCATGCAATGTATCGGCGGCCACGTCGTCGAGACGGGTCTGATCCAGGCTGGTGATGAGCAAGGGGTAGCGCTCATTTTGAGCGAGCGTCTGCACCGCGGCGACCTGCCACAAGTCCACCTTCAGCTTGCGGGCTATTTCGCGTCCCTTGCCCTTGACCGCTTGACGCAGGGCCAGGGCAATACGGGCGGCCGTCTGGGTGACATCTTCACCCAGCACCAGCACGGCGTCGGCCTCTTCCATGTCCCTAAGGCTCGGGGTACGAACCCCGCCCTGGTGCAGGACGTGCAGCATCTTCTGCAGGCAGGCCCATTCGCTCTGCTCAACCCCTGCGTAGAAGTTGTCGGCGCCCACCAGCTCGCGCAGGGCGAAGTTGCTCTCGAGCGAGGCGCGGGGCGAGCCGATGCCGATGATGCCGGCGGCGGTGCGCAGGGCATCGGCAGCGCGGTTCAGGGCGCCATCCACCGTGATGGCCAGTTTGTCATTGCCATCGCGCAGCAGCGGCTGGCGCGGGCGATCGGCCTGGTTGACATAGCCGTAACCGAAGCGACCGCGATCACAGAGGAAATAGTGGTTCAGGGCGCCGTGGAAGCGGTTCTCGATGCGGCGCAGCTCGCCATAACGCTCCCCCGGGCTGATGTTGCAGCCGACCGAGCACTGCTGGCAGATGCTGGGGGCGAACTGCATGTCCCACTTGCGGTTGTAGCGCTCGGAGTGGGTCTTGTCGGTGAAGACGCCGGTGGGGCAGACCTCCACCAGGTTGCCGGAGAACTCGCTCTCCAGGGTGCCATCCTCGACCCGGCCGAAGTAGACGTTGTCGTGGGCGCCATAGACCCCCAGATCCTCGCCGCCGGCGTAATCCTTGTAGTAGCGCACGCAGCGATAGCAGGCGATGCAGCGGTTCATCTCGTGGTTGATGAAGGGGCCAAGATCCTGATTCTGGTGGGTGCGCTTGGTGAAGCGGTAGCGGCGGCTGTTGTGGCCCGTCATCACCGTCATGTCCTGCAGGTGGCAGGCGCCACCCTCTTCGCACACCGGGCAGTCGTGGGGGTGGTTGGTCATCTGCCACTCCACCACCGTCTTGCGAAACTCCTTCGCCTCTTCGTCCTCGATGGAGATATAGGTGCCATCGGTGGAGGGGGTCATGCAGGACATGACCAGGCGGCCGCGCTTGTCGTCGGCATTCTGGTACTGTTTGACCGCGCACTGGCGGCAGGCGCCGACGCTGCCGAGCGCCGGGTGCCAGCAAAAATAGGGGACGTCCAGACCCAGCGACAGACAGGCTTGCAGCAGGTTGTCTGCCCCGTCTACCTCGAACTCTTTACCGTCTACATGAATGGTTGCCATACAACTTCCCTGAAACCTGTTTTGTGAAATCGGCTATTGCCCGATGCGTCCTGACGTATTACCAGCGCTCGCCCAGCAGATTGGGCTGGATACCCTTGAACAGCTTGTGATTGTCATGGGGGGCCTTGACCCCGGCCTCGAACTCGGACCGGAAGTACTTCATGGCACTGCCAAGGGGCTCGACGGCGCCGGGGGCATGGGCACAGAAGGTCTTGCCTGGCCCCAGGAAGCTGACCAGCTGCTCCAGGGTGGCGAGATCCTCGGGTTGGCCTTCGCCTCGCTCCAGGGCCCGCAGGATCTTGACGCTCCAGGGCAGGCCGTCGCGGCAGGGGGTGCACCAGCCGCAGGATTCGCGGGCGAAGAACTCTTCCATGTTGCGCAAGAGTCCGACCATGTTGATGCTGTCATCCACCGCCATGGCGAGCCCGGTGCCCATGCGGGTGCCGACCTTGCCGATGCCGCCTGCGTACATCTGGGCATCTAGGTGCTCGGGCAGCAAGAAGCCGGTACCGGCGCCCCCCGGTTGCCACGCCTTGAGGCGATAGCCGGGCTTCATGCCGCCGGCGTACTCCTCGAACAGCTCGCGGGCTGTGATGCCGAACGGCAGCTCCCAGAGACCGGGGTTGTTCACCTTGCCGGAGAAGCCCATCAGCTTGGTGCCGTGATCTTCCGACCCCGGCAGCGCCAGTCCCTGATACCAGGAAACACCGTTGCCTATGATGGCGGGCACGTTGCACAGGGTCTCGACGTTGTTGACGCAGGTGGGTTTGCCCCAGACACCGGAAACGGCGGGGAAGGGGGGTTTGGCCCGCGGGTTGGCGCGGCGCCCTTCCAGGGAGTTGATGAGCGCCGTCTCTTCGCCACAGATGTAGCGGCCGGCGCCGGTGTGGACGAACAGCTCGAAGTCAAAACCCGAGCCCAAGATGTTCTTGCCAAGCAGCCCCGCGGCCTTGGCCTCTTCCACCGCGCGGCGCAGGTGGATGGCGGCATCCACGTACTCGCCGCGCAGGAAGATGTAGCCGCGATAGGCCTTGAGGGCCCGGGCACTGATGATCATCCCCTCGATCAGCAGGTGGGGCAGTTGCTCCATCAGCAGCCGATCCTTGTAGGTGTTCGGCTCCATCTCGTCGGCATTGCAGAGCAGGTAACGGATGTTCATGCTCTCGTCCTTGGGCATCAGGCCCCACTTCACCCCGGTGGAGAAGCCGGCGCCGCCGCGCCCCTTGAGGCCGGCGTCCTTGACGGTGCTGACGATATCATCCGGGCTCATCTGGCCCAGTGCCTTGCGGGCGGCTTCATAGCCCTGTTTGGCCTGATACTCCTCCAGCCAGACCGGCTGGCCGTCATCCCGCAGCCGCCAGGTGAGGGGATGGGTCTCGGGGGCGCGGGGGATGCGGTTGGCGGTGCCGAGGGAGGCGAGTGTCTTGCCTGGCTGGATGCTCATGGGTAAGCCTCCAGGGTTTTCAGCAACGTCACCGGATCGAGTCCGCCATAGGTATCGTCATCTATCATGATGGCCGGTCCCTTGTCGCAGTTGCCGAGGCAGCAGACCGGCAGCAGGGTGAAGCGGCCATCCGGGGAGGTCTGGCCGGGGACCAGATTGACGACCTCTTTCAGACCGGCCAGCAGCTGCTCGTGGCCGTTGATGTAGCAGACCATGCTGTCGCAGACGCGGATGATGTGGCGACCCACCGGCTGGCGGAAGATCTGGCTGTAGAAGGTGGCGACCCCCTCCACGTCGCTGGCGGGGATGCCGAGTTCGGCACCGATGGCGTGAATGGCGCCGTCGGGCACCCAGCCGCGGGCCTGCTGCACTATCTTGAGCGCTTCTATGCTGGCGGCACGGGGATCTTCGTAGTGGTGTTTCTCATGTTCGATGGCATCGCGCTCAGCCTGGCTCAGGACGAAATCGCCCTGTGTGCTGCTGCATGCCCCTTGCCCTTGGGGGGTCTGGTTATTGTGACACTGACATTGGCTCATGACTTGACCTTTTGTGGCTTTTCCCTTTACTGCGCGTCTTGCCCTTCGCCCCGTCGGCCGGGGCGAGAGGACTCAACGATCCACATCTGACATAACGAAATCGATACTGCCCAGGTAGACGATGAGGTCCGACACCATCTGGCCGCGGATCACCGAGGGGATCTGCTGCAAGTGGGCAAAGCTAGGGGTCCGGATCCGGGTCCGGTAGCTCATGGTGGAGCCGTCGCTGGTCAGGTAGTAGCTGTTGACGCCCTTGGTCGCCTCTATCATCTGGAAGGACTCGGCGGCCGGCATCACCGGGCCCCATGACACTTGCAGGAAGTGGGTGATCAGGGTCTCGATGTCCTGCAGGGTGCGCTCTTTGGGGGGCGGCGTGGTGAGCGGGTGATCCGCCTTGAACGGCCCCGCCGGCATGTTCTTCATGCACTGCTCTATGATGCGCATGCTCTGGCGGATCTCTTCGATACGCACGGTGGCGCGGTCGTAGGCATCCCCATTGCTGCCCACCGGCACCTCGAACTCGAACTGATCATAGCCGGAATAAGGGCGCCATTTGCGCACATCGAAGTTGAGGCCGGTGGCCCGCAGACCGCCCCCCGTGGTGCCCCAGGCGAGCGCCTGCGCCGTGTTGTAGGCGGCGACGCCGATGGTGCGACCGCGCAGTATGCTGTTGCGCATGGCGGCTTTTTCATACTCCATCAACCGTTTGGGCAGCCAGCTCAGCAGATTGTCCTGGATGAGACGGGCCCAGCCGGTGGGCAGATCGTGCGCCACACCGCCGATGCGGAACCAGGCCGGGTGCATGCGGGCGCCCGTGATGGCCTCGATGATGGTGTAGATCTTCTGCCGGTCGGTGAAGGTGAAGAAGACCGGGGTCATGGCCCCCACGTCCTGGATATAGGTGCCAAGGAACAGCAGGTGGCTCTGGATGCGGAACAGCTCCGCCATCATCACCCGGATCATGTCGACCCGGTTGGGTACTTTGATCCCCGCCAGCTTCTCGACCGCCAGCACATAGGGCAGGTTGTTCATCACCCCCCCCAGGTACTCGACCCGGTCGGTGTAGGGGATGTAGCTGTGCCAGGACTGGCGCTCGCCCATCTTCTCGGCACCGCGGTGGTGATAGCCGATGTCGGGCACGCAGTCGCGGATCTCTTCCCCGTCGAGCTGCAGCACCAGGCGGAAGGCGCCGTGGGCCGAGGGGTGGTTGGGGCCGAGGTTAAGGAACATGTAGTCCTCGTTCTCGTTGCCACGGGCCATGCCCCACTCTTCGGGCTTGAACAGCAGGTTGTCCTGCTCCTGATCCTGCTTGACCGCATCGAGCATGAAGGGATCGAACTCGGTGGCGCGGGCCGGGTAGTCCTTGCGCAGCGGGTGTCCCTGCCAGCTCTTGGGCATCATGATGCGGGTGAGATGGGGGTGGCCGTCGAAGGTGATGCCCATCAGATCCCAGGCTTCCCGCTCGTACCAGTTGGCGTTGGGGAAGTGGCGGCTGATGGTGGGCAGGTGCAGATCGCTCTCCATCAGCGGCACCTTCAGCATCACATCGGCGTTACGGTCGATGGAGATGAGGTGATAGAAGACGGTGAAGTCGCTGTCCGGCAGGCCGTGACGATGGCTGCGCATCCGCTCGTCGGTGGCGCTGAGATCAAACAGCATCACGAAGGGAGAGGGGAGCTTTTGTAAAAAGCCCATCACGTCCAGCAGCAGATCGCGGGAGAGCCAGATCACCGGCACCCCGGTGCGGGTGCTCTGCACCGTGAAGCGCTCTGCACCGAAGTGGGCAAAGAGTTCGCCGACCACCTGGGCATCGGCGTGATCCGCCGTCTGCCCCTGCGCCATGGTGTAGTTGCTTGGGAATTCTCGAGTCAGTTTCATGGTCAGATCTCATCCGGCGTGCGCAGGTTGGTGACTTGGATGCGCTCTTCCCGCTTGCGATCCTTCTCCGCCTGCATCTGGGGACGGTAGACCCCCTGATCGCCCACCACCCAGGAGAGGGGGCGGCGCTCCTTGCCGATGGAGTCTTGCAGCAGCATCAGGGCCTGCAGGAAGGCTTCGGGACGAGGCGGGCAGCCTGGGATGTAGACGTCGACCGGCAGGAACTTGTCCACCCCCTGCACCACGGAATAGATGTCATACATGCCGCCCGAGTTGGCACAGGCCCCCATGGAGATGACCCACTTGGGTTCGAGCAGTTGTTCATAGAGGCGCTGGATGACCGGCGCCATCTTGATGAAGGGAGTCCCTGCGATCACCATGAAATCCGCCTGACGGGGCGAAGCCCGGATGACTTCGGCGCCGAAGCGGGCCACGTCATGGGGGGAGGTGAAGGCGGTACACATCTCCACATAGCAGCAGGAGATGCCGAAGTTGTAGGGCCAGAGGGAATTCTTGCGGCCCCAGTTGACGGTGTCTTGCAGCACCTCTTCGAGGCGCCCGATCATGATGCCGCGGGTCGCCTGCTGCGCCAGTGGATCATCGACGGTCTGGCGCTGTTCCTGGGGGTAGCGCTCAACGGGCGCATCCGGGTCAATCCGGGTCAGGGTGTACTTCATGGTGCAACCTCAAAGGGATAATCGGTAAATCAGTCTGGCTTCTTGTCAGTCAGGACGCGTTTCTTCGGGGCCCAGTCGAGAGCACCGATGCGCCACAGGTAGACGAGGCCTACCAGCAGCAGGGTGATGAAGATGGTGGCTTCGATGAAACCGACCCAGCCGCTTTCCCGAACGGAGACGGACCAGGCGAAGAGATAGAGCGCCTCGACGTCGAAGATGACGAAGAACATGGCGACCAGATAGAACTTGGCGGAGAAACGCAGACGGGCATTGCCGACGGAGTCGATGCCCGATTCGAAGGGCCTGTTTTTGGCACGGCCATAGGCTCGTCCCCCCAGCAAGGCGGCGACGCCTATCATGGTCAGACAGATGCAGATGGCCCCAATGACGTAGACAGCAAAGGCCCAATGCTGGACAGCAATATCAGCAAACATATAGGTTTTCCCTAACCGAATTAATCATGTGACTTAACAAGGATGCTACGTAGTATGCCACTTTCATACTGATTTACATGTCATTTCAAAGGATTAATTATTAATCAATAGGGGGAAAATCGCGTTTTGCTAGCGGGGTCAATTTTCTCATTTGAGAATCATTTTCAATTGCTTTTGCGCGGTGAGAGAAATGGCGAAATGGTGCAAAAAACAAACTAATCGACAAAACGAAAGACCCCGCATGGCGGGGTCTTTTCATCAGGGGGCGAGGAGGGGAAGGGCCTGCTCTGCCGCCTTGCCCTGAGAGAGCACTATCTCCACCCGGCGGTTGGCCTGGCGATGGGCAGGGGTGTCGTTGGCAAAGCGGGGCTGGGTGTCCGCCACGCCCTGGGCGATGACGCGGCGTGAATCCAGCTTGGGGTTGGTGAGCAGGGTATGGACTATGGTGGCCGCCCGCAGCACCGACAGCTCCCAGTTGTTGCGATAGAGCTCCACCGGGGCCTGGGAGTTGTCGGTATGGCCAGTGACCACCACCATGCCCGGAATATCGGCCAGCACGTCGGAGACCTTGTTGACCAGAGGGATGAACTGGGGCTGCAGGAAGGCCGAGTCGGCCGGGAACAGGGTCTTCTCGCCGATGCGGATCACCAGCTGGCTGCCGAGTTGCTCCACCTCGATCTCCTTGGATTCAATCTGGCTCTTGAGCTGCTGATCCAGTTTTTGCTTGGTGAGGGCGGCCCACTCCTGCTCCTTGGTCTTGTGGGGCCATGACTCGGTGGCGCTGGGTTTCTCCGAGGCGCCTATGGTCTCGTTGAAGGGATCGGCTGCGGCGGCCGGCGCCTGGGTGTCCAGTACCTCCTCTTTCTGGGAGGTGCCCGGTGTGGTCTTGGACTCCGGCTCCAGAATGCCGGTCCCCCCCTGCATCACGGGAGAACCGGCGGGCAGAGAGATGAGGCCTATCTTGCCAAGCGACTCGATAAAGCCCTGGATCAGCACCCGGGTCTCCGATTGCTTGGCCATGGCGAAGGAGTAGAGCACCACGAACAGGGCAAACAGCAGGGTCATGAAGTCGGCATAGGAGACCAGCCAGCGCTCATGGTTCTCCGGTGCCTCAGCCTTTTTCTTTTTCGCCACCATGGCCTCCGAGGTAGGGTTCAAGGGTCACTTGCAGCCGCTGTTGTGACTCGCCGTCCACTATGCAGAGGATGCCGGTCAGGGTCATCTCCTTGTAGTGGCGGATCTGGTGGGCGAAGCCCTTGTAGCGGTTGCCAAAGGGCAGGAAGATCAGGTTGGCGGCGCCGACCCCGTAGATGGTGGCGATGAAGGCCACCGCGATGGCACCACCGAGCTTGTCCGGTGCATCCAGCAGCCCCATGGCGTGAATGAGGCCGAACACGGCCCCGACTATCCCCATGGTCGGGCAGTAGCCCCCCATGGCCTCGTAGAATTTGACGGTCTGCTCGAGATCTTCCTGCTCGAATTCGATCTCGTTTTCCAGCACCTCGTGGATCTTGGTCTTCTCGTAGCCATCTACCATCATCTGCACCCCTTTTTGCAGGAAGGGATCCTTGATGTCATCGATCATTCCCTCCAGTGCCAGCATGCCGCTGCGCCGGGCGTTGCCAGCCAGGGTCTCCAGTAGCTGAGCCTGCTCCAGCATGTCGAGGCGCAGGGGAGAGATGAGCCACTTGAAGCGCTTGAAGGTCTTGCCGACCACGGAGAAGGGGAACTGGGTCAGTGCGGCTCCCACGGTTCCCCCGATCACGATGAGAAAGGCGGGGAGATCGAGCAGGGCGCTGGGATGCCCCCCCTCGATGAGGTTGCCGCCCAGGATGGCAGCCAGGGCCAGCAGCAAACCGATAAGACTCATTTGTCCATATCCCTATTCGATGTGTGTGGCTAGTGTAGCTATTTAACTATCAGTTTTTCAAAACGAAATACAATCGGTGAGCAATATCCGAGAGGATACCGACATGGCTCCACCTTCCTGTGTCGGCCCGAGTCGCGGGATCATGAGGGCTGACGGGCCGGAACATGGCTGCAAGGCTGCAACCGGGCAGGGTGGAATCCTGATGAAATGGGAGAATGGCCCTGAAATATCGGTGATGAAAAAGGATGGAATGGTATGCGAGGGCTTGTGGTGGCGGTTGACCTTCTCCCCCTCGGCGCTTGCGTGTATAGGCGAAGACCAAAAGCAAAAAACCGACCCTGAGGTCGGTTTTTTATAATTTGGCGGTGAGGGAGGGATTCGAACCCTCGATACGTTGCCGTATACACACTTTCCAGGCGTGCTCCTTCAGCCACTCGGACACCTCACCAAATTTTCGACTGCTGTTTAACGTGTTCAATCACCACGTCGTTCTCTGCGCTGTTGCGCTGGAACGGGGCGTAATTTAGGGGAAAGCTGACTCGGGGTCAAACACTTTTCCCCTTATTTTTCAGAATCTTTATCGAATGCCTATCCCTTGAACAGAATGCCGGTTTTTTAAGCCGACTCAGGGTTTGTCCAAAATGATCAGGCTGTCGGGCAACTCGTTTTGATCCCGGGTGGCCGGAAACGCATCGGTCAGGATGGCGCTGGTGCGATCCACGCACTCGAGGAAGCCCTGCTCCACCTCCTTGTTGCGCACTCGCACCACGAAGTCGTCGATGATCTGCTGCCACTGCGCGTTGTCTATGTGCTGGGCTATGCCGTCATCCACCAGGATCTCCACATAGTGCTCCGCCACCGAGACGAAGATCAGCACCCCGAGCCGGTCGCGGGTGCGGTGCAGCCCCTGCTCGACAAATTGCAGGCGGGCCATCAGTGCGGCCCTGTGTTGACGCACTTTTTTCGGGATCAGCCGCATCTTGATGGGGGTCCAGTGGAACAGCAGGCTCAGCAGCAACCAGACCGACCACTGCACCAGCAGGATCTCGTACCAGCCGAGCCAGAAGCCGAGCTGGAACACCAGCAGGGGGGTGAGCATGGCCAGCAGCGCAGCCCACAGAGTCGGAATATAGCGATAGCCATCGCTGGCGGGGGCCAGCACGGTGACCAGCTCGGCGTCCGTGGCCTGCTCGGCCTGCCGTACCCTGGCCTGCAAGGTGTGATAGAACTGTTTCGAAATCATCTTGTTGTCTCTTGTTCCCTGATTACCAACCGCCGGAAGCACCGCCGCCACCAAAACTGCCACCGCCGCCACTGAAACCACCGCCGCCCCCAAAACCGCCGCCGGTGCGTCCGGCACCGAAACCGCCGATCAGATAGGCGGCGTTGCGCCGACCGCGACCGCCACCACCACCGCCCCCCCGCAGGTTATGCAGCACGATCATCACTATCACTACCAGGATGAAGAGCCAGGGGCCGCCTTGCTTCTCCTCCTTGCTGGCGTTGTCTACGGGCTGATACTCCCCGGCCAGGGCCTGCATGATGCCCTGGCTGCCGGCGACCACGCCGGCCACCATGTCGCCGCGCTTGAAGGCGGGCAGGATCCGGGTCTGGATGATGTTGGCGGCGATGGCATCGGGCAGAGCCCCTTCCAGGCCATAACCCACTTCGATGCGCACCCTGCGCTCATCCTGGGCGATCAGCAGCAGCACGCCGTTGTTCTTGCCCTTCTGGCCTATGCCCCAGTGGCGACCGAGCTGGTAGCCGTACTCCTCTATGGTCTCCCCATCGAGGCTGTCGATGGAGACCACCACCAGCTGGATGCCGCTGCGCTTCTCGAAGGCGGCCAGTTGCTGGGTCAGCTGGTGGGCCTGCTTGCGAGACATCAGGGCCGCCTCATCCACCACACGCCCACTTAACGGCGGAAAGGCGGGGGCGGCTTGCAGCGTTGTCGTCCAGAGCAGCAGCAAGGGGAGCAGCGCGCGCAACATCATCGTCATTGGAAGCTGACCTTGGGCGCCTCATCGGCACCGGGCTTGGCGCTGAAGCTGGGCTTGGCCTCGAGATCCGAATAGAGCAGCTTGGACCAGATGACCCCCGGGAAGGTGCGGATCTCGGTATTGAACTGGCGCACCGCCTCTATGTAGTCGCGTCGCGCCACCGAGATGCGATTCTCGGTGCCTTCCAGTTGGGCCTGCAGGGTCAGGAACTGCTGATCCGCTTTCAGATCCGGGTAGCGCTCGACCACCACCATCAGGCGGGAGAGGGCGCTGGAGAGCTGATCCTGGGCCGCTTCAAAGGCCTTGAGCTGGGCGGGGTCGCTCACCTGCAGGCTGCCGACCCGGGCGCGGGCATCGGTCACCGCCTTCAAGGTCTCCTGCTCGTGGCTGGCGTACCCCTTGACGGTGGCCACCAGGTTGGGAATGAGATCGGCCCGGCGCTGGTACTGGTTCTCGACCTGGCCCCAACTCGCCTTGACCTGCTCATCCAGGGTGGGGATGTTGTTCATGCCGCACCCGGTCAATCCCAGCAGCAGGGTGAAAGTCAGCAGGCACTGGGTGGCCCTGTGCCGGAGTGAAATGGCCATCTTGTTGTTCTCCATTGAAATTTCTGACGGATATTGGCTCACCATAGCAGCTTGTGGTCAGCCCTCACAACGCCTCGGTAGGGCGGGGGCACGGTAGCTCATGGAGACCTTGGGCAACTGGGGTTTGTCCTTGAGCCAGGAGGCCAGCTCGGCATCGCAACCGTTGCCGGGGGGGATGGGGGCCTGGGGCTGGCAATCCGGGTTGTTCACCGGGCAGCGCAACCTGACGTGGAAGTGGCTGAAGTGGCCGACCCAGGGGCGCAGCTTGGCGACCCAGGGTTCATCGGCCGCCCGTTTGCACACCTCGGCCTTGATGACGGGGTTGACGAAGATGCGCGCCACCTCGGGCTTGTTGGCGGCGAGGCGCAGCAGATTGAGCTGCTGGGGGCCGAAACGGCCGGGCAGCATACGGTAGCTGGGCTCGTCGATCAGCGCCCACTCCTTGGGGGCATCCTGCTCCCACTGGCTGATGGGCCTGTCGGCCATCCGGAACCAGATGTCGGCATCGAGGCCGGTCTGGTGGCTGCGATGGCCGGAGGTGAAGGGGCCGCCACGGGCCATGGCGAGATCGGCGATATAGAGATCCGGCATGCCGGCCAGCCTGGTCTGGTTGGCCAGGCCCTGCAGGTAGTGAATGAGGTCGGGGTGACCGTAATAGCGCAGCCGCTTGCTGCGGATCACCTGATAGCCGGGCCCTGTCAGCGGCAGGGCCACGGCATTTTTCAGGCAACCGGCCGCGTAGCCGCCGATGGCTTCTGCATAGAGGGCGCTGGTGGTGAGCAGCAGGGCAGTGGCGAACATGGGACTCCTGAAGATGGCGGGCTCAGACAGCCCCAAGCATACCAAGAGTTGCGGCTGGCCGTCATCCGTGCCGCCGTGCCGGTTGCAACCCATGGGCGGGCTCGCGCACAATGCGGGCCAACACAGATGCGGCAGGGCCGTTTCCATCATGTGAGGAGGATGAAATGAGAGTCAGTGAACTGGCATTGCAGGGGGGCGTGAACTGGCTGATGCCACCGGCGCGGCGCTTCTACGGGGTCATGATCTGCCTGTTGCTGGCAAGCCTGGGGACTGTGGTGGCCGCACTCTTGCTGGGGTATCCCGAGATGGGGCTGCTGCCCTGGGTCGGTCTGGTGTTTGGCGGCATAGTGCTGGTGATGATGGTGTTGCCGCGCAACTGGCAGCGCTGGCGGTTGGCGGAGCTCGCCTGGGACGATCATCACCTCTATCTGCTCAACGGCGGCGAAGACCGGGCCCTGGCCCTGCCGAAGGCGGCGCTGGTGGGCATTGAGAGGGATCGCAAGGTGGGTCACGATGGTCAGTGGCTCGACTTCAGCCTGGATCTCGGGCTGGATGAAGAGACTCTGGCCGACGCCGCCGGCTTGCTGGGCCTGACCCGGGAAGGCACTCATGAGGTGGCCCCCGGGGTCTATCGCTTCGGTTTTAAACGGGCCTGGCACAGCCGCCGCGCCCTGAGCCGGTTGTTGGCCGTGCTGCAGCCAGCCTGACTATTTTCTCGACAATCTATCGCAAAGCTCAGATACTCCCTCTGATTCGAATTGATCTTTCCTGCTCCGATAGTCCAAGAGATCAACGACTTGGGCTGTGAAGCAGGGAGTGCCACGGCATGATGCCATGGCTGGTCCGGCAGGGGGGTTGTGCCCTTACTCCAGGTCGGTGGATGCATAGATAAGGCACCTTGAATCGAGAGTAGATGGCATGAAGATTTACGTAGGTAATCTGTCGTACCGGATGACGGCCGACGAACTGACAAACGTGTTCAGCCAATTTGGGCAGGTAGACAAGGTCGATATCATCATCGATCGCGATACCGGTCAGTCCAAGGGGTTTGGCTTCATTGAAATGCCTGTCAACGGGGATGCCGAGAAGGCCATCGCCGAGTTGCATGGCACCGAAATAGGTGGCCGTACCATTACGGTCAACCAGGCCAAACCGAAGACAGATGCACCTCGTGGCCGCCCTCAGCGCCATCGTTGAATCGTCTCGATAACGAAAAACGGCATGGATCTCTCCATGCCGTTTTTGTTTGCCTCGCGATCAGGGGCAGGCGGGATCAGGGCACATCGTAACCCAGGGCGGCCTTGCGGATGCGGAACCACTGCTGGCGGCTGAGCTGGATGGATTCGGCCGCCACGGCGGCGGCGATCCGCTCCCGCTTGCCCGAGCCGATGAGCGGCAGCGGCTGGCTCGGCAGCATCATCACCCAGGCGTAGACCACCTGTTCCATGGTCTGGGCCCCCAGCTCCTGGCGGATCAGTTCGAGCTCGGCCCGCAGCGGGGCATAGGCGGGATCGTTGAACAACCGTCCGCCACCGAGGCAGGACCAGGCCATGGGCTTGATGCCCAGTTGTTGGCACTGATCCAGGGCGCCATCCAGCGTCCCTTCCTGGTGCAGCGGCGAGATCTCCAGCTGGTTGGTGACCAGCGGGAAGGGCAGGCGGGATTGCAGCAGCGCGAACTGGTGGGGAGTGAAGTTGGAGACGCCGGCGTGCTTGATCTTGCCCGCCTGCTTGAGGCTGATGAAGGCCTCGGCCACCTCGTCGGCATTCATCAGAGGGTCGGGGCGGTGGATCAGCAGCAGATCCAGGTGATCGGTGCCGAGCTTTTGCAAGGAAGCCTCGGCGCTGGAGACGATGTGGCCCTTGCTGGTGTTGTAGTGATTGAGGGCGTGTTCCGGCTTGGCGGTGAGGGCGATGCCGCACTTGCTGACAATCTCCATCCGGCTGCGCAGGGAGGGCTCCAGACGCAGGGCGTGGCCGAAGGCCTCCTCGCACTGGTAACCGCCGTAGATATCGGCGTGATCTATGGTGGTGATCCCGAGATCCACGTGGTATTTCATCAGATCCAGCAGGGCGGCCGGGGAGAGTTGCCACTCCATCAGGCGCCAGTAGCCCATGATGAGGCGGGAGAAGGTGGGGCCTTGATGGTGCAGGGCAAGACGGGATACTGACATGGTGACTCCTCTATGGATAAATAGATGGATAAATAAAGGCAGAATGAATGCTGCCAGCATCTTGGTCTCTTCTGGCGGACAAGGCAATAATACCCCCTTTGCGAATTCGAACTATGGTTCTGACCACCCCACTGACCGTGGCCAGCATGCCAGTGAGAGGAGAGAGTGTGATGGAAGGATTTGCCGCCAGGCTGCAGAGCCTGATCGGGGAGGGCAGCGTCAGCGCCTTTGCCCGCAAAGTGGGGCTGAGTGAGGCTCTGATCCGCAAGTATCTGAAAGGGGCCGAGCCCAGCCTTGGCAAGGCGAACCAGATCGCCATGGGGGCGAACTGCTCCCTGGAGTGGCTCGCCACCGGTTGCGGGTATCTCTATCGCCAGGCCGAGGTGGTGGACAGGGACGCGCTGGCGGCGGCGGGGGCGCTGGTGCAGGAGACGCTACCCGGCCAGCCGATGCCGGACGAGGAGCAACTGGTGACCCTGCTCGCTTACTATCAGTTTTTGCGCAGCCACAAGCAGGCGGACGGCTTTCTGGATCTGGCACGGGCGAGGGAGTTCGGACGTCACCTGGCAGAGGCCTGAGGCCGCAGGTCAGCGGCAGCCTGCCATTCTTCTGATACCCTCTAAGCAAAGGACAAAACCAAGGACACACAGATGAGTTATCTGATCCTGGGCAGTGGTGGATTGGGAGGGGCCCTGGCCCATGAGCTCGCCAGCCGTGGCGAAGAGTGGTTGCTGGCGGGCAGACAACTGCCCAAAGGGCTGGATCCGGCCTGTTATTTCCCGCTGCAGGAGGTGGACCCGCTCTCCTTCGACGCCCTGTTCACCCTCTATGACACCGCCACCCTGCCGAATGTGGTGATCAACACCATAGGTTTGCTGCACGATCTCAGCCACATGCCGGAGCGGCGAGTGGAGGAGGTAACCCCCCAGTGGCTTGGCGAAAGCCTGCAGGCCAATGCCTGGCCCCACCTGGCCCTGGGTGCCAGCCTGAGCCGGCTGATGACGTTCGAGAGTCGGCTGTGGCTTTGTACCCTCTCCGATCTGGCGGGTAGCCTGGGAGAGGCTCATAGGGAGCCTGCTCGCCGTTACAGCTATCGGATGAGCAAGGCAGCCCTCAACATGGGATCCCGGATCCTGGCCGCCGAGTGGGCCGAGCGATTCCCCGGTGCCGGGGTCATCACGGTTCATCCTGGACTCATGGACACTCCCATGCAGCAACCCTTCCGACAGGAGATTGACCCGGCCTTGTTGCAGGATCCCGCCCTGGTGGCACCGTTGTTGCTGGATCTCCTGGCCTCGCTGAACCAGGCGCACTCTGGCCGCTTCGTGGACTTGCGCGGCCAGCCGCTGCCCTGGTGAGCCGCCGGGCTCACATTCCCGCCCCCCATCCCTTGCCAGCACAGTCCCGGCTGGTTAATGTCATGCTCCTGCATCAGGAGGATGACATGCGCTATATCGATTTACGAAGTGATACCGTGACCCAGCCCACGGAGGCCATGCGCCAGAGCATGCTGCATGCCGAGGTGGGCGATGATGTCTATGGGGAAGATCCCAGCATCAATGCCCTGGAGCGACGGGGTGCCGAGCTGCTGGGCAAGGAGGCGGCTCTGTTCGTGCCATCCGGCACCATGTCCAACCTGCTGGCGATGATGAGCCACTGCCAGCGCGGGGAGGGGGCCGTGCTGGGCTCCGCCTCCCACATCTATCGCTACGAGGCGCAGGGCTCTGCCGTGCTGGGCTCTGTGGCCCTGCAGTCTGTTCCCATGCAGGCCGACGGTACCCTGGCGCTGAGGGACGTGCGGGCCGCCATCGCCCCCGATGACGCCCACTTCGTCCAGACCCGGCTGGTGTGCCTTGAGAACACCCACAATGGCAAGGTACTGCCGCTGCCCTACCTGCGCGAGATGCGCGATTTTGTGGATGAGCACGGCTTGCTGCTGCACCTGGACGGCGCCCGTCTGTTCAATGCGGTGGCGGCGAGCGGCGAGCCGGTCGCGGCCATAGCGGCTCCTTTCGACAGCATCTCCGTCTGTCTCTCCAAGGGGCTGGGTGCGCCGGTCGGTTCACTGCTGGTGGGTTCCCATGGCTTCATCGCGCGGGCCAGACGGCTGCGCAAGATGCTGGGGGGCGGCATGCGCCAGGCTGGGATCCTGGCCCAGGCCGCACTTTTTGCCCTGGATCAGCACGTCACCCGGCTGGCGGACGATCATCGCCGCGCCCGGCGTCTGGCAGAGGGGCTGGCTTCCTTGCCAGGCGTCGCGCTCAATATGGAAGAGGTGCAGACCAACATGGTGTTCCTGCGCCTGACCCAGGGGGATCCCGCCACCTTGCTCGGCTTCATGAAGGAGCGCGGCATCCTCTTCTCCGGCTATGGGGAGCTGAGGCTGGTGACCCATCTGCAGATCACCGATGACGACATCGACGAGGTGATCGATGCCTTCACCGAGTTCCTGAACGGCTGAGGGTGATCGGCAAGCATGAAAAGAAGGGCGCCTGATGGCGCCCTTCTTGTGTCTCTGTGGCGAGGGCTCACCCCTGGCGCTGGCCCGTGATCAGCATGGCCTCGTCGGTGGCGTCGTAGATCATGATGGCCAGATGGGTGACCTCGCCGCCAAAATCGGCAAGGGGCACCAGGGTCAGGTTCTGGTACATGTGGGGGGCCGAGCCTGTGATGGGGCGATAGTTGGAGAAGCGCAGCAGATAGGGGCGCTGCTCCCAGGTGCTGAAGGCGCGGTTGTTGAGCTTGAACACCATGTTTGCCTTGCGCTCCAGCCAGGCGCGGTCCACGTCGGGGAAGAGGTCGAACAGCACCTGATCGCGCACCTCGCCGGCCAGTCGGCCGCTATGGCTCTCCATGAAGCCGTTCCATACCTGTACCCGGTAGCCCTTGTCGAGCACGACCAGCCCCACGTCCAGGTTCTGGACTATGTTCATCAGCCAATGAAATTCCCGGATTTCCATGGTCACTCCTGGTGCCTGAGTCTGTGTTGTTGATGCTGGCGATGGGATCACACCACTAGCGCTAGAGCATATGCATGATCTTGTTGTTCATGGTGGCGATGGAGTCTTCGGTGAACAGCAGCAGCAGGTCGCACTGCACCGCATAACCCTGCACCCGGTAGTTGATCTCGATGGCCAGGGTGCGGCGCCAGCGGCTCTGGTTGGTGCGAATGAGATCTCTAATGGGCCTGTGCTGACCGAGCACCACGGGGTGGCCCTGGCTGAAGGGGGTGTCGAGCTGGTTGGCGTAGCCGCGCAGGAAGGCCCCGATCAAGACGTTGGCGGTATCCATCAAGAGCTCCAGCTCGGCGTTGTGATCCAGCACCCCCTGATGGTTCATCAGGCGTGCCAGATCCTGGAAGCTGGCATCGTGAAACAGCAGCAGCGCCTCGCCGGCGATGCCGGCCCCGATGAAACCCTGGCAGACGGCGGAGAGGGTGTCCGACTCGGCGGCGGCCGAGAGGGCCATGTGCAGCTCGGAGACCTCCAGCACGTTGACGTTCGGAATGGGCAGCAGCACGAAGGCGTCCAGCAGGCGGGCCAGCAGATTGGCTCCCTGGCCCATGGCGACGTTGGCGAGCTCCTGATAGACATCCCGCAGCTCGGGGGTGAGCAGGACGGGGGACTCGATGGGTTGTCGTTCGGCAAGGGCAGGGGAGGCGGCCGCGTGCAGTGCCGGTTGCCACAAGCCGTGCCGCTGGAGCAGGGCAAGCAGGGTTTCCGGAGACGCCGGTTTCTTGATGAAATCGAGGGCCCCGAGCGCCATGACGCGGGCATGGGCTTCCGGCTGGATATCGCCGGAGACCACGATCACCTTGTTGCGCAATCCCTCCCGCTTGAGGGTCTCCAGCACGCCATAGCCGTCCATTTCCGGCATAGTCAGATCAAGAAAGATCAGATCGCCGTGGCCCATCAGGATCTGCTCGACCCCTTCCAGGCCGTCAGCGGCCTGATGCAGGGTGACATTCCAGCCGACAGGCAGGGCGCGCATCAACTGCTTGCGAGCGAACCCCGAGTCATCACATATCAATACATTCATAGTGTTAGCCGACCTGTGCAACGAGGATTGCGCTAAGTGTGGGCGATCAACCGTCAGATGCAACGGGCAGCGGCATGGCCGGCAAAAATTGATCGTCCCGTTGATGGTGGCGATAGCGTACGGAGTATTTCTCGACGAAATCGGCAAACATCTTAACACGCAACGGCGTGAACCGGGGCTGGCAATGGAGCATGTAGAAGGGGCGTTTGCCCGACTGCCAGTCCGGCAGCACGGCGACCAGCTGCTCGTCTTGCAGGAAGGGGTGCACATAGTGCAGAGGGGCATTGACGATGCCGAGGTGGCGCCGGGCGGCCCGCACGGCGGCCTGGGTCTGGTTGACGCTCAGGCGCGGTGTCCGCTTGATCTGCACCGTCTGTTGATCCCGCCCGCTCAGCTGCCAGTGCTGGTGGGGCCAGCAATAGATGAGATCGTGCTCTTCCAGTTGCGCCGGATGGGAGGGGATGCCCATCTTCTCCAGATAAAGAGGGGAGGCAAACAGGCCGTACTCGATGTGGCCGAGGCAGAGGGCATTGGGCAGGGTCTGGGAAAGCTCGCCGTTGAAGAACACCAGATCCCTGTCCTGATCACAGAGAGGGGCATGGTCATTGGTCTGGCTGATGTCGAACTGCACCCCGGGATAGCGCAGACCGAAGTCCGCCAGCATGTCGACCAGGATGGTGTTGGAGAGGGCGATGGGCGCGGCGAGGCGGATGAGGCCGCTGATGTCCGTCTCCTGACCCTGGATCTCGCCGGTTGCCTGCTCGATTTCGGCCAGCGGCGTGCACAGGCGCTCGTAATAGCGCAGCCCTTCGTCGGTGAGGCGCAGCTTGCGAGTGGATCGGTGCAGCAAGGCGCACCCGAGCTGTTCTTCCAGTTGGGAGATGCGTCGACTGATGGTGCCGGTCGGCATGCCCAGTGCGGCGGCGGCGTGGGAGAAACCGCCCTCTTGCACCACCTTGACGAACAGATAGAACTCTTCGATGTACTTCATAAGCGGCTTGGGGGGTGTTTGTAACAAGCCCGTGACCTTATGAAGAGTCGCCAGGCTTGGCAAGCGCAATCCGGCGTTTAATTGATCTGGATTAGATTCGACTCGCGTTGGTACTGATTGAGCAAACGGACGAAGTCGACAGGGGATCTGTCCAGGCTGTTGTCCGGTACCAGAAGGTCATAACCCAGCAGGTCACGCAGCCGGGTCATGCGGTTGCCCAGCATGGCGATCACCCCCTCGTACAGCTGGCCCGAGGAGGAGCGAAAGCGGCTCTCCTCCAGCAGCCCCTCTCCCAACAAGCCGGCGCCGCAGCCTCCGGTGAGGCAGTCCGGGCGCTCGCTGCTCATGGCCTGCAACAGCACGGCGCGCTGCTCGGTCAACAGGCGAACGGCCAGCCTGGGTGTGATCAGCGTCAAAAAATCGTCGTAATCCTTAATCTTCAAACCTATGTAGGGCAGGGGCACCAGATCCCACCCTAAATGGATACGTGGCTGGTCAATTCGCTGAATATTTCTCCATTTCAGGATCCAACCGCCGTACTTATGGTGATATTGCAGGCAATCCTGACACAGAGAGAGACTAAAATGAGGCTCAGACAGTTTCAGTGCCCCGACAAGAATTGTCATCAGGCCAGCCAACAGGAGGAAGATGGCCGGCATTAACAGTTGTTCGCGAAGGAAAAAAAGTATAAAAATCATAGTAATGGTTATGACCATGCCCAACAATATCAGTGTGAGTCCATTTCTCCTGACCATGGGGATCACATGTAGCGTTTTCATATGATTTCGGCCTTTTTCGCTCGCCTGTTTCCAGATTATGGGCCGGAACGGATTTTGTACCAGCACGGACGCGTTGACCAAACGCGGATCCAGGCCGGTTCTGCCATGAGCTTTCAGCATGAATCATCACTCAACATGAATACGCTAGACGAACGCCTGCTCACCGCGATGGATGTGCTCCATACGCCCATCTGGGTCTATGACATCCAGCGTCACCACATTTACTGGGCCAATGACTCCGCCCTGGGATTGTGGGAGGCGAGTTCCCTTTCCGAGCTGCAATCCCGCGACTTTTCGGCCGACATGGCCGCCGCCATCGATCTGCTGTTGCAGCGTTATCTCGGTGATTTTCAACAGGATCGCAGTTACAACGAGTGGTGGACCCTCTCCCCCAAGGGGGTCAAGAAACAGGTCTATCTGCGCCTCTCCGGCATCCAGCTCGCCGGACGGCAGATGATGATGACGGAGGCGGTCATCGATGCCGATACCCTCTATCAGGAATCCTCCCTCGCCACCGGTGACACCCTGGCCTGTCTGTTCGACAACGAGGGGTGCCTCGAGAGCGGCAACCACCATTTCGACATGTGCTTCGGCACCGGCATCAGCCAGCTGACCCAGGTTTTCTCCGGCTGCGATGAGGCCTTCTACACCCGGCTCTCCCGGGTGGGGGAGGTGGTGGCCGAGGGGGAGTGCCGGACCCAGAAGGGAATGCGCTGGTTCCAGTATCAGTTCCGCCACATCCAGCAGGGGGCCCGGATCCTGCTGACCATGCGGGACATCACGGATCGCAAGCTCGAGGAACTCGAACACCGTCACCTGGCCTGGCACGACTCCCTCACCGGCCTGCTCAATCGCTACGGCCTGATGAAATCCCTCGAGGCCTACTGCGGCCTGGGGGGGCGCTTCGCCCTGGTGTTCATGGACTTGGACAACTTCAAGCTGGTCAATGACAACTATGGTCACAAGGCGGGGGATCGCCTGCTGGAGCGGGTGGCCGGTCGGCTCAAGCAGATCTGCCCGCGGGACGTGGAGCTGGCGCGCCTCGGTGGAGACGAGTTCACCGCCCTGGTGCCTCTCAACCAGGCGAGCGAGCGAGCGCAGGAAGTGGCGGATCTCATGCTCTCCCAGATGAGCAAGCCGCTGCAACTGAGCGGAGTGCCCGAGGTCACCATAGGCGGCAGTATCGGCATCGCCATCTATCCGGACGACGCCGATGATGGCGACAACCTCATCACTCGTGCCGACATGGCCATGTACCAGGCCAAGCAGATGGGGCGCCTGCGCTGGCAGCGCTTCACCCCCAGCATGCAGCAGAGCCTGCACCGCAAGCTGACCCTGAAGCAGTTTCTGGCCAAGGCCGTCGGCCGGGGGGAGCTGAGCCTGCGCTATCAACCTCAGGTGGACGTGGCCCAGGGGAAGCTGATCGGTTTCGAGGCCCTGCTGCGCTGGTACAACCCCGTGCTCGGGCATGTCTCGCCGGCGGAGTTCATCCCGCTGGCCGAAGAGATGGGGCTCATTCGTGAAATAGGGAGCTGGGTGCTCTCCACCGCCTTGGCCCAGATGGGGGAGTGGCAGCGTCAATGGCAGGTGCGGGTACCGGTTTCGGTCAACCTCTCCGGCTTCCAGCTCTCCGCCTCCCTGCCGGGGCAGGTGGCGCAGCAGCTCAGGGAGTCCAATGTCGAGGCGGGCCTGCTGACGCTGGAGCTGACCGAAACCGTGCTGATGCTGGACATGAAGGGCTGCATCGAGATCCTCGACGCCCTGAGCGAGCAGGGGATCAAGATCGCCATCGACGACTTCGGCACCGGCTACTCGTCGCTCGCCTACCTCAACCGCCTGCCCATCGACACCATCAAGCTGGATCGCTCCTTCGTGGTCGGGCTGAACCTGCCGGTGATCCGGGCCACCGTGGCCATGGCCACCAGCCTGGGGCTCGGGATCCTGGCGGAAGGGGTGGAGGACGAGCACGAGCTGGCGGCCCTGCGGGCCCAGGGCTGTCACGTCTTCCAGGGATTCCTGTTCAGCACCCCCATGGCCCCGGAGGAGGTGGCGGCGGCAGGCTTCGGGATCCGCTGCAAGCTTGGCCACTATCCGCTTATCGGCGCCTGATACCGCAGCTGACAATGTGCGGCATGTCTCATTTCAGGAGCGCGACATGCCAAATTAAACATAATTAATCGAATTTTTGTCTCATATCATGGGATTCATTAGACGTTATCGCTAGTATGCGCGCTCATTCCTTGGTCATGGAGTATCACCATAATGAGTCAAGCCGCAGTGAACGAGCGTCCGGCCCCTCCCAATGGCTGGTTGAACCGCTTCCTCAACGGGGTCGAGAAGGCGGGCAACAAGCTGCCGGATCCCGCCATGTTGTTCCTCTATGCCTTGCTGATCGTCTGGGTCGGCTCCTGGATAGGCTCCCAGTTCTCCTTCGATCTGGTCAACCCCCGCACCGGGGAGGCCGTGGTGGTCAACAACCTGTTGACCGGGGCTGGGCTGGCCGAGTTTCTCGCCAGCATGGTCACCACCTTCACCGGCTTTGCGCCCCTTGGCATAGTGCTGGTGGCCATGCTGGGGGTCGGGGTGGCCGAGCAGTCCGGCTTCATCAACACCGGCCTGAAGAAGTTGCTCAAGGTCACCCCGGCGCGCTTCCTGACCCCCATGCTGATCCTGGTGGCCATTGTCAGCCATACGGCGGCAGATGCGGGCTATGTGCTGGTGATCCCCATCGGCGGCATCATCTTCCATGCGGCGGGCCGTCATCCGCTGGCGGGCATAGCCGCAGCTTTTGCCGGGGTCTCTGGTGGCTTCGCCGCCAACTTCCTGCCCTCCGGCGGGGATGCCCTGCTGCAGGGGTTCACCCAGTCGGCGGCCCAACTGCTCGACCCCGACTACATGGTCAACACCCTGTGCAACATCATCTTCACCGGCGCCTCCTCCCTGCTGATCATCTGCGTGGGCTGGTTTGTCACCGAGAAGATAGTGGAGCCGCGTCTCAAGCAGGTGCCCCTCAACGAGGATCTGGAGAGTGCCGACGAGATGGGGCGCTACAGCGCGCAGGAGAGCCGGGCCTTCAACTGGGCCGGGTTTGCCATGCTGGCAGCCGTGGTGCTGCTGGGGCTGGCCCTGTCCCCGGACGACTCGCCGATGCGGGCACCGGATGGATCGCTCACCACCTTCGCGGCGCCCGTGATGAAGTCCATCGTGCCCCTCATCTTCCTGCTCTTCATCCTGCCCGGGATCGTCTACGGCTTCGTGGCGGGGAGCTTCAAGAGCGGCAAGGATGTGATCGATGCCATGTCGGCCACCATGAACAAGATGGGCTCCTACATGGTGATGGCCTTCTTCTGCGCCCTCTTCATCAAGGCGTTCGGTGACTCCAACCTGGGGACCCTGCTGGCCCTCTCCGGTGCCGAGGTGCTCCACGCCCTGGCACTGCCCGGCGAAGTGACCATAGTCGGCATGATACTGCTCACCGCCAGCGTCAACCTGGTGGTGGGGTCGGCCTCGGCCAAGTGGGCGCTCATCAGCCCCATCCTGGTCCCCATGCTGATGGCGGTGGGGATTTCGCCCGAGCTGACCCAGGCCGCCTATCGGGTAGGGGATTCCGCCTCCAACATCATCACCCCGCTGATGGTCTTCTTCCCCCTGGTGGTGGTCTATTGCCAACAGTATGTGAAGAGCACCGGCATCGGCACCCTGGTCTCCATGATGCTGCCCTATTCCCTGGCCTTCCTGGTGAGCTGGACCTGCTTCCTGCTGCTCTACTGGGCGCTGGGCTTCCCGCTCGGGCTGCAGGCCCCCTATGTCTATCCTGCCCCCTGAGGGTGACGAGGGGCCTTGGGCCCCTCGCTTTTTTTGGGTACAGTGTGACCTTCATTTTGGAGGCACCATGAACCCGACCATAGATCTCATCCTTTCCCATCGCTCCATTCGTCAGTTCACCCCTGAGCCCATCAGCGCCTCGCAACTCGATCAGATACTGAATGCCGCCCAGAGCACCTCCAGCTCCAGCTTCCTGCAGGCCAACAGCATTATCCGGGTGACGGACAAGGGGTTGCGCGCCACCCTGGCCGAGCTGGCCGGACACCAGGCCTACGTGGCCGAGGCGGCGGAGTTCCTGCTGTTTTGCGCCGACTATCAGCGCCACAGCCAGATAGTGCCGGAGGCCCAGACCGGCTTCGTGGAGCAGCTCATGATCGGTGCCATCGACGGGGCCCTGATGGCCCAGAATGCCCTGCTGGCGGCCCAGTCCCTGGGCCTGGGCGGCGTCTACATCGGCGGCATTCGCAACAACCCGGCGGCGGTGAGCGAGCTGCTGGGGCTGCCCCATCAGGTGATCCCGCTGTTCGGCCTCTGCCTGGGTCATCCCGCCCAGCAGCCGGAGCAGAAGCCGCGGCTGCCCCGCGCGCTGGTGGTGCACGAGAACCGCTATCCAGAGACGCTCGATCGCGCTCTGTTGGCGCAATACGATAGCCAAATCCACGACTACTACCTGGCCCGCAGCAGCAACAACAAGGTGCAGACCTGGAGCGGACAGATCAAGGCCATCCTCGGCAAGGAGGCGCGCCCCTTCATGCTGGGCTTCCTCCAGTCGAAGGGGTTTTGCCTCAAGTAATGGACGCGGCGGGCGATATGGTGCATGAGGCCCCGGGCATCGCCCTCGCATCGACTCCCTTGCGTTGTTGTGAGGCAAGGTGCGATCTGGGCGCTACCCTATGCGGGTAAGCTGTTGTAGGATCACGCAATTGGATTGGGACAGGAGTGTGAATACCCTATGATTTTAACCTTGATATTGCTGTCGATTGGCGCACTCCTGTTTCTGGTCATCGCCTATAACGTGGTGCAGCAATACAAACAGAAGGCGGAAGCCGACAAGCGCCAGGCCATCGCCCGCCACAAGGCCGTGGCGGATGAGACGGAGGAGGTGCTGTTGAACGTCAACCTGGTGCCCTTCTCCAAGAACATGGTGCTGCTGCTGCAACACCGGATCCTGGATGCCTACCGCGCCATAGTGCAGGTCATGCCGAACCCCCAGGTCAAGCAGCGCATCATCGACGTCCAGACCCAGATCAAGAATGTGCAGGAGAACTACAGCAGTCAGGACGAGGGGCACTTCAAGACCCCGGAGTCCGATCGTCAGGCGATCCAGATGTTGCAACTGGCCAAGAAGATGCGGGCCGTGCTGCGGGTCGAGCACAACAAAGGCAAGATAGATCCTCAGGGGTTCGCCCAGGAGGATCGCCGCCTCGAGCTGATGCAGCTCAAGATCAACATCGCCAACCTGATCAAGCGGGCCATGGATGCCCAGATCCAGGGGCAGTACGGCACCTGCCGTCAGCTCTATACCAAGGGGCTCGGTGCTCTGGCCAATGTCTCCGACAAGGATCCCTACCTGCTGGCGCGGGAAGAGGACATGCGCCAGGGGATGCGCCAATTGGAAGAGCATCTGCAGCAGCACAGCGAGAAGGAGCTGCAAAACATCAAGGACAAAGAAGCGGACGAGCTCGATGTCCTGTTCCAACCCAAGAAGAAATGGTGATCATGTCTCATCCACTGGATACCACGCTGGGGCCCATGGCCCCATTCGTTTGCCAACTGCTCACTGAAATGCACGCCCTCATGGGGGAGTGCGAGGCCCCCCAGGTGGATCATCTCTGCTACCGCGCCGCCACCCTGCCGGAATACCTCGTCCTGAAAGAGACGCTGGCGCGCCATGGGGTGCTGCTGGTGGAGGGAATGATAGGGGGCCGCCCCATCGCCACCTATCGTCTGCATCAACCCGTCTGCTGGCAGCAGATCACGGTCCCTTGCATCGAGCTGGCCGCCCCCAAGGCGGGCCGCGCCCATCAGGCGGGGCTGGAGCACATAGAGCTGGTGGTGCCCTCACTGCCAGTGCTGGTGGCCGCCCATCCCGGGCTTGCGTTCAAGACGGCCAACATGGGCGACGGGCGCAACCCTGATGTGGGACTGATGTTGCCGTCGGGGCAAATCAAGTTCCATCTACGCCCCTTGAGCGAGGTGATCGACGAGGAGCTGCACACAGGCGCCGTGGTGCCGGTGCCGGCGGACTATTACGACGGCCTGTGAGTTGCGAGCCCCGTCACTGGCGTGACGAGGCGTGACAGGAGAGGGGCGGCGCCGCACGCCCCTTGAGATGACCAAGCCAGAGGCTCAAGGCGGCGGTGACGCACAAGACCAGCTCGATGCCGAGCACCAATCCCCAGAGCCCCCCCCGCTCCCAGAAGGGATGCAAGTAAAGCCCCCCCAGACTGGCCCCCAGGTAATACCCCACCAGATAGAGCGATGAGGCCAATGCCCTGTTGTGCTCCACGTGCTGACCGACCCAGGCGCTGGCGCAGGCGTGGGCGAGGAAGAAGCCGAAACTCGAGACCAGCAGACCCCCTATGATGGCGGCAAGGGTCCCCTGCAACAGGGCGAGGCTGCCGAGCGCCATCAGGGCAATCCCCACCAGCAGCAGGCGCTGCGCCCCAAAGCGATGGGCACAACGACCGCTCAGGGAGGAGGCGAGGGTGCCGGTGAGGTAGGTCAGAAACAGCATGCCGAGCCACTGGGTCGGCAGAGAGAAGGGGGCCTTGGCCAGCAGGAAGGTGAGGTAGCTGTATTGGTTCAGGAAGACCATGAAGTTGAGCCCGCCGATGAGATAGGCCCCCAGCAGCAAGGGATTGCCGAGGTGGCTCTGGATGGCGCGGCGCAACTGCCCCGGGGCGGCCTCCACGGCCACGAAGCGGGTCTGGGCCGGCAGCAGCCAGATGACCAGCGGCAGCAGGGCGAGACTGATGAACCCGATCCCGAGGAAGGTATGTTGCCAGTCGCCGAACCAGCCTGCCAGCAGGCCACCGACCACACGGCCGGCGATGCCGCCGAGGGAGTTGGCGGCGATATAGACCCCCACCGCCGAGAGCAGGGCGCGTTTGCTGAACTCTTCTCCCATGTAGGCGATGGCGGTGGCAGGCAGCCCGGCCAGGAGCGCCCCCTGCAGTACGCGCAGGCACACCAGCAGATCGAAGCGGGTCACCCAGGGAATGCACAGGGAGAGCAGGATGGCGCAGGTCAAGGTCCACAGCATGATCCGCCGCCGCCCGAACCTGTCCGCCAGGCGGGCGCAGATGAGCAGGGATCCCGCGAGCCCTGCGGTGCAGCCCGCCAGGGTCCATCCCGCCGACAGGGAGCTGACGGAGAACACCTCCGCCAGCAGGGGCAGCAGGGGGTGGGTCTGATAGAGATTGAGAAATACCAGGAAGGATCCCAGGCTGAGGGCCAGGGTGGCGCGTATCCATTCGCGACTGCCGACTTCGATCATATGGAGTTGTCCCGACGACTTTTGTGCAGAGTAGTGGGTCGCCTTATATAAATATAATATATTTAAGTTATCAGTCTTATAAATGGAATTGATATGGATCTGAAACAGCTCGGTTACCTGCTGGCGGTGCGAGACGCAGGCTCCTTTACCAAAGCCGCCCTGGGCCTGCACGTGGCGCAACCAGCCGTCAGCATGGCCATCGCCAAGCTGGAGCAACAACTCGATCTGCGCCTGTTCGACAGGCAGGATCGCAGCGTGCGACTCACCCCGGAGGGAGAGGTGCTCTGCCGTCATGCCGAGCGGCTGCTGCTGCAGATGCACCAGGCAGAGGCGGAGATGGCCGAGCTCAAGGGACTGGAGCGGGGGGAGGTGCGCATCGGCATCCCCTACATGATGGGCTCCTATTACTTCCCGCCGATCCTGATGGCCTTCAAGCATCGCTATCCCGGTTTGAAGATCCGGGTGGAGGAGGCGGGCACCCGCGAGCTATTGAGTCGCATGGTGGACGGCAGCCTGGATCTCGCCATCCTCATTACCAGCGACTTGCCGCCGGCGCTCGAGGGGGCCCAGTTGCTGCGGGAAGAGATGCTGATGGTGGTGGGGGAGGAGCATCCTCTGCGGGGTGCCGGCTCTGTCTCACTGCCCCAGTTCTTCAACCAGGAGCTCGCCATGTTCCGGCGGGGCTTCTATCACAGAGAGCACATGGAGGCGCTGGCTCAGGGCTTGGGAATAGAGCCCAACATCGGCTTCGAGAGCAACCTCATCCCCCTGCTCAAGGCGGTGGTGAGACAAGGGTTCGCCGTGACCACCTTCCTGCGCATGGCGCTGGAGGAGGAGACGACTCTCAGCGGGATCCCCTTTGCTCCGCCCATCTTCCTCGATCTCTGCGTGGCCTGGCGGCGGGGAGATCCCCTCTCCATGGCCAACCGGGCGCTGCGGGATTTCCTGTTGGCACAGGCCAAGCCAGAGCCAACCCTGGACGGTGCCCTGAGGGACAACAACTTGAGGGACAACAGATAGGGCAGCAAGATCGCCAACAAAAACGCCTCCCGATGGAGGCGTTTTTCATGCCGGTGCCAGGCTGCGAGCCATCACTTCTTGAACAGGTGATCCAGCTTGTTGGCCTTGGTGGAGAGATAGAACTCATTGTGGGGATTGCGGCCCTCCTGCAGGGGGACGCGCTCGGCCACCGGAATGCCAAAGGATTCCATCGCCTTCAGCTTGCGCGGGTTGTTGGTCATCAGGCGCAGGCTCTTGACCTCCAAGGCCTTCAGCATGTCGGCACAGATGGTGTAATCGCGCATGTCGGCGGCAAAGCCCAGTGCAACGTTGGCTTCGACGGTGTCGGCGCCCTGATCCTGCAGATGATAGGCGCGGATCTTGTTGAGCAGGCCGATGCCACGCCCTTCCTGACGGACATACAGCAAGACGCCGCGACCGGCCTTGGCGATCTTCTCCATGGCGGCCTGCAGCTGGAAGCCGCAGTCGCAGCGAAGGCTGAACAGGGCATCCCCGGTCAGACACTCGGAATGAATTCGGCCCAGCACGGGCTCACCGTCCGCGATATCGCCCATCACCAGCGCGGCGTGATCCTTGCCTGTGCCGGTTTCCTGAAAGCCTACCAGCGTGAAGATACCCCAAGGGGTCGGCAACTTGGATTTGGCTACGAGAGTAATGCTGCTCATAGGGTTGCTCCTGACTACAGCTGCTTGAAAAAGGCGGCTAGTTTAACGTGCCTCACCCCTAACAACCATAAGAACAAAAGCTTGTATTCAGGAATGATCCACTCGATTGGTCATAATAGGCGCAATCGCGACGACTTTTGCGCAATTGTGCGCCTCGACAACTGCCAGTGCCGGTGCATTCGGGTATAATCGGCGCCCATTACCCCTCCCGACAGGGATGCGGGCAACCAGTCAACATGCCGAGTGCGCAGGAGAAAAGTTATGCCTCAGATGGCCCCCGTGATGACAATTGATGGCCCGAGTGGAGCCGGTAAAGGCACCCTGTGCCAGCTGTTGGCAGAGAAACTGGGTTGGCACCTGCTCGACTCCGGTGCCATCTACCGGGTACTGGCGCTGGCGGCCTTGCACCACGATGTGGAGCTCGATGCCGAAGCCGCGCTGGTGCCCCTGGCCGCCAATCTGGACGTGCAGTTCCAGGTTGACGGCGGACAGGTCAAGGTGGTGCTGGAAGGGGAGGATGTTTCCCGTACCATCCGCTCCCAGGAAGTGAGCGATGCCGCCAGCAAGGTCGCCGTCTTCCCCCGCGTGCGCGAAGCGCTGCTGCGCCGCCAGCGAGCCTTCCGTCAGTTGCCGGGCCTCATTGCCGATGGCCGTGACATGGGCACAGTGGTTTTCCCCGAGGCCGAGGTGAAGATTTTCCTCGATGCCAGCGCGGAGGAGCGGGCGCAGCGTCGCTATAAGCAGTTGCAAGATAAGGGCTTTGATGTTAATTTTGAGCGTCTTTTAACCGAGATTCGGGAACGTGACGACCGCGACAGAAATCGCGCCGTTGCCCCCCTGAAACCCGCAGAAGATGCGCTTGTAGTAGACTCAACGTCTATGACCATAGATGACGTACTGGCAACGGTACTCGCCTATGCGGAGCAACAACTTGGTGATGTCAGCACCAGCTGATGTCAGTCGTCTGCACCATGGATGGCGCAGATAATTTAAAACAACCCCGCTTGTGCCGGATTGCGAGTGGATGTTTCATTTGTGACACAAACAATGATCGAATCTTTTGCTCAACTCTTTGAAGAGTCCCTGAATGCCGTTGAAACCCGTCAAGGTTCCATCGTCAAGGGCACCGTCGTTGCTATCGAGAACGGTTTCGTACTGGTTGACGCCGGTCTGAAATCCGAGTCTGCCATTCCTGCTGAAGAGTTCAAGAACGCCCTGGGCGAGCTGGAAATCAATGTAGGCGACACCGTTGACGTGGCTCTGGACTCTATCGAAGATGGTTTCGGCGAAACCAAGCTGTCCCGCGAAAAAGCCAAGCGCCACGAAGCCTGGCTGCAGCTTGAGAAGGCATACGAAGAGCAAGCTACCGTTATCGGTATCATCAACGGCAAGGTCAAGGGTGGTTTTACCGTTGAGCTGAACGGCATCCGTGCCTTCCTGCCGGGTTCTCTGGTTGACGTGCGTCCGATCCGTGACACCGCTCACCTGGAAAACAAAGAACTCGAGTTCAAGGTCATCAAGCTGGACCAGAAGCGCAACAACGTTGTCGTTTCCCGTCGTGCCGTGATCGAAACCGAGAACACCTCCGAGCGCGAAAGCCTGCTGGCCAACCTGCAAGAAGGTCAAGAAGTTAAGGGTATCGTCAAGAACCTGACCGACTACGGTGCATTCGTAGATCTGGGCGGCGTTGACGGCCTGCTGCACATCACCGACATGGCGTGGAAGCGCGTTAAGCATCCTTCCGAAATCGTCAACGTTGGCGACGAGATCGCAGTCAAGGTTCTGAAGTTCGACCGCGAGCGTACCCGTGTATCCCTGGGTCTGAAGCAGCTGGGCGAAGATCCCTGGGTTGCTATCGCCAAGCGTTACCCGGAGACCACCCGTCTGTCTGGCCGCGTGACCAACCTGACCGACTACGGCTGCTTCGTTGAAATCGAAGAAGGCGTTGAAGGCCTGGTACACGTATCCGAGATGGATTGGACCAACAAGAACATCCACCCGTCCAAGGTTGTCAACGTTGGCGACGTGGTTGACGTGATGGTTCTGGACATCGACGAAGAGCGTCGTCGTATCTCCCTGGGTCTGAAGCAGTGCAAATCCAACCCGTGGCAGCTGTTTGCCGAAACTCACGCCAAGGGCGACCGTGTTTCCGGCAAGATCAAGTCCATCACTGACTTCGGTATCTTCATCGGTCTGGACGGCGGCATCGACGGCCTGGTTCACCTGTCTGACATCTCCTGGAACAACCAGGGCGAAGAAGCAGTTCGTGAATTCAAGAAGGGCGACGAAATCGAAGCCGTTGTTCTGCAAGTGGACCCGGAGCGCGAGCGCATCTCCCTGGGTGTCAAGCAGATCGAAGAAGACCCGTTCAACAAGTACCTGTCTGACAACAAGAAAGGTGCTATCGTGAAGGGTAAGGTTACCGAGGTTGATGCCAAGGGTGCCGTGATCGAACTGGCTGACGGCGTGGAAGGCTACCTGCGTGCCTCCGACGCTGCTCGTGACCGTGTAGAAGACGCCACTCTGGTGCTGTCTGTTGGTGACGAAGTTGAAGCCAAATTCATGGGTGTTGATCGCAAGAACCGCACCGTAAGCCTGTCTGTCCGTGCTAAGGACGAGGCTGACGAGCGTGTTGCCATCGACAGCCTGAACCAACAAGAAGAAGTTGTGTTCAGCAATGCCATGATGGAAGCGTTCAAAGCCGCCAAGGGTGAGTAATCCTTGATGCAAGAAAAGGGCGGCTTCACGCCGCCCTTTTTTATCTTGGCATAATGAAAATTGCATGTGATCGGGGAAGGAGATTTAACCTTATGACCAAATCAGATCTCATCGAACAATTGGCTGCCAGCCGCATGCATATGCCGGCCAAAGATGTCGAAGCCGCCATCAAGGAGATCCTTGAGCAGATGGCATCGACCTTGCAAAACGGCGACCGGATTGAAATCCGAGGATTTGGAAGTTTCTCGCTGCACTATCGTGCGCCCCGCGTGGGTCGCAACCCCAAGACTGGGGACAAGGTTGAACTGACCGGGAAATATGTCCCGCATTTCAAGCCAGGTAAAGAGTTACGCGAACGCGTGAACATCATCGAATAATGCAGAAAATGGCATACTTGGGTATGCCTTTTTTATTTTTACGTCTTTAGATATGTCATTTGTCAGGTTTCTCGCAGTCTTTTCCCATTCGCTCTAGAGTCTGCCTGTGATTTTAAGGATAATCAGTCTCTCATTAGCTACAGACAGGGAGATCTTATGAAGCGTATCTTGGTCCTCATCCCATTGGTGCTGGTGTTTGTACTGACCCTCGCCATCGGTTCGCAAAATGGCCAGCTGGTGCAGTTCAACTATCTCATCGCCCAGGGGGAGTTCTCTCTCTCCATGCTGCTGGGGTTCTTCTTTGCCGGTGGCTTCCTGTTGGGCTGGCTGGTGTTCGGTCTGCTCTTCCTGCGTTTGAAACTGCAAAACCGTACCCTCAGTCGCACCATGCGTCGTCAATCCCGTGAGTTGGAGCTAGCCCGGTCGCCAGCCAAGGAATAATGTCCCTCGATGCTTGAACTGCTTTTCCTGCTGTTGCCGATTGCCGCTGGTTATGGCTGGTACATGGGACGCAGGAGTGTTCGCCAGGACACCCAGCAACAGAGTAACCAGTTTTCCCGCCAGTACGTGGCGGGCCTCAACTATTTGCTGTCTGACGAGTCTGACAAGGCGGTGGATCTCTTTATCCAGCTGCTGGAAGTCGACAGTGAAACCATCGAAACCCATCTCTCTCTCGGCAACCTCTTTCGTCAGCGGGGCGAGGTGGACCGTGCCATCAAGATCCACCAGAACCTGGTCGCCCGCCAGCTTACCCGGGAGCAGCGTCAGCTCGCACTGCAGGAGCTGGCCCGGGATTTCCTGGCTGCCGGCCTGCTGGACCGGGCCGAAGCGCTCTGGAAGGAGCTGTGCGAAGACAGCGACTTTGAAGAGACGGCCCTGGCGCAGTTGCTCATCATCCATCAACAGCTGCGTGACTGGGACAAGGCCATCGAGGTCGCCATTCGCCTGCAGAAATTCCAGGGCAAGAAGCTGGCGGAGCCCATCTCCCATTTCTATTGCGAGCAGGCGGAGAGCGCCTTGCGCGACGGTGACAAGGGGGCGGGGATCGCCAAGTTCAAGCGGGCGCTCGCAGCCTACCCTGGCTGTGCTCGGGCCAGCCTGCGACTGGCCGATCTGTCGATGGAGGAGGGCAAGTTCGAGGAGGCCAGCAAGGATCTGCTGCGTGTGTTCGAACAGGACATGGATTTTGCCTCCGAGGCCATGCCCAGGCTGCTCGATTGCTATCAGCAGCTTGGCCGCACTCAGGAGCTGATCCCGCTGCTGGAGAAGGCGGTGGAGGATCATGCCGGTGTCAGCGTGACCCTGGCCCTGGCCAATCTGGTGGAGGCGCGCGACGGCCTGAGCCAGGCTCGCGCCCTGGTGCTGCGCCAGCTGCGGCGCCACCCCTCCATGAAGGGGTTTTACCAGCTGGTGGGCTTCCAGCTGGCGAGCGCCGAGGAGGGGCCCGCCAAGGAGAGTCTGGAGCTGCTGCAGCAGCTGGTCGGCGAGCAGATCAAGATAAAATCGACCCACAAGTGCCGCCAGTGCGGCTTTGCCACCCATTCGCTGTTCTGGCAGTGTCCCTCCTGCCGGCAGTGGGGCTCCATCAAGCCTATCCGTGGCCTGGATGGTGAATAGCCCTTAGTGACAAAAAGTCCGCCACCGCGCGTCTCGAGCGTGGGCGGCAAGCCGAAGCAGGCGCAAACCCGAGTGAGCAAGATGCCAGACTACGACCGGCTCGCCGGCCGTGTCGAGACTGGATGCGGCATAACAACCCATAGGAAGTGACATGCAAGACCCCAAAGTACTGGTCGCGCTGGATTATCAGCACGAAGCCGATGCCTTCGCCTTCATTGAACAGATCTCCCCGGCCGAGTGCCGCCTCAAGGTGGGCAAGGAGATGTTTACCCTGTTTGGCCCCCAGTTCGTGCGCCAGCTGGTGGCCAAGGGCTTTGACGTGTTTCTGGATCTGAAGTTTCACGACATTCCCAACACGGTTGCCAAGGCGGTAGCCGCCAGTGCCGAGCTGGGGGTATGGATGGTGAACGTCCATGCCAGCGGCGGCGAGCGCATGATGCGCGCGGCCAGAGAGGCGCTGCTGCCCTATGGTGACAAGGCCCCCCTGCTGATCGGGGTGACCGTGTTGACCAGTATGGAGCAGTCCGACATGGCGCCCCTGGGTCTGGATGTGAGCCCGGCCGAGCAGGTGATCCGGTTGGCCACCCTCGCCAAGACGGCAGGGTTGGACGGCGTGGTCTGCTCCGCCGAGGAAGCCAGTGCGTTGAAAACCTTGCTCGGCTCTGACTTCAAGCTGGTGACTCCGGGCATTCGCCCGAGCGGAGCCGCTGCCGGGGATCAACGCCGGGTCATGACGCCGCTGGCGGCGGTGGAGGCGGGAGCCGACTATCTGGTGATTGGGCGCCCCATTACCCAGGCGGCGGATCCGGCCGCCGTGCTGGGGGCGATCAACGCCGAGCTCTGCCGATAAGGGGCCGACCCCTGAATGACAACAGGCCGGATTTCAGATCCGGCCTGTTGCGTTTTGATGGGTAGCTGAGCGCTGCTGCTAATGAGTGGCAGCCCTAAACCGCAGGGGATATCAGGACTTGACGGTCTGCACACCCAGGCCGATGGGGAAGAGGCCGAGCAGCAGGCCGGCGGCCGAGCCGATGAGGTGAGACTCTATGTGCACCCTGGCGCCAATGAGAGCAGAGACAGGGCTCTCTCCCGCACTGTAAAAATCCAGCCCGAGCTTGATGACGATGCCAAGCAGCATGAGCCAGCCCGAGTAGCGACGATAGCGGATATCCTGCATGGCCCCCCACACGAACAAGCCGTGCAGCAGGCCGGAGAGCCCCATGTACCATTGGGTCTGCGGGTACCACCACCAGATCCCGAGCCCGACGGCCGTCCCCAGCAGCAGGAGCAGCACGGGCAGGCGCCAGCCAGTCAGGTATTCACGAAACAGGCTGTAGAGCACCGCAAGTCCGCTCAGGTTGAGCAATAGGTGCCATCCGTTGGTGTGGGCCAGATTGCCTGTTATGATGCGCCACCCTTCGCCCTTGTCGATCAGGTCGCGATCGAAGGAGAGCAGGTGGTTCGGTACGGTGAAGAAGAGCAAGGCAGTGACGAGCGAAAGCGTGATGACCCAGAGCAGACCCGATTTTTCTGACAACATGAAACAACCCAACGACAAAGAGAGCCGATACTGTACACGCTGTGCCCGAGCCCTCAAAGCCTGCCTGTGTGAATATATCCAACATGTGCCCCACCTTGCACCGCTCCATATCCTGCAGCACCCCAACGAGGTCGCCCACCCCAAGGGAACGGCCGCCCTGCTGGCCGCCTCCCTCAGCCATGCCCGCATTCACGTGGGGGAGAACTTCGCCGATGCCGACTGGCTCAATGCCCTGCTCGCCGACCCCAAGGTGCAGTGCTATCTGCTGTGGCCCGATGATGAGGCTCTGACCCTGGCGCAGGTGCGCGAGGGTAGGGGGCAAGCCAGAGAGGTGCACTTCATCCTGCTCGATGGCACCTGGCGCAAGGCCTATCGTATGTTGCACAGCAACCCGGCCCTGCTGAGGTTGCCGAGGATCACCCTCGGTGCCATGGCGGGGCAATATTCCATTCGCAAGAAGCCGTTTCCCGAGGCGCTGTCGACCCTGGAGGCGGGCTACCATCTGTTATCCCAGTGGGAAGGGGAGCCCGAGCGCTTCGCCCCGTTGATGAACCTCTTTACCGAGTTGAACCGGCAGTGGCATGACTTTGCCCAAGGTCGCCGCGCTTGAATCTGAATTGCAAACAGGAGTGATGAACGTGAAAAAAGCCGTCGTGGTATTCAGTGGTGGTCAGGACAGTACCACCTGCCTGGTACAGGCCCTGGCTCTCTATGATGAAGTGCACGCCATCACCTTCGACTATGGCCAGCGTCATCGGGAGGAGATCGAGACTGCTCGCCGCCTGGCCGGGCAGCTCGGGATTGCCTCCCACAAGGTGATGGATGTGACCATGCTGGGTGAGCTGGCCGTCTCGGCCCTGACTCGGGATGACATCCCGGTCAGCGGTGAGCTGCAGGACAACGGCCTGCCCAACACCTTCGTGCCGGGCCGCAACATATTGTTTCTGACTCTGGCGGCCATCTATGCCTATCAGGTCGGCGCCGACACCCTAATCACCGGGGTGTGCGAGACCGACTTCTCCGGTTATCCCGATTGCCGCGACGACTTCGTCAAGGCCCTCAATCAGGCGGTGTCGCTGGGGCTGGATCGTGCCATTCGCTTCGAGACCCCCCTGATGTGGCTCGACAAGGCGGAAACCTGGGCGCTGGCGGATCACTATGGCCATCTCGAGACGGTGCGCCAACAGACGCTCACCTGCTACAACGGCATTCAGGGGGATGGCTGTGGCACTTGCCCCGCCTGCGAGCTGCGAAGCCGCGGTCTGAATCAGTATCTGGCCGACAGGGTTGGCGTCATGGCCCGCTTGCACAAGAAAACCGGATTGTGAGCCTGTCTCTTCCCCGGGTTTGGGGTATAATCCGCGCCTTTTGCAGCAAGCCGTGACCGAGATGCACTACCCAATCAACGAGATCTTCCAGACCATCCAGGGGGAGGGCGTCTTCACCGGCGTGCCCGCCATCTTCGTTCGCCTGCAAGGCTGCCCTGTGGGCTGCCCCTGGTGCGACACCCGCCATACCTGGGTGGTGGATCCTGCTCGTGAGGTGGGCAGTCGCGAGGTGCTTGACCGCTCCAACGAGTCCGATGGCTGGAGCAAGATGAGTACGGAGGAGATCCTGGGGAGCTTCGAGACCCTGGGTTACCGGGCGCGCCATGTGGTGTTGACCGGTGGCGAGCCCTGTCTCTACGATCTGCACGAACTCTCGTCGGCCCTGCTGGCGGCGGGATATCAGGTGCAGATCGAAACCAGTGGTACCAGCGAGATCCTGACCCACGGGCAGACCTGGGTCACCGTCTCCCCCAAGATCGGCATGAAGGGGGGCTTGCCTGTGCTGGTATCGGCTCTGGCGCGGGCCAACGAGATCAAGCATCCGGTGGCCACCGAGCGCCACATCGAGGAGCTCGATGCCCTGCTGGCAACGGCCAACCTGCGTTCCGACGTGGTGATCGCATTGCAGCCCATCAGCCAGAAGCCCAGGGCCACCGAGCTGGCCATGGCCACCTGTATCGCCCGTAATTGGCGGCTCTCTATCCAGACCCATAAATATCTGAATATCGATTGATATGGACAGACTCTCCGATGAGCGGGTATTGCTCACCCTGGCGGGCAAGATGCCCTACGGTAAATATCAGGGGCGACGCATCATAGATATTCCGGAGCCCTATCTGGTATGGATGGCGCGCAGCGGTTTTCCGGCTGGTGCGCTGGGCCAAACTCTGGCACTGGCATACGAGATAAAACTCAATGGACTGGAGTCCATGATTATTCCCATTATTAACAGGATGTCAGAATGAGAATATATACCCGGCAAGGGGACAAAGGCCTCACGCGGCTGGCTGATGGTTCCTCCCTTGCAAAAGATGATCGGCGGGTCGAGACCTATGGCGCCATTGACGAGCTCAATTCCCAGATAGGTCTGCTGATGGCCGAAATACCCGAGAATGAGCCGGCATTATTGGCTCAACTCATATTGCTGCAGCAGGAGCTGTTTGATTTGGGTGGAGAGCTGGCGTTTTCCAGCGAGGCGCAGAATGCCTCTCTGTGGCAGGTCAATGAGGCCTGGACGGCGCGGCTGGAGCAACAGATTGACGCCTACAGCGTCCAGTTGCCGGTATTGCGCAATTTCATTCTGCCGAGCGGATCACGGGCGGCGGCGCAGGCCCATGTGGTGCGCACCTTGACCCGTCGCTGTGAGCGGTTGCTGCTCGGCTTGAGCCGGGAAGAGCAGGTGAACCCTGCGATCCTGCCCTATCTGAATCGGCTAAGTGACTGGTTTTTCACGGTGGCTAGATACTTGCTGGTCTCTGCCGGCACCCCGGAAGTGCTCTGGGTCAAGGCGGCAGACAGGCGCTGAGATGCCCGGCATGGAAACAATAAAAAACCTCGCATGGCGAGGTTTTTTATTGGGCGGGACAGTGCTTCAGATCAGATGGCAAAGTCTTCCACGGATTTGCCTTCGGCCACGGCCTTGGCAATGGCGGAGGGCATGCGGCCCTGGCCGGTCCAGGTTTTTTCCACGCCATTGTCCAGATAACGATATTTGGCGGGGCGGGGGGCACGTTTGCCTTTGCTGGCCTTGGTGCTCTCGGTGGCAACTGTGCCCACCAATTCAGCAGGATCTATCCCTGCGGCTTTCAACATTTCGGCGTATTCGGCAATTTTCTTCTGATGTTCTTCACGGGCCTGGCGTTCGGCAGATTCATCTTGCTGGCGCTCGGCGACCACCTCGGACAATTTCTGCAGTCCCTCTTCCAGTTGCTCCAGGGACAAATCGCGGCAGGCTGCGCGCAGACTACGGATATTCAGCAGAATTTTCAGAAATTCGTTCATATTGGCTACCACGCGAGCAGAAATATTAATGGGAAGGGCTGGTTTTTCGATAATTTATAGGGGGGATTGGCACCAAGTCAAGCCTGCCAAAATAATTAATTAGGCAGATAAATAAAGTCCGGAAATTATTCACGACACCCGCTTTATTCTCATTGCAGGAGTTTCATTTCCGAATGAGTTCCGAGCAGATGAAAATATCGACCGCATCGTATTTTATGAACCATTTGACTACCATTTTTCCGCTTTTCGCCACACAAGCCTTGAAATTTAATCAAAAAACTTGCTATCACCCGGTGGCTCGATAAAATGTGCCGCGAATACCTTTAAGTAGAGGCGCGCTGCCTATGAGTAACCGAGCGGAGGGTGATGCCTGCGATGCTCGATGAAAGGAGTCGGCGCCGAAGTGACCAGGCCATCATACCGGGTTGCTGGTTCTGCATCGAACAGGTGCAGGACTGCCATAGTCATCCACTATGGAGCGCTACCTGAAGGGGCTGAGGAGTATGCCCGCCCTGGGTTTTGTTTCTTTGATCCTCTCGGTAGATCTCCACCTGTTGTCTTTAGGTGCAAAGAGATCATGGACATCGTTCATTACGCCGACTCCGGTTGGTCTGTCGTTCCCCCCCTGTTGGCCGTCGCCCTTGCGATCATCACCCGCCGCGTCCTGGTGTCGCTGGGGGTGGGCATAGTCGCCGGCAGTCTGCTGCTCAACCAGTTCTCTCCCCTCGAATCCCTGCATTACATGCTGAACACTGTGCTCAAGATCTTCTGGGTCGACGGTGCGCTCAACCGGGACAACGTCAACATGATCCTGTTCATGTTGCTGCTGGGGGGCCTCATCAGCCTGATGAGCGTCTCCGGGGCGACCCGGGCCTTCGCCGAGTGGGCCGAGCGCCGCGCCAAGACCCGCAAGGGGGCCAAGGCCCTCACCGGCATGATGGTCTTCGCCTTCTTCATCGACGACTTCTTCCACAGCCTGTCGGTGGGGGCCATCTGCCGCCCGGTCACCGATCGCTTCCAGATCTCCCGCGCCAAGCTGGCCTATCTGCTGGACTCCACCGCGGCGCCGGTCTGCGTGCTGATGCCCATCTCCTCCTGGGGCGCCTACATCATCGCCCTGGTGGGGGGCATCATGGCGGCCCATGGCCTGACCGATCAGAGCCCCATTTCGGCCTTCGTCGAGATGATCCCGATGAACCTCTACGCCGTGTTCACCCTGATCATGGTGCTGGTGGTGATCGCGTTCCAGCTCGACATCGGCTCCATGCGTCAACACGAGCAGTGGGCGCTGGAAGGCAAGCTGTGGGATGAGTCCAAGGGGCGTCCCATCGGGCTGGACATGGAGTCTCCGGAGGAGAGCAATGGCGGCATGATCGACATGGTGCTGCCGATCCTGACCCTGACCCTGGCAACCGTCTACTTCATGATCGATTCCGGCGCCGCCGTGCTGGCCGGCAAAGGCCTGCCATTCAGCGTGCTCGGCTCGTTCGAGAACACCAACGTCGGTTCTTCCCTGGTCTATGGCGCCCTGTGCAGTCTGGTGGTCTCCATCGGTCTGGCCATGCGCCTCAAGCTGGGTGCCAAGAACTGGATGAAGGCGGCTCCGCAAGGGATCATGGCCATGCTGCCCGCCATCAACATCCTGTTGTTCGCCTGGACCATAGGTGCCGTGGTGCGTGACGTTGAGACCGGCAAGTACCTGGCCTCCATGGCCAATGGCAATCTGCCGATCGAAGTGTTGCCGGCTGTGGTATTCATCCTCTCCTGCGCCATGGCCTTTGCCACCGGTACCAGCTGGGGTACCTTCGGCATCATGCTGCCGCTCGCCGGCGACATGGCCGCCGCCAGCGACATCAGCCTGATGCTGCCGATGCTGGCCGCTGTGCTGGCGGGCTCCGTGTTCGGTGATCACAGCTCGCCCATCTCCAGTACCAGCATCCTCTCGGCCACCGGCGCCGGCTGCCATCACATCGATCACGTGATGACCCAGCTGCCCTATGCGCTGGCCATCGCCTTCGGTGCGGCCATGGGTTACCTGGTCATGGGGATGATGCACTCTGTGCTGGCGGGCTTCACGGTCAGCGGACTCTGGTTCCTGATCTTCTCCGGTTACCACTTGCGCAAGGCTCGGGTGCAGCGCGCCCTGGCCGTCGCATAAAGAGAACAAGGGGCCCACGGGCCCCTTGGTTTTGGCAGGTGCTTTGGTTAGCATGCGCCCCATCAATCCCGTTTCGGAACCCCATCATGGCTTCATTGCATTACAAATTCGCCACCATGAACTCGGGCAAGTCGACCCAGCTCATCCAGGCCCACTTCAACTATCTGGAGCGTGGCATGGTTCCGTTGGCCATGACCCCCGTCATCGACGATCGTTTCGGGACCGGGGTGATCAGTGCCAGAGTGGGCCTGGAGCTGAAGGTGGAGGTGTTCAGTGACAGCTGCGATCTGTTCGAGATGGTCAAGGCGCGCCATGCAAATCGCCATATCGATGTGTTCATCGTCGACGAGGCGCAGTTCCTGACCCGCGAGCAGGTCTACCAGCTGGCCCGTATCGTCGACGAACTCAAGATCCCGGTCATCGCTTATGGCCTCAAGACCGATTTTCGTGGCGAGCTGTTCCCCGGCTCCTACCATCTGCTCTGCCTGGCGGACAAGTTCGAGGAGCTCAAGAGCATCTGCTGGTGCGGCAACAAGGCACACATGAACTCGCGGGTCAACGAAGCAGGCCAGGTGATGCGCGACGGCGAGCAGGTGGAGATAGGGGGCAACGATCGCTACGTCTCCCTGTGCCGCAAGCACTATCTGGAAGGACGGGCTTACAAGTAAGTCCGCAGCATGAATAAGGGCGCCTCGTGGGCGCCCTTTTTTGGCTCACATGGCCATGTGGCTCAGTCTATCTCTATGTCTACCGGCGCTATGATGGGGTCGGCCACCGGCAGGCGGTGGAACAGCTGGCGAAAATGTTGCTGTACCCGGCCTATATCCACCAGGGACATGCCGGAGGCGAAGCCGAACCAGACATAGAGGCCGGTGAGATCGCGAAACATGGGGGGCAGGTAGCGGGGGGCATCGATGAGCCCCTCCAGATAGTGCTGATAGAGCACAGGGATGTCATCCAGGGTCACCTTGCCGACGAACAGCATGGGCAGGATCTCCGGCACCCCTTCCAGCACCGCGCTGCGGATGAAGTTGACCGTCTCCACATAGCCTCTCACGTAGGAGAGATCCTTGGTGAAGCAGGCACCTCCCTCGACCATACCGCCCCTAAACACTCGCTGGGTGATCTTGTAGGCATCGTGTTCGCTGGCCCCCTTCTCGACGAAGTGGCGGAACACCTCGATGAAGTCGGCGCCGCGCTCCGCCATGTCGATGGCCATCACCCGATCCGAAATGCGCTTGGCCCGGTCCGGGAAGGAGCTGAAGGTGAGGGTCTCGATGAGCACGGCCAGCCCCTCCTGGCAGGCGGTGATGCGCGGCGAGCCGGCCCCCAGCCAGGTGGCGTAGGATTGCTGGCGGCCGTTGAGGGTGGTGCCCACGTGCACCCAGCCCTCGTGCACCTCCAATACCTGCAAGTCCAGCTCAGAGAAGCGGGCGTGGGAGCTCAGCTTGATGTAATCCCCCCCGGCGGCGGCATCGGAGACGATGCCATCGCTCAGCTTGACCTGCACTGTGCCGTCGCTGAAATAGTTCGACAGCTTGCCCTGCAGTTTGGCCACCGCCGCTTCCCCCTCGAACTCCTTGGGGTAGGGGCGCACCAGATGGCGGGCGCCAGGCAGGGAGAAGATGTCGCACAGCCGGGCTCCCAGCTCTTTCAGGGTCTTGCGATCCCCGCGCAGGTGATCGCTCGCCGAGCCGTACAGCAACTGGCTGTAGCGCTGAAAGTCCGGCTGCCCGCGCTGGCGCAGCATCTCGATCACCACCATGTACTGATCCACCGTCTCTTGCAGGATCCGGCCGAGATCATCCTGCGGCCCCAGCTTTCTGCGGATCCTGTCCCTCAGCTCCTTGAGCTCCAGGTATTTGTTGCGGGGATCGAAATCGAGGGGGAGGGCCTGATAGAAGTCGGCATCGATGGCGGGTAGCACTCGTCCGCCCTTGGCGAGAAACTCGGTCTGCAGGTGGCGGGGCCACTTGATGGCATCCAGGATGCGAATGGGTTTTTGCAGGGCGAGCAGTTCATCCGAGAGGGATTTCAGGTGCAGGCGATACTTTTCTTGGATGGTCATCGGGCCTTCTGTGGAGGCGAGTGTGGTGCGAGAATGGCTGAGTATATGCATAGCGCTTGCCAAAAAGAAGCGAGACCAGGGGTGATCCCACCTGTGCGCTTTTGGTTGTCGGAAAATTGGTTTAGACTGCGCCCCTTGATCCTTATTGTGTTCGTGAAAATGATGAATATCCCCAGCTCTGAAATGATAATGCGTTGGCTGCAGCAGGCCCGGATCGAGCACTATGTGTGCGATCAGTGCCACGGCATCCACATGGTCTCCCTGCAGTCCGTCGAGGGCATCCAGGAGAGCCGGATCTTCGTGGAAGAGGAAGGGTTGCTGTTTTCATCCGAACTGGAGGTGCGCCCCTCATCCCTGCTACCCCTGGTGGCCGAGCTGGGTCGTCTCAACATGCAATACCCGTCCCTCAAGGTGTTCCTCGACATCATAGATGACAACCTGCCGCGCCTCGTCGTGGGCCACACCGTCTTCACCAAGGCGGGTCTCTCCGTCGAGCAGTTCCTGCTGTTTGTCGAAAGCACCACGGCGGCGACCCATGAAGTGGTGTCCGAATGTGAACGCCTCGGCTTCCTCAATCTGCCGGAGATCCAGGTCGCACCGGAATCTGTGCACTGAGTTGCGCGTTTAATGTGCGAACGGTTTGCGGCAGCCAAAAAGCCGTTGACGCCGGCGGGGCTTTCCCCTAAATTACGCCCCGTTCCGGCGCAACAGTGCAGAACATCACGTGGAGATTGAACACGTTAAACAGCAGTCGAAAATTTGGTGAGGTGTCCGAGTGGCTGAAGGAGCACGCCTGGAAAGTGTGTATACGGCAACGTATCGAGGGTTCGAATCCCTCCCTCACCGCCAAATTGAAAAACCGACCTCAGGGTCGGTTTTTTGCATCTGGTGGCACAGCAAAATCTGATGCCCATGGAGGGAGGGTGAGAACCCTCGCCGGGTTCGAGCAGAGCAGCTTGCTGCGATGAACGGCCAACGGCCGCCCCGAAGGGGTGAGCCACGCAGTGGCGAATCATCCCTCCCTCACCGCCAAATAAAGTCAAAGGGCCTGTCGCAAGACAGGCCCTTTGACTTTATCCGCTGATGGGCGGCTCGGTTCTGACTCAGGCTCGACAAGGGGCAGGGCAGTCCGGGTCAATCCAGACCCGCCGCCAATATAAAAACCCGACCTTATGGTCGGGTTTCTGTTTTGTGGTGCCCGGTCATCCCTCACGCATGTCCCTTGAAGCAGGCCAGGCGACATGCAGGGAGTGTGGGTCAGGCGAGATCGAAGCGATCCAGGTTCATCACCTTGGCCCAGGCAGCCACGAAGTCCTTCACGAACTTCTCTTTCCCGTCCGCACTGGCATAGACCTCCGCCAGGGCCCGCAACTGGGAGTTCGAGCCGAACACCAGATCGACGCGGGTGCCGGTCCACTTGACCTTGCCTGTCTTGCGATCACTCCCCTCGTAGATGCCCTTGGCTCCTGCTGCCGGTTTCCACTCCGTGCCCATGTCGAGCAGGTTGACGAAGAAGTCGTTGGAGAGGGTGCCGGGGGCAGAGGTAAAGACCCCGTGGCAGTTGCCGACGTTGGTGCCGAGCACCCGCATGCCGCCCACCAACACCGTCATCTCGGGGGCACTCAGGGTGAGCAACTGCGCCTTGTCGATCAGCATGGTCTCCGCGAAGGCGGCGCACTCGCCTCCGTAGTTGCGGAACCCGTCGGCGAGGGGCTCGAGCACGGCGAAGGAGTCCACATCGGTCTGGGCCTGGGAGGCGTCCATGCGACCCGGCGTGAAGGGCACAGTCACTGTGACCCCCGCCAGTTTGGCCGCCTGTTCGACACCGACGCCGCCGGCCAGCACGATCAGATCGGCGAGGGATACCCGTTTGCCGCCGGTGGCCGAGGCGTTGAACCCCTGCTGGATCCCTTCGAGGGTCTTGAGCACCTTGGCCAGTTGTGCCGGTTGGTTGGCTGCCCAATCCTTCTGCGGGGCAAGGCGGATGCGGGCACCGTTGGCGCCGCCGCGTTTGTCAGAGCCGCGGAAGGTGGATGCCGAAGCCCAGGCAGTGGATGCCAGCTCGGCGACGGTCAGGGAGGCCGCCAGGATCTTCTCCTTGAGGGCGGCCACGTCCTTGTCATCGACCAGGGGGTGATTGACGGCGGGGATGGGGTCTTGCCAGATCAGCTCTTCCTTGGGCACTTCTGGCCCCAGGTAGCGTGCGATGGGGCCCATGTCCCTGTGGGTCAGCTTGTACCAGGCGCGGGCAAAGGCATCGGCGAAGGCCTGGGGATCCTCGTAGAAGTGGCGGGAGATCTTGCCAAACTCGGGGTCAAAGCGCAGGGTCAGGTCGGTGGTCAGCATGGTCGGCTTGTGGAACTTGCCCGGGATATGCGCATCGGGAATGATCTCGGGCGCATCCTTGGCCACCCACTGCTTGGCGCCCGCCGGTGACTTGGTCAGTTCCCACTCAAAGTTGAACAGGTTCTCGAAGAAGTTGTTGCTCCACAGGGCCGGGGTCTTGGTCCAGGTCACCTCGAGACCGCTCGAGACGGTATCCTTGCCGTGGCCGCTGCCGTAGTCGCTCATCCAGCCCAGGCCCTGGGCTTCGAGGGGGGCCGCTTCCGGCTCGGGCCCCTTGTGGGATTCGGGGGCGGCGCCGTGGGCCTTGCCGAAGGTGTGTCCACCGGCAATGAGGGCGACCGTCTCTTCGTCATTCATGGCCATGCGGCCGAAGGTGGAGCGGATGTCCTTGGCCGCCTCCATGTAGTCACCGCTGGCATTGGGGCCTTCGGGGTTGACGTAGATGAGGCCCATGTGGGTGGCGCCAAAGGGGGCCGCGAGCTCGCGGTCGCCCTTGACCCGGTCGGGGTCGACTCCGAGCCAGGCGATCTCGTCACCCCAGTTGACGTCCTGATCCGGCTCCCACACATCCGGGCGGCCGCCACCAAATCCGAAGGTTCTAAAGCCCATGGACTCCAGCGCGACGTTGCCGGCGAGGATCAGCAGATCGGCCCAGGAGATCTTGTTGCCGTACTTCTGCTTGATGGGCCACAGAAGGCGACGGGACTTGTCGATGTTGACGTTGTCGGGCCAACTGTTGAGGGGAGCGAAGCGTTGCTGGCCGCGGCCACCGCCGCCACGGCCATCCGTGATGCGATAGGTGCCTGCGGCGTGCCAGGTCATGCGGATGAACTGGGGACCATAGTGGCCGAAGTCCGCCGGCCACCACTCCTGGGAGTCGGTCATCAGCCTGACCAGGTCTTTCTTGAGTGCCTTGTAGTCGAGGCTGCTGAATGCCTCGGCATAGTTGAAATCGTTGTCCATGGGATCGGAGCTGGGGGAATGCTGGTGCAGCAGATCCAGCCGCAACTGGTTCGGCCACCAATCGCGATTGGTTCTGCCTACGCCGGCGGTGTGGTTGAAGGGGCATTTGCTTTCTTCACTCATCTCAGTCTCTCCTTGGAGGGCATGTACATTGCTGACACTTAGTATGGGAAGATTTCCACTGCGCTGTGTGAGGTCATGGCAGGAGAACCGTCTGCAGTTGATCGGGCCATTATCAATAACCCCTTTATTTTCAATTCATTGCGTTATTGTGCAGTGAGTGGATTACGAAAAGATGAATCACGACCATCTAGTTTAACAATCTATTTACGTTCTGCCCGTCTTCCCCTCGCTTCAGGAGAGGCGGCAACTTGTGATGCCGCTGCCTGGGCGCAAGTGGCTGCTCGCCCTTCATGAGGGAAGTAGGCAAGGGACCTGCCTGGTTTTTATCCATATCACGGCCATCGACATTGAAGCTTGCGCTGTGTCATGGGGAGCAGGGATACATGGGGAGCCGTGATGACCCCACTCATTTCTGTGATCTGGTCAGGCGACGTGACAAAGCTGGCGGGCTGGCGTGACGCTGACTGACCAGCAAAGAGACAGGCGTGAGGGAGCCTGGGCAGGAAGACAAAGAGTATAAAAGAGGAAGCGGAGCGCTCGGCGCAGATGGTGGGTCTGGGGCACAGGCACAAAAAAACCGGCGCAAGGCCGGTTTTGATGAGGGCATCAGATGCCCGGTTCATGGCAAGTCAGGCTTGCCCCTGTCGGCTTGATTCAGCACGAACAGGCAATAATGGGGTGGCTGATGGGGCTCGAACCCACGACAACCGGAATCACAATCCGGGACTCTACCAACTGAGCTACAGCCACCACTGAAATCTGCCTTCGATGTCGCTCTTCAAAGGAAGAGTCACATCAATGGCGCGCCCTGCAGGATTCGAACCTGCGACCCACGGCTTAGAAGGCCGTTGCTCTATCCGACTGAGCTAAGGGCGCTCTGTATCGAGCCGCCACAAGACGTCTCGATGAACCTGGTCGGTGATAAAGGATTCGAACCTTTGACCCTCTGGTCCCAAACCAGATGCGCTACCGGGCTGCGCTAATCACCGAAATCTCATCGTCCAGCATACCGGGGGAGGTACGACTGGGCAACGGGCGGGCATCATACCCAAGCGTCAAAGTCAGCGTCAACGACTTTTTCCACCAGTAAATTCAAATGCCTACTTATTGCCCGCCAGGCGAGAGCCGCTAACACCCGCGCCAAAAAAATGCGACAATGCGCGGCAGTTGAACACATGGTGAGTGAAGAACGATGTCTGCCAAAATCATTGATGGAAAACAGGTTGCGCAAACGATTCGCAATCAGGTCGCCGAACAAGTCCAACAGCGGTTGGCACTGGGCAAGCGGGCACCGGGTCTGGCGGTGATCCTGGTGGGGCTGGATCCGGCGTCCCAGGTCTATGTAGGCAGCAAGCGTCGTGCCTGTGAAGAGGTGGGATTTGTCTCCCGCTCCTATGATCTCAGCGCCAATGCGACCCAAGAAGAGTTGCTGGCCCTGATCGACCGGCTCAATGAGGATGCGGAGGTGGACGGCATCCTGGTGCAGTTGCCTCTGCCGGCTCATTGCGACACCACCCAGGTGCTGGAGCGCATTCGTCCCGACAAGGACGTGGATGGTTTCCACCCCTACAACGTGGGCCGTCTGGCACAGCGCATCCCGGCGCTGCGTCCCTGCACCCCCAAGGGGATCATGACCCTGATCGAGGCGACTGGCGTCAAGACCCACGGTCTGCATGCTGTGGTGGTAGGTGCTTCCAACATCGTCGGTCGCCCGATGACGCTGGAGCTGCTGCTGGCGGGTTGCACCACCACCACCTGTCACCGCTTCACCCAGGATCTGGAAGCCCAGGTGCGCCGTGCCGATCTGCTGGTAGTGGCGGTGGGCAAGCCGAACTTCATCCCGGGGGAGTGGGTCAAGCCGGGGGCCCTGGTGATCGACGTGGGGATCAACCGCCTGGCCGACGGCTCCCTGGTGGGGGACGTGGAGTTTGAAACGGCGCGCAATCACGCCGCCTTCATCACCCCCGTGCCCGGTGGCGTGGGGCCCATGACGGTGGCCAGCCTGATGGAGAACACCCTGAGCGCCTGCCAGGATTATCACGACGCCTGAGCAGGGCTCCTTCCCGCACCCGGGAATGGATGAGAGAAAGGGAAGGCCTGGCCTTCCCTTTTTTATTGCGCGTGGCGCCGGTCGTGCATGGTGCTGAGGGTCAGATCAGGGCCAGCGCCGCCGCCAGATCGGCGATGAGATCATCGGCATCCTCCACCCCTATGCTGAAGCGGATGAGGTCGTCATTGACCCCGGCGGCGAGGCGGCTCGCCTCGTCCATGGCCGCGTGGGTGGTGCTGGCCGGATGGCAGGCCAGGCTCTCGAGATCGCCGAGACTCACCGCCTGCACGAACAGCTGCAGGTTGTCGAGCAGGGTGGCGCAGCGGGGGAAGCCCCCCTCCAGCTCTATGCTCACCATGCCGCCAAAGCCGCTGGCGAAGGCGCCGAGGGCGTCGTGGCCCGGGTGACTGGCGAGCCCCGGGTAGATCACCTTCTTCACCGCCGGGTGGGCGGCGAGGAAGTCTGCCACCTTCTGGGCATTGTGCAGGTGGGCATCCATGCGCAGGGGCAGGGTCTTGACCCCGCGCTGCAGCAGGTAGGCCTCCTGTGGGCCTATGGGGGAGCCGATGTGCTTGAGGGCCACGGTGCGCACCGACTTCATCAACTCGTGGGAGCCCGCCACCACACCGGCGATGATGTCGCCGTGACCACCGAGGTACTTGGTGCCGCTGTGCATCACCAGATCGATGCCGAGCTCCAGCGGGCGCAGCAGATAGGGGGTGAGGAAGGTGTTGTCACAGACGCTGATGGCGCCCACCTTGCGGGCCGCTTCCACCACCACCCGGGGATCCACCACCTTGAGGGTGGGGTTGGTCAGGGTCTCGAACAGGATCACCCTGGTGGCGGGGTTGATGTTGGCCAGCAGATCCTGATCGCTGTCGTAACTTGTGATGGTGATGCCGGCCCGGCTGAAGGTCTGTTTCAGGAACGCATCGGTGCCGCCGTAGAGGGGGCCGACATAGGCCACTTCATCTCCGCTGCTGGCCAGGGCATAGAGGATGGCGCTCACCGCCGCCATGCCGCTCGCCACCACCAGCGCCTCGTCGGCGCCCTCGAGGGCCGCCAGCTTCAGCTCCAGCTCGGCGGTGGTGGGGTTGCCGAAGCGGCTGTAGATAAAGCCCGGGGCCTGGCCTGCGAAGCGCTCCTTGCCCGCCTGGGCATTGACGTAGCTGAAGGTGCTGCTCTGGTAGAGCGGTGTGGTGAGGGCGCCGGTCTGGGGATCGATCCGCTGGCCGCTGTGCACGCTCATGGTCTTGAATTTCATCGTTTTGCTCCGTGGTCGCCAGGCTATGGCGTTGTTGTTCTGGTGTGTAAATCGGTGGACGGGATGGCGGCTTGTTGCCATCCCCCTTGATGATGTCAGGCCGGTACCGGCGCCTGCGCTACCCTGTGTTGCTGAGCATAGTGGCGCGCTGCCATATCCGGGTGAGAGCGCAGCCTCCCCTTGAGCACGTTTTCCCCCACCTGATAGAAGAGCGGGTTGGCCGGGTCGCTCTCTGGCCCTTGTGCCTGTGCCGCCAGCTCGGGGGAGAGCGACAGCAGCGGCACTGTGGCATCGAGTCTCGCCGCCATAAAGAAGGCGCAGGAGAGACGCGAGACTCCGGGGGGCGGGCTCTGCACCCGGTGCAGGGTCGCCTTGAGATAGCCGTTGGAGGCAAGCTCCAGCAGCTCGCCTATGTTGACCACCAGGGCGCCGGGCAGGGGCGGTGCGGAAATCCAGCCCTGCGCCGTCTCCACCTCGAGCCCCGAGTGATCGTCCTGCATCACCAGGGTCAGGTAGCCGGGATCCTTGTGGGCGCCGACTCCCTGGCCGCTGCCTCCCGCTTCCCGTCCCGGGTAGTGAATGAGCTTCATGTGCTGATAGGGGGCGCCCTGGATGCTCTCGTCGAACACCCCGGCCGGTTGCTCCAGCACCTCGGCAAAGGCGGCGAGCAGGGTGAGGGTGATGTCGCTCAGCCGCTCTTGCCAGTCCAGCAGTTGCGTCTTCATCTCGGGCAGGGCGGTGGGCCACTGGTTGGGGCCTATGAGCCGCTGCCAGGGTTTGCCGATCTGCGCCAGGGGGAGGGCCTGCTCCTCGTTCATGATGTCGAACTGCTCCCGCCGGTCCGGCCGCTCCCGGGTGAGCTCGGCCCCCACCAGGTTGTAGCCACGAAAGTGGGGGGAGTGCACCATCTGCACCGCCAGCTTCTCCTGCAGGGGCAGGGCGAAGAAGCGGGCCGCCAGCGCCAGGGTCTCCCGTTGCTCCGCTTCGCTCAGACCATGGCCTGTCAGATAGAAGAAGCCGATGTCGCGGGCCGCCCGGCCAAGCTTGGCCAGCATCTGGCGACGTTCCTCGGGGGTGCCGTTGATCGCGGCATAGTCGATGATGGGCAGTGATGAATGTTCCATGTGCATCTCCTCACTTGCCGGATGTCGGGTGCAGTCCCGAGGCTCCGGTACAAAGACGGCGGTGTGGCTCGTGGCAGGGCTCGGGTCCGTGGTTCACGATGGCACCATTTGGGTTTAAGGGGATGCTACTGTTCGGGGTTATAAGGTGGAAGCAACAAAATATTCTTAGTTATATACAAAAGTCGAAATAGAATTCGATCCCTTTGGGGCAGTCTGTCGATTACACGGAGAAAATGCGCCCCTGGCGATCGCCTTGCCCATGAATCCTCCAGGGGCAGGGAAGGCGCAGTGCCCGTGGGAGGCGAATGAACAAAGGGGAGGCATCAGCCTCCCCTTGGGTAGTGTGGCGCAGAGGATAGTGGGCGAGCGCCCGCTCGGTGCGCCCCGGTCAGTGTCTTCAGTAACCCAGGGTGAAGCGCTGGAGCAGGTGCGCCGGTGTTTCCGCCTCGTTCAACACCCCATCCGCCAGATCCCCGACCCTGATCCCGGCAGGCTTGTCGCCGCTAAAGAGCACCTGATCGCCCCCGAGACGATAGCCGCCGCGCTTCTCGCCGGGTTCGAGGAACACCGGCGGGGAGACGAAGCGCCAGTCGAGAGCGGCTTCGCGGCGCAGGGCGGTGAGACCGTCGCGGGCCGCCAGCGCCCCTTGCTTCCACTCGGCCGGGAAGTCCGGGGTATCCACCAGCTGCACGCCGGGGGCTATCTCCAGGCTGCCGGCACCGCCGACCACCAGCAGCCAGCTGTGGGCGGCTTTGGCTGCCTCGACAATGGCGCTGGCGCCCTTGAGGTACTGATCATGGATATCCGGGGTACTCCAGCCCGGGTTGTAGGCGCTGATCACCCTATCGTGCCCCTTGATCACGTCGGCCAGCGCCTGCGGGTCCTGGGCATCGACCGCCACGGCGGTGACCTGCGGATGGGGGGTAAGTTTGCTGGTGTCGCGGACGATGGCGGTGACGTGATGGCCACGGCTGACGGCCTCATTGAGGATGGCTGAACCGACAAAACCGCTGGCACCTATGAGGGCAATCTTCATGGATATCTCTCCTTCACTGTGGGAATGAGGCTATCCTACGCCCCCGGATGTGATTTAATAATCCTCTGTAAATTGCATTTACTTGTAAGCTGGATTTAATAATGGATCAGCTCAGACGTTACGCCATCTTCGCCGCCGTGGTGGAGGCGGGCACCATGACGGGGGCCGCCAAGGCCCTCGGTATGACCCCCTCCGCCGTCAGCCAGCACATTGGCCAGCTGGAGAGCCTGCTCGGCCTCACCCTGCTCCATCGCTCCACCCGTCGCCTCAGTCTGACCGAGGCGGGGGAGGTGGTGTGGCAGGGGTGCCAGTCCCTGCAACAGACCCTCAACCAGACCGAGCTGCGCCTCTCGGAAGTGCGCGACAGCCTGCTCGGGGAGGTGCGGATCACCGCCCCCGTGGGGATGGCGGGCCAGCCGCTGGCGCTGGCCTTGTCGCCCCTGCTGCAGGCCCATCCTGGCCTCTGCATCCAGATCATCGCCGACGACGAGAAGCGGGATCTCATTGCCGAGCGCATCGACGTGGCGCTGCGGGTCGGCTCCCTGCCGGACTCCACCCTGGTGGCCCGCAAGCTGGGCCAGACCCGGATGCTGCTGTGCGCCGCCCCCGCCTACCTGGCGCGCAAGGGGACGCCGCGCACCCCGGCAGATCTGGCCGCGCACGACTGGCTCTGCGGCGACATGCTGGGGAGCGGCTTGCTGCTCCTTGACGAAAAGGGGGGCGAGCACAGGGTGAGGTGCAAACCCAGGGTGCAATGCAACAACGTGCTGCCCCTGCGCCAGTTTGCCCTGGCGGGGCAGGGGATCTCCCTGCAACCCGAGGGGGAAGTTGCTGAGGATCTCGCCCAGGGCCGCCTGCTCGCCTTGCTGCCAGGCTTTCGGGTGCCGCCCATGGAGATCCACGCCATCACCCCCCAGCGGGAGATCCCGGAGAAGGTGCGCCGGGTGATCACCGCCCTGCGCAGCCATTTCGCCGAGCCAGGGGGGACGGCGCGCCTCTTGTAGCAGGCCAAAAGCAGGGGGCAGCCTGTTGGCTGCCCCCTGTGGATCCTGCTTATCCCGCGTTACTTCATGTAGAGGCCGCCGTTGATGGCCAGGGTTTCCCCCGTGATATAGGCGCCTGCTTCGCTGGCGAGGAAGGCCACGGCGGCGGCAATCTCCTCCGGCTTGGCGAGGCGGCGCATGGGAATGTCGGCCTTGATGCTGTCGAGGATGTCGCTGCGGATCGCCTCCACCATGGGGGTGGCGGTGTAGCCGGGGGCGATGGCGTTGACCGTGACCCCGAAGCGGGCGCCTTCCGCCGCCAGCGCCTTGGTGAAGCCCAGCATGCCTGCCTTGGCCGCCGAGTAGTTGACCTGACCGAACTGCCCCTTCTGGCCGTTGACCGAGGAGATGTTGATGATGCGGGCATCGCGCTGCTCGCACATGGCGTCGAACAGCGGCTGGGTCACGTTGTAGAGGCTGCACAGATTGGTGTGGATCACCTCGAACCACTGATCCGGCACCATCCGCTTGAAGGCCCCATCCCGGGTGATGCCGGCGTTGTTGACCAGCACGTCCACCCGGCCCTCCTCCTGCAGCAGGCGGCCCAGGGTCTCGCGGCACATGGCGGTGTCGGCCACATCCAGCGCCAGCAGCCGCACCCGATCCGGCTGATACCCCTGCTCCTGGTACCACTCCCGTGCAGCGGCGGCATTGACGCTGGAGTGGGTGGCGATGATGCGATACCCCTGGGCCAGCAAGGCGGTGGTGATGGCGGATCCGATGCCGCCCCGGGCTCCGGTGATCAAGGCAATCTTCTTCATGGTTGCACTCCCTGCAATTTGGCTCGAATGAGAGCCAGATGATCGATGCCAGACAACTGATAAATCTGTTTTCAAACAATCTGACAGAGGAAGGCGTCACTTTTGTGACAAGAGGGAGGGCAGACCCCACCAGAAGGGGAAGATGGCACCGCCAGCCCCCTTGCTCCCGGCACGGCGGCCATGTTTAATGTGCACTCCTGAACAGAGGCTGATCCTCTGCAGGCAGAGACCAGCACCCGGCATGACAATCACCACATCTTTCGCACCTTCCGACCCGGCGCCACGGACGCGTCCCCATTTCACCCGCATCGAGCGGGTGCTCGACTACATTCACGCCCACCTGGATCAGCCCCTGTCGCTGGAGCAGCTGGCCGAGCAGAGCTGCTGGTCGCGCTGGCAGTTGCAGCGGGTCTTCTTGCACGAGACCGGCCAGACGGTGGCCCACTATGTGCGCGAGCTGAAGCTGAGCCTGGCGGCGGAGGCGCTGCTCTCGAGCCGTCAGCGGGTGCTGGATCTGGCGCTGAACCATGGTTTTGGCTCCGAGGTGAGCTTCAGCCGGGCCTTCAAACAGCACTTTGGCTGCTCGCCCCTGGCCTATCGCAAACGCGGCCTGCGGCTGGGGCTGCGTACCCCCCTGGTACGGGTCCCCATGCCGCTGACCAGTCCCCCCAGGCTGGTGCAGGTGCGGGTGGAGAGCCGGCCGGGATTCACCCTGCACGGCGTCAGGGGGGAGATCCGGGGCCTCTTTGCCGAAGACCCGGACTTTCAGCAGACGGTGCCTGCCATCTGGCGTGCCTGGCGCGAGGCGGGGGGGCTGCCATTGACCAGCGAACTGCTTGGCGTGGTGGACGTCTCGGGGGCGGGGGAGCGGCTGCCTTACTGGGCCGGGATGGCGGCAGAGGAGGGGGCTGAACCCCGGCCCGGGTTGGCGTGCCTTCGGGTTCCGTCCCAGGAGTATGCGGTGCTGAGCCACCAGGGCCCCATCGAGCAACTGGGGCCGAGTCTCAACTGGTTCATCCAGCACTGGCTGCCAGCCTCCAGCTATCGCGGGCTGGATGGCTTCGAACTGGAACGCTATGCCCCGGGTTTTGACGGTCGGAGGGCGGATGCCTCCATGGAGTACTGGCTGCCCATCGTTCCCTGCCCGGGTTGAGCGTGCACGTCTTCACTCAAGTCCCCTATCCCTGGCGAGGCCGCTTGCGGCTGATGGCCGACCCTCTGTGCGCCTGCCAAAGATAATCATTTGAATTCATGGTCTTTTCTCATCGACATAAGGCGTCGTCGACTGAGGCTAATCTCGCCTGTTTTTCGCCTCTCTGCCCGCCAAGATGCCCCAAATTGTTAATTCAGGGGCAAATTAGCACAATAAAATGCAAATGATATTTGTTACTATTCACATGCAGTAGGCAGTCGAGGATCAGATGCAACTTGTTCACCCCCCATTGACCGTGGTCGCCGCGACCATCTCCACCCTGTTGGCAGGCTCTGTGCTGGCCGCCGCGCCCGGCAGCCAGGACGCGGCGCTTGCCGACGAGACCCTGACCGTGCTGGGTCAGACCTATCGCAACACGGCGACCAAGACCCGGCTTGACCCCATAGAGACGCCCCAGGCGATCTCGGTGGTGGACAGCGAGACCCTGGAACAGCGCGGTGTCAGCTCGGTGAGCGAGGCGCTGCGTTACGTGCCCGGCGTCAACACCGAACTGCGAGGCGGGGCGGTCAACCGGCTGGATCTGTTCAACATCCGCGGTTTTGACAACTACCAGAACTTCTATGACGGCCTGTTGCTGCAATACAACGAGTGGAACCTGCAACCCCAGATAGATCCTGTGGCCATCGAGCAGCTGGAGGTGTTCAAGGGGCCGACCTCGGTGCTCTACGGCAGCATGCCCCCCGGCGGTATGGTCAACCTGATTGCCAAGCGGCCCCAGCGGGAGAGCAAGCACAGCGTCAGCGTGGCGACGGGGACGGGCACCCTCAAGGAGATGACCCTCGACAGCACAGGCGCCATCAACGAGCAGCTCGCCTACCGGGTGGTGGGGCTGGCCCGTCAGAAGGAGGGCCAGGCGGTGACCTCCGAAGAGGAGCGCTACGTCTTTGCGCCGTCCCTCGACTGGCAGCTGAGTGATCGCACCCTGCTCAACCTGAATCTCTACTACCAGAAGGATCCCGAGGCGGGCATCTACACCACCGTCCCCGCCAGCGGCTCGGTCAAGAGCAATCCCCTGGGGCAGCTTGGCAGCGATACCTTCCTCGGCGACGAGAACTGGAACGAGTACAACCGGGATGTGACCCTGCTCGGCTACAAGCTGAGCCACGACTTCAACGCCAACTGGCAGGTGCTGCAAAACGCCCGCTACATGGATGCCTCCGCCTATCAGCGCAACACCTACAACGCGGCCCTGGCGGCGGACAACCGCACCCTGGCCCGCAACGCCTATCTCACCGATGAAGCGTCGAAAGGCTTTGTCATCGACAACCAGCTGGCGGGCAAGGTGCAGACCGGCGGTGCCCAGCACAACCTGCTGCTCGGGGTCGATTATCAATATCTGGACGCGCGCATCCTCTACCGGGACACGCTCGACTACTCTGCGCCCGCCATCGACATCTTCAACCCGGACCACAACCAGATCCGGCCGGATGCCCTGACCTTCTCCTATGAGGATCGCAAGACCATTCGCCAGTCCCAGACCGGCGTCTATCTGCAGGATCAGGTGCGCCTCGACCGGCTGGTGGCCATCGGTGGCGCCCGCTACGACAGCTACCGGATGGACACCGACAGCCGCGGCCTCTACCTGGGGGCCGCCAGCCAGTCCCTGGCCCAGATCGATCAGGACAACCTCTCCTTCCGCCTCGGCGCCCTCTATGAGCTGGACTATGGCTTGTCACCCTATGTGAGCTATGCCGAGAGCTTCGAGCCAGTGCCGGGGGCGGACAAGAGCGGCAAGGCGTTCGATCCCGCTACCGGCCACCAGTGGGAGGGGGGGCTCAAGTTCCTCTCCGAGGACATGAGCAAGACGGCCACGATCTCGGCGTTCCATATCACCAAGGAGAACGCCCTGGTGACGGATCCGGACAACGTCTACGGGCCCAAGCTGCAGACCGGCGAAATCGTCTCCAGGGGGATAGAGCTGGAAGGGCGCGCCGATCTCACCAGCCGGCTGGATCTGGCGCTGAGCTATACCCGCCAGGACATGGAGATCACCAAGGACACCACGGATCTGCAGGGCAAGACCCCGGTCTGGGTACCCAGGCAGATGGCCTCCTTGTGGAGCAACTACCTGCCGGGCGGCAGCCTGGAGGGAATGCGGGTTGGTGCCGGCCTGCGCTACGTGGGGGAGGCCCAGCTCGATGCCGCCAACACCGATACTGTGCCGGATTATCTGCTGATGGACATGTCCGCCTCCTATGATCTCGCGGCCCTCAGCGCGAGCATGAAGGGAGTGGGGGTATCGCTTAGCGCCAGCAACCTGCTGAACAAGACCTACTACTCCTGCTACGACCAGAACAACTGCTGGTTCGGGGCTGAGCGCAATGTGGAGGCTCGACTCAAATACGTATTCTGACCCTGCGCCCCGGACCTGCGCCGGGGCACACCCTGCCTCGCGGCCCAGGCGCCCTGGCGGTGAACACCGAACATGCCCTGCCTCGTGGACTCGGTGCCCTGGCGGTATACAGCCAGCAAACCCTGTTTGCGGATCACGACGCCCTGTTTGCGGCGGCGGTCGGGCTTATCCCCTCTCTCAAGGGGCGGCTGGCGGGGGAGAACCCCGCTCTGCTGACGGCCCCCCCTCATGGTGCCCCGAACGAGGTGGCGGCTGCCCTGCATGGTCACTGGCAGCAGGCGCACCCGGAGGCGGGGGCGGCCTACTGGCTGACCCGCAGCTGGGGCATGCTCTGCTGGCAGTCCATCTACCTCGCCATGGTGGCCGTCTATCGGGTGGGAGCCGTGCCCGCCCTGGATCGCATGGGGCAGGGCTATCAGGAGGGGCTGGTGTCCGGCTTCAGCCTGCCGGCGGAGCCCATGATCAAGGGGGAGGTGAAGACCCTGATCAAGGCGGCGGGAGAACGGCTCCAGGCCCACTGGCAGGCGTTGTTCGCGCTGCTTGGGGAGGTGCAGCGGCTGCGCCCCGGTTTCGTGCGCCCGCTCCTGGCCGACGATCTGCTGGCGGCCCTGGTACGGGTGCCGGATTTCTTCGACGAGGTGAGCCCGGCGGTGGTCGAAGCCCATGCGCCGCTCTGGCTCGCCGCCTGCGGCCTGCCCGCCGGGCATCTGGCGGGCTGGCGCCCGGCCTCGCTCCCCCGGGATGAGGCCTTCCCTGGCTATGTGCGCCAGCGCTGCTGCCTGCACTACAGGCGAGGGGATGGGGAGCTTTGCGGCAACTGCCCGAGACGGCAGAGGGCCGCCGGCTGCGGCGAGGGATCCTGAGGCGTCAGAGAGCAGGCCCATGGAAAAGAGAGCGTGAACGCCGCCCCTGGGGCGGCTTTTTCATGCCCTCTCATTGCTCGGCCATCTGGGTGCGAATGCGCTCGAATAGACTCTGCAGACAGGCTTGATCCTTGTCGGCGGCACGTACGGCGCCATACATATGGCGGCGGATCCCGGTGCCCAGAGGGCGCGCCTCGAGCAAGCCCTGGCGCACGAACTCTTCGCTGGCCCAGCGCGGCAGGGCGGCGACCCCGAGTCCGGCGGCGGCCATCTGCAGCATGACGGAGGTGTTGTCCACCGGCTTGCAGCGGGCGGGCTCCACCCCGGCGGGTTGCAGGAAGCGGCTGAATACGTCCATGCGTGCCCGCTCCACCGGGTAGACCAGCAGCACCTCCTGTTTGAGATCGTCAGGGGCTATCCGGGCCTGGTGACAGAGGGGGTGATCCGGTGCCATCACCAGGGTGAGATCGAAGGCGAACAGGGGCTCGAAGTGGAGATCCCCGCGCGCCTGCACGTCCGAGGTGAGCAGCAGGTCGAGCTGGCCGCCGAGCAGGGCGCTGATGGCATCGAAGCCGGGCACCGACTCCACCTCAAGGGCCACCCCGGGCCACTGGCGACGAAAGCCCGGCAACAGCGGCAGCAGCCACTGGATGCAGCTGTGGCAATCCAGCGCCAGGTGCAGCCTGCCCGCATCCCCGCTGTGCAGGGCCAGCAGCTGGCGCTCGGTCTGGGCCAGGGCGGGCAGCACCTGACGGGCCAGGGCCAGCAGATGCTGGCCGGCCGCCGTCAATACCAGGGGGCGGCTCTTGCGCAGATAGAGCTCCAGGTTGAGGCGGGTCTCCAGCTCTTTCAACTGGTGGGAAAGGGCGGACTGGGTGAGGTTGAGGCAGAGCGCCGCCCCCGCCAGGGAGCCCTGCTCGGCCAGGGCACTGATGGTCTTCAGGTGCTTGAGATCTATGCCCGCGTTGGTGTTCTGATGGCTGGTCGACTGGTTGGGCACACCCATGGCACTGCTCCTTTGTGCGTCAGTTGAGGATTTCTTGAGAGCCAGTTGAAGAGGATTCAATAGCCAAGGCCACCTTATCTCGTCACTCTAGATGTGTAAACATCTGGATGGCTAAATTATCCAGTGTCCCATCAGATGAATGAGCATAAGGAATTGGACCTATGACACGAGCACACACCCTGGGCTTCCCCCGCATCGGCGCCAAGCGCGAGTTGAAATTTGCCCTGGAATCCTACTGGCGTGGCGAGACCACCCAGGCCGAGCTGGTCGCCGTGGGCAAGAGCCTGCGTGAGCGCCACTGGCAGGCGCAGCGCACCGCCGGGGTCAACCTGCTGCCGGTGGGCGACTTCGCCTGGTACGATCAGGTGCTCGGCACCAGCCTGCTGGTGGACGCCGTGCCGGCCCGTCACCGCCACGGCGACACCGATCTCGACACCCTGTTCCGGGTGGCCCGTGGCCGTGCGCCGACCGGCCCGGCTGCCGCCGCCGCCGAGATGACCAAGTGGTTCAACACCAACTACCACTACCTGGTGCCCGAGTTCAGCCGCGACCAGCGCTTCAAGCTGGGCTGGAGCCAACTCTTTGAAGAGGTCGAAGAGGCCAAGGCACTGGGGCTGCCGGTCAAGGCGGTGCTGCTGGGCCCGGTCTCCTACCTCTGGCTCGGCAAGGAGAAAGAGAGCGGCTTCTCTCGTCTGGAATTGCTCGATCGCCTGCTCATCGTCTATCAGGAGATCCTGGCGAAACTGGCCGCACAAGGGGTGGAGTGGGTACAGATCGACGAGCCGGCCCTGGCGCTGGACTTGCCGGACGAGTGGCGTCTGGCCTATCTCAATGCCTATGAGCGCCTGGCCGGCCCCTGCAAGCTGCTGCTCACCACCTATTTCGGCTCGGTCGCCCATCAGCGCGACATCATCACCAGCCTCAAGGTGGACGGCCTGCACCTGGATCTGGTGGCCGCCCCCGAGCAGCTGGAGACGCTGGTCCCGCACCTGCCGGCTCAGTGGGTCCTCTCTGCTGGGGTCATCAACGGCCGCAACGTCTGGCGTGCCAACCTGGGCAAGCTGGCGCCGACGCTGAAAGCGCTGAAAGAGAAGCTTGGCGAGCGCCTCTGGGTGGCCTCTTCCTGTTCATTGCTGCACAGCCCGGTGGATTTGACCCTGGAGCACGAGCTGGATCCCCAGACCCGCAGCTGGTTCGCCTTCGCCCTGCAAAAGTGCTACGAGCTGGGGCTGCTGGCCGACTACCTGGATGGGGGCGAGCTCGACAAGATCGAGGCCTACAGCCAGCCCATCGTCGATCGGGAGTCCGACAGCCGGGTCCACAAGAAGGCGGTGCAGTCGCGGCTCGCCAGCCTCACCAACAGCGACTTCGATCGCCAGAGCGCCTACCCGGTGCGGGCCGAGGCGCAGCGCTCGGATCTCAAGCTGCCGCTGCTGCCCACCACCACCATAGGCTCCTTCCCGCAGACCTCCGACATCCGGTTGCTGCGCCAGGAGTGGCGGGCTGGTCGCATCGACGATAGCGCCTACGAGGCGGGCATCCAGGCCCAGATCAAGGATGCGATTGAGCGCCAGGAAGCCATAGGGCTGGACGTGCTGGTGCACGGCGAGGCCGAGCGTAACGACATGGTGGAGTATTTCGGCGAGCTGCTGGATGGCTTTGCCATCACCCGCTTCGGCTGGGTACAGAGCTATGGCTCCCGCTGCGTCAAGCCGCCGGTGATCACCCGTGATATCGACAGACCCACCCCCATGACGCTCGAATGGACGAAGTTTGCCCAGAGCCTGACCGACAAGCCGGTCAAGGGGATGCTGACCGGGCCCGTGACCATACTCTGCTGGTCCTTCCCCCGGGAAGACGTGAGCCGCGAGCAGTCCGCCCTGCAGATTGGTCTGGCCATTCGCGACGAGGTGGCTGACTTGGAAGCCGCCGGCATCAAGATCATCCAGATCGACGAGCCGGCGATCCGCGAAGGGCTGCCCCTGCGCAAGCAGGATCACCAGGCCTATCTGGACTGGGCGGTGCGCGCCTTCCGCCTGAGCGCCAGCCCTGTGGTGGACAGCACCCAGATCCACACCCACATGTGCTACAGCGACTTCAACCTCATCATAGAGGCCGTGGCGGCGCTGGACGCGGACGTGATCACCATAGAGACGAGCCGCAGCCAGATGCAGCTGCTCGAAGCGTTCGAGCGCTTCAACTACCCCAACGAGATCGGGCCGGGTGTCTACGACATCCACTCACCGAACGTGCCGAGCCAGGGCTGGATCGAAGACTTGATCCGCAAGGCGGCCAGACAGATCCCGGCCGACCGGCTCTGGGTCAACCCGGACTGTGGCCTCAAGACCCGTGGCTGGGAAGAGACCACGGCGGCTCTCAAGGTGATGGTCGATGCGACCCGGGCGCTGCGGGCCGAGCTGGCCTGAGCCCCCAACAAACAACAAGAGAGTACGGGCATAACGAGAGAGGGAGGGCGCAAGCCTTCCCTCCTTTTTTGCATGACGGCCTTGGGGCCCTCAGGGGGGAGCGGCAGGGGAGTGCCGGTTGGCGAGTATGGTGCCGGGCTTTGCGGCCGGTGACGCGCCTGCGATGGCGCCTACCGCGCGAGCGCCTCGGCCAGCCAGCGCCGGTCGAGGGAAATGGTATTGCGACCCCCGATCACCGGATTGAGGTGTACCGCGTCCGGGGCGCCGGGATCCTGAGGCCGCAATGATGCCCGTGCTGGTGCTGGGGGGTGAGAATTGGCTAGAATCACGCATTTGAAATAAATGTTATCGTCGGCGGGAGCAGGATGCAGTTCAGGGATTTTTTACCGGTATCTACCAATACCAGCCTCAAAGAAAGTTGTTACGGCGCCCTTGGCGCCTTCGTCGGATTGCTGGGCACCGCCTTGCTGTGCCAGTGGGGGCTGGGACTCGAGGTGCACTGGCTGATCGCCCCCATGGGGGCCTCCGCCGTGCTGCTGTTTGCCGCCCCGGCGAGTCCTCTGGCTCAACCTTGGTCCATTCTGGTGGGCAACGGGGTATCGGCCCTGATGGGGGTGGTCAGTGCCAGCCTGGTGCCGGACATGGCGCTCGCCTCGGCCCTGGCGGTGATGCTGGCCATTGCCGCCATGTTCCTCACCCGCAGTCTGCATCCCCCCGGCGGCGCCGTGGCCCTGACCGCCGTCATCGGCGGTGAGGGGATCCGGGCGCTGGGGGTGGGTTATGTATTGCTGCCGGTGCTGCTCAACTCCCTGCTGTTGCTGACTCTGGGGTTGCTCTACAACCGCGCCCTGGGGCGCCGTTATCCTCATGGCGGCAAGGTGGCGCCCAATCGCCACCAGACGGCGGATCCCCAGCCGAGTGCCCGGCTGGCCACCCAGGACATCGACTTTGCCCTGGAAAAGCATGAGGAGCTGCTGGACATCAGCCGCCAGGATCTGCAGGAGCTGCTGCAGGAGGCCCAGTTGCACGCCCTGCGGGGGCGAGTGGGCACGGTGCGCTGCCAGGAGGTGATGTCGCGGGATCTCGTCGTCACGGCGCCGCAAGCGCTCGCCATGGAGGCCTGGCACCTGCTCTCCCACCACCAGATCAAGGCGCTGCCGGTGGTGGACGAGGGAGACAAGCTGGTCGGCATCATCACACTGCATGATCTGATGATTGACCGGGTGGGCCGCCAGCCCAGGGCGCGAGCGGAGCTCGAGCAACTGACGGTAGCGGATCTGATGACCCGGGAGGTACACAAGGCGCGGCGCTACCAGCCCCTCTATGATCTGGTGGAAGCCTTCTCAGACGGCGGCCTTCACCACATGCCGGTGGTGGAAGGGGATCAGCTGGTGGGCATCATCACCCAGTCCGACATGGTGGCGGCACTCTTCACCCTGGCCCTGAAACCCGGGCTGACGGAGGACGAGTCGCCCCCCTGTGAGCCATAAGAATGAGCCATAAGAAACGGGCCCTTTGCGGGGCCCGTGTCGTTCAGGGTTTGCGGTAGACGGTCTCCCCCATGAAGACCGTCTGCTCGACCCGGGTCTGTGCGATCTGCTCCGGCGTGCCGGCCTTGACCAGGGCGAACAGGTCCCGGTCCAGCACGATGAAGTCCGCCGACTTGCCCGCCTCGATGGAGCCGGTGATGTCCCCCTGGCGTACTGCCCTGGCGCCGTTGATGGTGTAGGCGGCCAGCATCTCGGCAAGGGAGGTGCGCTGGCTGGCCCTGAAGTCGTCGCCGCTGCCGGCCGCCTTCACTATGCCGGCGGCCATGTTCTCGAACGGGCGCGGGTCCCGGCTGTCCACCGGGGCGTCGCTGCCCGCCACCAGCACGGCGCCAGCCTGGCGCGAACTCTCGACCGGGTAGAGGGCGTCATGGAGATAGCCCATGGGGTCGTAGATGGCTTCGCTCAGGGACTGTCCCACCCTGGTTGGCTGGATGAAGGGGCTGACCAGCATGTCGTAGGCAAGCTGGGGCGTGGTCCAGGCATAGGTGAAGGTGAGGTAGAGGCCAAGCTCGCCGAGGCGTTTCTGATCGTCCGGGTGCACCACCTGCAGGTGGGCCAGGGTGTGGGGGATGCCGCTCTCCCCGTTGCTGGCGCGGGCCGCCTCCAGGGCATCGAGGGCCACCCGGGTGCTGCGATCGCCGATGCTGTGCATGTGGATGCCAAACCCGGCCCCATCCAGCGCAGTGACGTAGCGGGTCAGATCCGCCTCCTTGTAGTTGACGATGCCGTTGCTGCCCGCATCCTCGCTGTCCGCTGTGATGCTCACCTCGCCGCTGTCGGGATCCAGGGCCAGATGGGGATGCAAGTAATTCCCCAGCATGCCGGCATTGGGCAGGAAGGGGGGGCTGGTGAAGGGATCCCCCTCCAGCACGCCGTCGAGGAAGATCTTGACCGCATCGGCCTTGATGAGGGGGTTGCCTGCGAAGGCGTCACGCACCTGGTTCGCCTTGGCCAGGTGCCCGTCGATGTCCAGCTTGCCGCTGTAGTCATCCTGGTGGAAGCAGGTGGCAGCGGTGACGCGCATGTGCAGCAGATCCTGATCCTGCATCTTGCGCAGCCGCTCCCGGATGAAGTCGTTGGCGCAGGCATCCTGCACTCCCGTGATGCCGCGGGACGCCATCAGCTCGGAGATGGCGGGGAGTATCTTGTCATACTGGGCCGCCGCCTGTTCCCCCTCCGCGCTCAGCACCCCGGTGTCGGGGACCGCAATGGCGCTGCGTGCCGCGTCCCGGATCACGCCGCTCGCCAGATCCACATAGGGGATGAAGGCCTCGAACACGCCGCCAGGGGCCAGGGTGGTGGCATTGAAGCCGACCACATTGCCGTCTTTGTCCTGTGCCTGCGCCAGTGCCTGGGAGTTGTAGCCGCCGGCATGGCCGTCGACCCCGGCCAGCATCACGGGGTTGTTCGGCGCCGCCGCATCCAGGGCCGCCAGCAGGGTGGCATGGGTGGCGGTGGGGGTGTTGCCGTCATAGGGCGACCATTGGTTGACCACCAGCCAGTCCCCGGACGCCGGGGCGTAGCGGGGCAGGCACTCACCGATCTTGGCCGCGAGTTGATCCAGGTTGACGCTCTGGCCGTCCAGATCGCACATGTCCAGCGCCACTGTGCCGAGCAGGTGGATGTGGTTGTCGTGCAGCCCTGGCAGCACCATCCTGCCTTGCAGATCCACCACCCGGGTCGCCCCGTTCTTCAGGGCCTCGGCCCCCTCGCGGGTGCCCACGTAGGTGAACTTGCCCCCTTGCACTACCATGGCCTCGGCCTGGCTGCGTGTCCCATCCTGGGTGTGGATCTTGCCGTTGAGATAGAGGGTATTGTCCTGTGGTGCTTCACTGCTGTCCTGCTGGCAGCCGAGCAAGCCAGTCACCAGCAGGGCGATGGCGCCCAGCCTGAGACGGGGGTGTTTGCTATCCATAGCGCGCTCTCCTTGGGTTAATTGCAGTTTTTACTGCAGATATGAGCACCTATGGTTATTGCAGCTATTCTGAAAAATGCCAGTTATTGCTGCACTTTTTTTGACTTGTGTTTATCTTGTCTCATCATGTAGTTATGAAAAACAGTCACCATGGCGGGAGAAACGGGATGGCGGAACATTGTTTGCCGGATGGGCTCTGCATGCGGCGTCAACCCAGGCAGCAGCGCAGTCAGGAGGTGGTGAACCGCATCGAGCAGGCGACCCTGGCTCTGTTGCGGGAACAGGGGTTTGCGGCCCTCAACACCAATGCCATCGCCGCCCGCGCCGGGGTGGGCATCAAGTCCCTCTATCACCTCTACCCCAACAAGGAGGCGATCATCTGCCAGCTGGCCATGGCGTGGCTGGCGGCGGTGTGCGAGGCGCAGGAGGCCATCCGCGAGCAGGCCGACAGCTGGCCGCAGACGCTCCTGCTGCTGGATGAGGCACTGGAGGCGCTGGACGATCGCTTCGTCGGCTATGGGGCGCTGTGGCAGGCGATGGATCTGATCCCCGCCCTGCACGGGGTCGAGCAGGAGCACGAGGGACGCCAGATAGCCTTCTGGTCCGAGCGGCTGCGCCACTTTGGCTGCCGCTGGCCCGAGCCCGAGCTCACCACCCTGGTACGCTACTTCTACCGCACCGCAGACGTGGCCAAGCAGTGCACCAAGGGGCAGGGGGAGGCGGGGAGTGCGCTGTGGCAACTGCACCGGCGCTGGAGCGAGCAACTGATGATGGCGGCCATCGAGGAGGCGGATCCCGCCCGGGTCTGGCATGCCCTGCCCGGGTTGGTGCCCGCGGCCTGACAAGGCTTGGAGAAACGAGAGAGGGAGTGCCTGGCACTCCCTCTCTCGCATTGGGTGCTGCGCCATTCGGGCTAGCCGTAACGCGCCAGGGTCAGCCCCTCGTCGCTGATGGCGGGGGTGCTGCCCGAGATGAGATCGCTGAGCAGCTGGCCCGACCCCGCGGCCATGGTCCAGCCCAGGGTGCCGTGGCCGGTGTTGAGCCACAGACCCGGGATGGGGCTGGGGCCCACCAGGGGGGTGCCATCCGGCGTCATGGGGCGCAGCCCAGTCCAGAACTCGGCGCGGGAAAGATCGCCCCCCTCGGGGAAGAGATCCCTCACCACCATGGCCAGGGTATCGTGACGTTTGGGGTTGAGCGCCAGATTGAAGCCAGACAGCTCGGCCATGCCGCCGACCCGGATCCGCTCATCGAAACGGGTGATGGCGACCTTGTAGGTTTCATCCAGCACGGTGCTGCGGGGAGCGCCATCGGCGTCCGTCATAGGCAGGGTGAGGGAGTAGCCCTTGACCGGGTAGACGGGGAGCGCTATTCCCAAGGGCTTCAGGAAGCCGGTGCCATAGCTCCCCAGTGCACAGACGATGGCGTCGGCCTGGAAGCGCTGCTCGCCCGCGCGCACCGCCACGGCGCGCCCCTTGGCGAGCTCGATTTCGTCGATGGAGCAGTCGAAGACGAAGGTCACCCCTAGTTTCTGTGCCTCGGCGGCCAGGGCCTGGGTGAAGCGGAAGCAGTCCCCCGTCTCGTCCCCCGGCAGGCGCAGGCCCCCCACCACCTTGCCGCGTACCCGGGCCAGGGCGGGCTCCACCTCTTCACAGCCGCCGGCATTCAGGGACTGGTAGGGGACGCCGTACTCTTCCAGCACCTCGATATCGCGCTGGCTGGCGTCCCGCTGAGCCTGGCTTCGGAACAGCTGCAGGGTGCCGAGCTGGCGCCCCTCGTAGTCCAGGGCTAGCTCGTCCCTGAGCGCCTTCATGCAGTCGCGGCTGTATTCGGCCAGCCGCACCATGCGCCCCTTGTTGACCGCATAGGCCGCCGGGGTGCAGTTGGCGAACATCTTCAGCATCCAGCTCAGCTGGAAGGGATCCGCGGTGGGGCGCACCGTGAAGGGGGCGTGCTTTTGCAGCAGCCACTTGGCGGCCTTGAGAGGAATGCCTGGGGCAGCCCAGGGGGAGGCATAACCCGGGGAGATCTGACCCGCATTGGCATGGCTGGTTTCAAGCGCCACCCCGTCACGTCGCTCCAGCAGGGTCACCTTGTGACCGGCCTTGGCCAGATACCAGGCGCTGGTCACACCGACCACGCCACCACCGAGTACCACTATGTCCATCTTGTCTCTCCTTGACTGGGGCCTTCACCTTAATCAGCCGCCACAGGATATTCAACTGGTGTCGATGTCATTGGTGGTTATCGCTGTTTACATTTTGTTAACTGGCTCTCAATGTTGTGATTTTCTCTAGTTTTGGCATGAAATCCTGCCGCCTCAGAGGCGCTCCAGGTGGAGCAGATGGTGCTCCGCCGTCGCCAGCATGGCCTGCCGCTGCGCCTCGGGTTGGCCGTCCCAGTTGGCATAGGGGAGGGCGAGGCGGGGATTGGCTCCCAGCTTGTCCCGATGGCGCCATAAAAAGTGCCAGTAGAGGCTGTTGAACGGGCAGCTGTCCGGACCGCTGCGTGCCTTCACCTCATAATGACACCCCTTGCAGTAGTGGCCCATGCGCGCCAGATAGGCACCGCTGCTGGCGTAGGGCTTGCTGCCCATCAGGCCGCCGTCGGCGAACTGGCTCATGCCGCGGGTGTTGGGCAGCTCCACCCACTCGATGGCATCCACGTAGATGCCGAGATACCAGGCGTCCACCTCGTCCGGATCTATCCCCGCCAGCAGGGCAAAGTTACCGGTCACCATCAGCCGCTGGATGTGGTGGGCGTAGCCGTGCTCGAGGGACTGGCGAATGGCGTGGTGCATGCACGCCATTCTGGTTTCACCGCTCCAGAAGAAGCCGGGCAGGGGGCGGTCGGCACCCAGGAAATTGACGCGGCCATAGGCGGGCATCTGCTCCCAGTAGAGGGCGCGGACAAACTCGCGCCAGCCGAGGATCTGGCGAATGAAGCCCTCCACCTGAGAGAGCGAAATGGTGGCCTGGTTGGCCCGCCAACGGGACTCGGCGGCGCGGATCACCTCGAGGGGGTGGAGCATCTTGCTGTTGAGCGAAAATGACAAGCGGCTGTGAAACAGGCTCCAGCCCCGCTCACTCAGGGCATCTTGATAGCGGCCGAAGTGGGGCAGGCAGTGCACCAGAAAATGCTCGAGCAGTGCGCGGCTCTGGCGCCGGGTGACCGGCCAGGGCAGGGCGCTGGCATCGGCATGGCCAATGGTGCTGACCCCGTGGCGAGTCAGCATGGCGTCGATCTCGCTCACCTCGTTGGCAAAGGTGAGGGGCGCCGGGATGGGCTGGTTGTCCGGCAGTCTGGCGCGGTTCTCGGCATCGAAGTTCCAGCGCCCACCAAGGGGTTGGCCGCCTTCATCCAGCAGCACCCCGTATTGTTTTCTCAGGGCGCGGTAGAAGAACTCCATCCGGCTGTGGGGGTAGCGGCGCCAGCCATCCCTGGGGGTCAGAAAATGCTCGCTCTCCACCTCTTGGGCCGGGATGGCAAGGTCCGCCGCCCACTGCGCAAGTTGATGGGCGAGGCGCCACTCGTCCGGGCTCTGCCAGGCAAAGCGCTCGGCCTGATGCGCTTCGAGCTGGGCCTCCAGCAAGCTGGGCAACTCGGGCCAGCGGGCGCTCTCATCGAGGGTCAGGTAGCAGACCCGGTGGCCCGCCTGGGTGAGGGCGGCGGCGAAGGCGCGCATGGCGGCAAAGAAGGCGAGCACCTTCTGGCGATGGTGGCGGCAGTAGTCCGTCTCCTGGCGCAGCTCTGCCAGCAGGTAGCAGACAGCCGGATCCGGGGTGCGAAACCAGCTGTGGCCGGCGTTCAGCTGATCGCCGAGGATGAGCCGCAGCTCCATCAGACCGACTCTCCCTGATGACGGCGGCAACGCTCGCTGCAATAGCGCACCTCGTGCCAGCAGCGCGCCCACTTGCGCCGCCAGGCGAACGGGCGCAGGCAGACGGGGCAGACTTTCTCGGGTAGATGGGGTTTGCGGTGCATGTTCCGCCTCGTTCACTGGGTTGGCCGATCTCTGCCTGCATAACGAAGCGCAGTCAGGATGGGATCACAGTGCGATGGGAAAGGGGGCGTTCCGGGTTGCGTCAAGGGAGAGGCGCAATGAGAAGGCCCCCGCACCTGTCGGTGCGGGGGCCTCGTTGCTTGCCCGTATGATCACTGGTTGCTGAACAACTTGGCGGGGGGCGTGGACTGGGCGGTCAGGGTCATGCGGCCCGAGGTTTCCAGCCAGCTCTTGATCTTTCTGGCATCGGCCACCCGCTCATTGGTGGTGTTGGCGTGGAGCAGCACCATGACCACGGGCTCATTGTTGACCCGGGTTCCCATGACCAGGCAGCGACCTGCCTCGCGGATGTAGCCGGTCTTGGAGACCAGGATAGGCCATTCGCCTTCCCGGACCAGGCGGTTGGAGTTGAGATAGTGCAGCTGGCGCTTGCCGTTGCGTACCAGGCGCTGTTCGGAGGAGGTGTATTGGCGGATCAGCGGGTAGGTGGACGCTGCGGCGGCCAGTTTGGCGAGGTCGTGGGCGGTGGAGACGTTGCGCGGGTTGAGCCCGGTGCTATCGGCGAAATGGGTACTCCACATGCCGAGCATGCGGGCCTTGGCATTCATCGCCTCGATAAAGGCCTTGCGGCCCCCCGGGTAGTGCCGTCCCAATGCCGAGGCGGCGCGGTTTTCCGACGACATCAGGGCGATGTGCAGCATGTCGGCCCGACTCAGGCGCGAGCCGACGGCCAGGCGGGAGCCGGTGCCCTTGAGCCTGTCCACATCGTCCATGGTGACGGTGAGGGTCTCGTTGAGGCGCTGGTTGCCGTCCAGCACCACCAGCGCCGTCATCAGCTTGGTGATGGAGGCGATGGACATCACCCGGTTGGCGTTGCGTTCAGCCAGGATCTCGCCGGTTCGTGGATTGGCGACCACGAAGGCATCGGATCTCAGGGCGAGATTGGTGCGAGGTTCGAGCAGGCTGTTGGTGGAGGAAGAGGTCGCAGAAAACGGGTTGGCATGGGCGCTTTCCATGCTGGCGGGAAGGAGGAAGGCGCCGAGCAGCAGGGGAAGAAAAGGACGAAGGTTCATGGTTTGGCTCTACTACGACTGACAGGGACATTTGGCTAAGTTATATGACGGTAATTGACGCTTCACAACGTCTGACGGCCCGATATTTCCATTTTATGGGATGGCTCACCTTGAAATAGCCGAATTCACGGCTATGGCGCCCTTTCACGGGATTCATAATGAACCACACCTGGCGCGCACATTGGCCGGGTTCAGCCCGTCATGGGGCGCACTATATGCCCTTTCTGACCCATCATTGCTACTCTTTTTGTGCCTTCCGGTGCGGCATCGGGTCGAACGCACCATTAATCCTCTTTGTGTCGGTGAAGATGGGCGCCGTCAGGGGCTTCGAGGGAGGTGTCAGCCGACCCGGATCAGCGCAGTGCCACCCTCATCAGCGGCGAGGGGCGGCGCGCCACAAAATGGTGCCAGACATGGTCATAGAGCGCCTGCTGCCCGGGAAAGCTCACCAGCGCCTTGGCCTCGGTGAGCGAACACCAGCGATACTCGGTGTGCTCATCATTGAGGGTGACCGTTTGATTGGGCGGGCAATAGACCACAAATACCGGCACTACCTCCACCGTATTTGAAGCGCTTTCGTAAAATTGTTCCAGATAATGGGCTGTGTATAACTCGCAAACCGATATACCCGTCTCTTCGCCAAACTCGCGAATAATGGTCTGCCAGCCGGTTTCCCCCGCCTCAACCGTGCCCGCCACATGGCACCAGAAACCGCCCTTGACCCGTTTCATCACCAGCAGCTTTGTTTCGCCATCAATCGTTGAGAGGGCGACACCGGAGACGGCTTTACAGCGAATGGGGATCATGGGGGAGGCTCCAAAAAAAGGTTCAATAGACGCCTATTGTTCGGCCACCGACGGGAGGCTGGCAAGTGATTTCCCTGCCATCGGCGCTTGTGCGGGCCAAACGTGACAGGGGCATTCAGCCCCCATCATGTGTGTAGTCAGCCCCCCATCATGCGGGCTGTCTGGATCGCCTCGATCAGCGCGGCCCGGTTGATGCGGGGGCGCTCGCTGTCGAGCAACTGCTGCCAGAGGGCGATGGCCTGGGAGTAGCGGCCGTGCAGGAAGTGATCGGAGGCGAGCAGCATCAGGGCGCTCACCTCACCCTTGTCCTGCTTGAGTGCGCTACCCAGCAGGCGCTGCGCCTCCGGGGTGAGCTGCTGGCCTGCCTGGTAGTAGAGCACGGTGGCCTGGGCGGCCTGGGTCGCCGCGCTGGCGCCCCCTTCTTGCAGGGCTAGGCGCTGGTAGGCGAGCAGGGCGTTGTCGTACTCGTCCCGATAGAGATAGAGCTGGCCGAGCGCCGCCCAGCCGTCGAGATCGGCAGGGTTGGCTTGCAGGCGCTGGTGCAGGGCGCCCAACTCCTTGTCTTGCAGATCCCGCGGGCTCAATCCCGCCAGCGGATCGGGGCGCGACTGATAAGCCTGCCATGCCTGATAGCGGCCGGTGCCGGCATAAATACCGGCAATCAGCGCCAGCAGCAAGGCCCCAAGCAGTATCCAAGAGCGCAGCCTAAGCAGCGGACGGGCGGTGCGGTCCTTGGCCAGCCGATCGCGCAGGGCCTGTTCGGCAGGTGGGGTGGCGTTGGCGAGGCGGGCCAGCTCCAGCTCCCGGTAGAGGCGGCTGTGAGGGGCAAGCCCCGCTTGCTGCTCGGCCATGATCAGCCGATTCAGCTCGGCCCTGGGGTCGTGGGCGATCGCCCCCTCGGCTCTGTCGCCGACAAGCGGCACCCGCGCCGGTTGCCGGCGATGCAGGCTCCTGCGCAGGCGATTGAGCGCCAGCAGCAGCAAGAGGGCGGGGCCGCCCCACAGCAGCGCCGTGCTGCTCTTGAAGGGGGGATCGTAGCGCACGAAATCGCCGAAGCGCTCCGTCATGCGGGCAATCACCTGCTCATCAGACTGCCCCTCGTCCACCCAGCGGTAGACCTCGAGCCGCAGATCCCGGGCGATGGGGGAGTTGGACTCCACCAGGTTCTGATTCTGGCACTGGGGGCAGCGCAGGGCGCGGGCCAGATCCTGAGCGCGCTGTTGCAACTCTGGGTGGCGAAACTGATAGGTATCGACCCCGCTGGCAAGGGCCCCGAGGCTCAATGCCAGCAAGATCGGTGCGATCAGGGCGTGGCCGAGACGGCTCATGGCTTGCTCTCCTGCACTTGTCTATCCACTTCGGGCTGACTGGCGGTGTTGCTGCGGGCCTTTGCAAGCAGGGGGGCAAACTGGCGTTGCCAGATCTCCCGGGTGAGCAGGCCGGTATGACGGGTCAGCAGGGTGCCGTCGCCGGCAAAGAGATAGGTTTCCGGCGTGCCGTAGACGCCGAGCTCCAGTGCAAGTCGGCCGTCGGGGTCGGCCAGCACGGCGCGATAGGGGTTGCCCGCCTGTGCGAGCCAGGCGTGGGCCGCGTCCCCCTTGTCCCGGTAGTTGAGGCCGTAGAGGGGCACGGCGTTGGCCAGATCACCCAGCAGCGAATGCTCGGCGCGGCAGTTGGGGCACCAGCTGGCCCAGACGTTGAGCACGAAGGGCTCCCCCTTGAGCGCCGCGGTGTGGATGGGGGCGCCGCCAAGCAGATCGTCACTCTGCCAGGCGGGTAGGGTGCGCCCTGCGACGGCCTCATCCTGGCTGTAGGGGTTGTTGCCAAGGCCGAGCCAGAGCAGGGCACCGAGCCCCAGGGCGAGCACGAGCGGCACGAACAGGCGTAGACGGGCGTTCATAAGGACTCCTGTTCAAGCCGAGGGTAGGGGGCGGTAGCTGGCGCGGGATGGTTAGCCAGCAGCGGCCGGCGGGCGAGCAGGCGCAGGGTGCCACCCGCCATCATCAACAGGCCACCGAGCCAGATCCAGCGCACCAGCGGCTTGTAGTGCAGCCGCATGGCATAGGCGCCGGGCCCCATCTTATCGCCGAGCACCACGTAGAGATCGCCAAGCATTCCCCACGCGATGCCGGGCTCGTTCATGTTCATGGTGCGCACGCTGTAGTGACGACGCTCCGGCGTCAGCCGCGCCACCTCTTTACCGTCCTTATGCACGCTGAGAGTGATGCGCTCGGCGGTGTAGTTGGGGCCGATGAAAGGCTCGCTCCCCTCATAGCGAAACTCGAAGGCGCTGAGGTGATAGGGCTTGTCGGCGGCGAGTACGGCACCCCCCTCCTGGCTGTGGTGACTCACCTGCGCAATGCCGAGGGCGCACACCGCCACCCCGAGGTGGGCCAGCAGGCTGCCGAACCGATTGAGGGTGAGCTCGCGCCATGGGGTGTTGAGTAGCAGGCTGGCCATCAGCCAGAGGCTCAGCATGTTGGCCGCAAGCCCGAGCCAGCTTGCCCGCAGCGGCTCGGGATAGGCGAGGCTCAGCAAGGTGCCCCCCAGCAGGCCGAACAGGCATGGGAGCAGCACCTTGATGCGGCGCTGGGCAGCCAGATGCTGCCAGCGCAGGCGCGGCAGCTGGGTCATCAGCGCCATCAGGCAGAGGGCCAGCGGCACGAAGATGGTATTGAAATAGGGGGCGCCCACCGAGAGCGAGCCCAGATGCAGGGACTGGAACACCATGGGGTAGAAGGTGCCGAGCAGCACGCTGGCGCAGGCCACGCTGAGCAGCAGGATGGCTGCGCCGAGCAGCCCCTCTTTTGACAGCAAGCCAAAGCGGGCATAGGGGGCGCGAATGTCCGCCCGTAGGGCAAACAGGGTGAGGGCGCAGGTCAATAGCAAGCCGAGCAGCAACAAGAGGGTGAGGCCACGGCTGGGGTCCACCGCAAAGGCGTGCACCGAGGTGAGTACCCCGGAGCGCACCACGAAGGTGCCGAGCAGGCTCAGCGAAAAGGTAAAGATGGAGAGCAGCAGCACGGCGTGGCCGTAAGCGCCGCGCTTCTCGCACACCACCAGGGCGTGCAGCAGGGCGGTGCCGAGCAGCCAGGGCAGCAGGGAGGCGTTTTCCACCGGATCCCAGAACCACCAGCCGCCCCAGCCGAGCTCGTAATAGGCCCACCAGGAGCCCAGCACGATGCCGGCGGTGAGAAACACCCAGGAGCCGAGCGCCCAGGGGCGGCTCCAGTGGGCCACGGCGCCATCGAGCCGGCCCGAGTGCAGCGCCGCCATGGCGAAGGCGAAGTTGACCGCAAAGCCGACGTAGCCGAGATAGAGCAGGGGGGGGTGAATGATGAGGCCGATATCCTGCAGCATGGGGTTGAGATCGCGCCCCTCCAGCGGCCCCGGGAACTGGCGGTCAAACGGGCTGGAGAAGACCAGGGTATAGAAGCCGAACAGCCCGACGATCAGCCCCATGATGGCCAATACCCGGGTGCGGATCAGCGGATCTACCCGCCTGGAGCAAAGAGCTACCAAAGCACCCCACAGCCCCAGCGCAAAGACGAAGAACAGCATGGAGCCCTCGTGGCCGCCCCACACGGCCGCCAGCTTGAAGCCCATGGGCAGGGCGCTGTTGGCGTGCTGGGCCACATAGACCAGGGTGAAGTCATCGAGGCCAAAACAGCTGGCGAGCAGCAGCAGGGCGGCCCCGAGCAGGAGCGCGATCAGGAGGGCCAGCGGTGTTGCGCAGCCGAGCAGCGGGCGTGAGGCGAGCCGCAGCCCCAGCCAGGGCAGGGTGCCTTGCAGCAGGGCGAGCCCGGTCGCCAGCAACAGTGAGAGATAGCCGAGCTCCGCCAGCACACAACCTCCAGTCAATCATTCGTCTATGTTATGCCGCAGCGTCTGCGCCGTACCGGCGCTGGGGGATAACATCCACATTCCTGGCAACAACCAATCGCAACAAATAAGCGCCAGTCACCCGAGGGCGGCTGGCGCTGGTGATCATACCGTTATACGACTGTCATTTGACCGGCATAAAGTACGAAGTAGCGCAGCAGCAGGATCCCCACCAGGGTCAGGCTGCAGACCAGCACCAGATAGCCGTTTTTGGCCCGCAGCGGTGCGGGGGCCAGCAGGGCCAGCAACTGGGGCAGCAGCATGCCGATGCCCACCACCCCGAGCCAGAACACCTGAGCCCAGAAACCGCTGCCGATGGCGGCCCACATGGCTGCCTCCTTCTGGCCGCCACCGAAGTAGAGGCCGGTAAAGAAGCAGGCCAGCAGCAATACCTCTACCGCCAGCACCGGCCGCTCGAAGCGGTGAACAAAGCTCACCCCCTGGCTGTGATGGTTCTCCTTGAACAGAGTGACCGCCAGCAAGATGGTGGAGGCGATGCCGGAGCTGACGCCGGAGATGAGGAACAGCACCGGCAGTACCGGGTTGTTCAAGAGCGGATAGGTCTTGAGCGCCGACAGCAGAAAGCCGGTGTAGGCCCCCAGCAGCACGGCGAGCAGCAGCAACAGCGGGGCCAGCAGCCGCTCGAAACGAGCCAGCAGGCCTATCAGCCCATCCACAAAGGCGAACTTCTCTTGCAGCAGGTGACGGCGCAAGGTCTCGATCTCGGAGCGAAACACCACCGCCAGCCAGGCGAACAGCACCGCCATGTAGACCTGGAACAGCATGACCCCCATCGACATCACGGAGTCGAACTGGTAGTGGAACATCAGCTTCCAGAAGGTCCAGGGGCGGGCCAGGTGGAAGATGAGGATCAGTAACCCCAGCACCACGCTCACCGGCGCCAGAATGGCGGTCGCCTTGATGATGCCGCTCTCGCTGCCGGCCCCCTTGCGGCGCAGCAGCACCGAGAGGGTGGTGGCCCCGGCGGAGATGCCGAGCAGAAAGAGATAGATGGCGATCGGCCAGTCCCACACCAGCGAGGAGAAGTGAAATGCGTCATGCAACATGATCCATTCCTCCTTCTGTTACTGCGGTAGATGGCGATCGGACAAATCCCCACACGAGAGAAGGGAAGTGAAACGCCTCTTGCATGGTCATGACTTTATCTCCCCTTTGGGCACGCGGTACATCTTGGGCGAGGTGCCGAGTGCCTGCTTGTAGCGATAGGTGGTCTCCTTCACCAGCCGTTTGGCGATGGGGCTGTCCGGGTCATCCAGATTGCCGAACACCAGCGCCTTGGTGGGGCAGGATTCCACGCATGCCGGCTCCTTGCCCGCCGCCAGGTTGGTCTTGCGGCAAAAGTCGCACTTATCGGCAACCTTGGTCACAGGGTTGATAAAGCGCACCTGATAGGGGCAGGCGGCCAGACAGTACATGCAGCCAACGCAGAGATCCGGGTTGACGTCGACGATGCCATCCTCCTTGCGGATATGGGAGGCACCGGTCGGGCAGACGTGTACACAGGGAGCGTTGTCGCAGTGCTGGCAGGACTTGCGAAAGAAGTGGTACTCGGCATCGGGAAATTCTCCGATGGGGCCCGTGCGGATGATCTCGAGGCGCGAGACTCCTTCCGGCACCTTGTTCACCTCCCGGCAGGCATCCATGCAGGCGGTGCAGCCGATGCAGGCCGTCTCGTCATGGAGCATGCCATAGCGAACCCCGTTGATGGTCTGGCTGTGGGCGAGGATGGCCGTGCCGGCGCGCACCGGGCCCGTCATCATGATGAGGGCTCCCGCGCTCATCCCCGCCATGAAGTCACGACGAGAACAGCTCATGGTGCCTCCTTGCCCGCATTGTTCGGCAGGCCGGCCACCTTGGCTTGATGCTGCTTGCTGTGGCAGTCGACGCAGAGCTTGATGCGGGACTTTTCCGGGATTTCCGCCATGGGCTCCTTGACCGGGTGCAGCTGGTGGCAGCTGGTGCAGGTGAGCTTGGTGGCGTGCACGTCGTGGGCCCAGAGCGCCTCGCGCAGCGGTTTGGGTTCGTGACAGCTCATGCAGACCCCGTTCTGCTCGGCGATGGGGTAGCTCTCTGTGCTCTGCTTCTCTGCCAAGCCGCTTTGCTTGTCTGCCAGGGCGCTTTGCTTGTCATTGAAGCTGTCACTGAAGCGCATCACGTCCTTGACCCCTTCCCGGTGCTGGGAGGAGGGCTGACCGTGGCAATTGGTGCAGGTGACCGGCGCCAGGTTGTTGGGGTTGGTCGCCTGGCCGTGCTTGCCGTGCATCCCCTCGGTCTGCTCCTTGTGACAGTCGGTGCAGGCCTTGTCGGGGCTGCGCAAAAATTCCACCTCGTGTGTGGCAGAGACAGGTGTGGCGGGGAGGGCCGCAGGCGCGCTCGCCGCATCGGCGGCCTGGCCCTGCAGGCTGGTCAGCAGCATGGCTGCCATCAGCATCAGTCGTAAGAAATCCATCGTTAAATCACCCATAGGAAGCCTCCATCCGATTGCGGGCCCGACTCGGCGGGCCCGCAAATCTCGTCATTGTGCGAGCCGTCCGGCCGCTTTGGCCTCGGCATCCCAGGCGGGGACTGTGGTCTTGAGGAACTGGGCCTTGTCGGCATTCATCTGTTTCATGTCCATGCCAAGGGCGGCCTGGGCCTTCTCCTTGCTGGAGATGTCAGGAATGGCGATCTCGTGGCTGATCCCCTTGGCGGCCAAGAGGCGTGCCAGCTTGGTGCGGGCATCGGCGGCCTTGTCCAGGGCGGTGCCCAGCATGCGCAGCGCCACTTCCGGGGCGTGCATCTGTACCCCGTGGGAGGCGATGGAGAAGTCCCAGCGCCATTGAGCGTGACGGATGTCCTGCTGAATGTCCTTCATCTCGGCTTCGGTGGCACCGGCATCCCAGGCGGCCTTGGCCTCGAAGTGGGCGTGCACCAGCTGCTTCTCGACTTTGAGCTTGATCTCGGTCACCGCATCCTTGCGCTGCTGGACTATGCCTTGCAGCATCTCCTTGCTCTGGGTGTGGCAGTTGCGGCAGGTCTGATCGAAGCGATCGAAGGGGTTGCCCACCTTGTGATCGGTGTAGACCTTGCCCTGCTCGTTCTGCACCTTCGGCATATGGCAGTCGACGCAGGCGACATTGTTCTGGCCGTGAATGCCGGCGCGCCAGGTCTCGTATTCGGGGTGCTGGGCTTTGAGCATGGGGGTCTTGGAGAGGGCATGGGTCCAGTCGGCAAAGCCTATTTCATCGTAATACTGCTCCATCTGCTCCACGGTGGTGCCCTTGTCCCAGGGGAATTTCACCGCCTTGGTGGGGCCGCTGAAGTAGTACTCCACGTGGCACTGGCCGCACACCTGGGACTGCTGATCGAAGCGTCCCTGCTCCTTGAATGGCTTGCCGATGGCGGTCATGGCCCGGTCGGCATAGGGACGGGAGAGGTGCAGGGCAGGTTTGCCTTCCTTGAACTCTTTCGAGGAGGTGTCGTGGCAGTCGGCGCAGCCGATGGTGTTGACGATCTCGGGACCGCCTTTTGCCCACATCCCTTTGAAGTAACCATCCTCACCCTTCTCGTCGATGACGCGGGCCACGTCCGGGCCTTTGCAGCTCCAACAGGCCATGGGCAGGGGGCCATCTTCGGCGGTCTTGGGGGCGCCGGTACGCAGGGTTTCCCGCACGTCGGTCAGCGCATAGAAGTGGCCGCGCGGCTTGTTGTAATCCTTGGAGAAGGGGTAGCCGGCCCAGAGCACCACCATCTGCGGATCGTCCGCCAGGGCGTCGGTACGCTCGCGGCTCTCGCTGGTGCCTTTCCAGCTGCTGAACTGATCGGCGTGATCCTTGGCGAACAGCTCGCTGCGCGCCTCGATCTTGCCTTCGGGGGCTGTCTCGTCTGCCTGCGCCAGCATGCTGGCGCCCAGCAGGGCAGTCAGCAGCAGGGCGGCCAGACCCGGCCGAAATGGCTTGTTGTGTGAACCCACGGTCATCACTCCCAGATAAATTGTCCATGCCGAGCCTGACCGTTCCATCTTGGTGCGTGGACATCTGTGCCCATGGTCGATGGGCATGGCAGGCTGATTAATTGTTATGACTGCATATAAAATGATTTTTATGCACTTGCTCGTGGAGATAATACCAAATGGGTAAAATGGATAATCATTTATCCCCCCGGGAGTTGCGCTAGATCAATTGGCATGGACGGCTAATGCAAAAAGTGAGATCCAGGTTGAATTATTGAGCTCAATCTAGCGGTTATCCCCATCCTTATCCTTTGATGACGCACTGCGACGAGCCAGCATCTCGGGATGGAAGAGGAGTGTCTGGGTGAGGGCGGGTAGGGGGTCAGCCCCTATGGTGCGGAGAGGCTTCAAGTAGAAGTGAATATATATTCTTTTTTCGTGATGGGGATGGGGGGCTGACGTTCGCCTGGTGAAATAGTGGTAAACCCTGAACGGATGGGTGCCTGTCAGAAGCTGTCGTATGAACGGGGAGAAGAAGAGCCATGTTTGTCATCTGAGGCGTGAAAAAAAGCGTTATATCTCGATTCTCTCCGTGGTTTACAGCGTTTGATTGAATTAAATAGGATGTTTTGCGGCATTTACTTTCGATATTTTCGAAAATGGCGAAGGGTTGCACGGGTGGGGTGGCGGTAAAATGTCCGCCTGTCACGGTGGTTTTCCTTACGCTTCATCTCTGGGAAAGCCTGTGTTTACCCGTTGGAGGATATATGGCCGAGCTGCGAATCGAGAAACCGACTCTTGTTACCCAGGTGGAGGGCGCCGTGTTTGTGATGGATGCCGACGGCACCTTGCGCCGTGCCACCCCTGGCATGCAACTGGAGCCGGGGATGCGCCTGCTCACCGAGTCCGACGGGCGATTCGAGCTGGCTGACCCTGCCGGTGAGGCCCCCGATGCCAGCCAACCCGAACAGGGGGGAGTGGGTCCTGCCGGGGTCATGAATCCCGAGCTGGCCACTCTGCAGGAGGCCATCCGTCAGGGTGCCGACCCGACCGAGTTGTTTGAGGAGACCGCGGCCGGTGACGCGGCCGCCGGCACTGCGGGTGGTGTGGTCGGCTCCAGCGCCGGCGGCTTCGTGGTGGTGGATCGCATCAATGATGCGACCCTGGCGGAGGCTGGCTTTGATACCGATCATCAGGGAGCCCTGCCAGGGGAAGAGCTGCTCTATTCGGAAGATCAGGATCTGCTGGCGGCCATCACCATCACCGAGCCCCAGACCGCCGACAACATCATCAACGGCGACGAGGCGACCGGCGTCATCATTCGCGGCGTCGTCGAGGACGTCGAGGTAGGCCAGACGGTGACCATCACCCTGATTGATCAGGAAGGCAACCGCCTCACCACCACCACAGTGGTGCTGCCGGGCTTCGTCTGGGAGGCCAACTTCGGCGACGTCACCGGCAAGCTGGTGGATGGCCCGCTCAGTATCCAGGCCGATACCCAGGACGCGGCCGGCAACCGGGCCAGCGACACCGGCCAGACCCTGCTCGACACCATCACCACCATTACCCTCGATCTCAGCGACGAGAGCGACACTGGCGCCAGTCAGGTGGACGATCTCACCCGCGACACCAAGCCGCTGCTGCAGGGCAAGGGGGAGCCCGGCGCCACCGTCACCCTGAGCCTGGAGGGCAAGGTGCTGGCCGTGCTCACCGTGGATGGCAACGGCAACTGGCAATACCCCATCCCCGATACCCTGACCGACGGCGCCCATGATTTTCGGGTCGACTCGGTCGACATCGCCGGCAACCGGGCCAGCGATACCCTGACCGTCACCGTCGACACCCGGGCCGCCATCGACATCGATGATCTCGACACCGGCAGCATCCTGGGTCGTGACAACGTGACCCTGAGCGGCAGCACCAGCGAGGTGGAGGCGGGCCAGCGCGTCACCATCACCCTCATCGACCAGAGTGGCCAGACCCTCCATAGCGGCAGCGCCCTGGTGGGCAGCGACGGTCGCTGGCAACTCAGCGGCCTGGATCTCTCTGGCATCGAAGGCCCCTACGAGGTGCACGCCGAGGTGACGGATCTCGCGGGCAACCGGGTGATCGACGGGGCTCCCCTCATCGGACAGAGCGACGTACTGACCCTGTCCGAGGCGGATCTGGCCAAGGGCCCGGTCACTGCCAGCGGCTCCCTCCATACCGGCGCCGGCATGGACGGCAACCTGCAGGTGAGCTTCGGCGCCGATCAGAGCGCCCTTGAGCAGATGAACCTCAGCAGCCAGGGTTTGCCTCTGAGCTATCAGGTCAGCGGTCAGACCCTCAGTGCCAGCGCGGGGGGCGTCACCGTCTTCACTTTGACCCTGGCCAATGACGGCAGCTATCGCATCGTCTGGCACCAGAGCCTGGATCACGGCCAGGAGAGTCTGAGCCTGCCCTTTGCCCTGGAGTACCGCGACAGCGACGGGGATCTGGTACACGCCAACCTCAGCGTCGAGCTGGTGGACAGCACACCGCCGGACTTCACCATCGCCCCCGTCACCCTCACCGAGGATGGCTTTGACAACACAGATGCCGTGGTGGGGCAGAGCCCGTTCCTGATCGGGCACCAGTCCGATCCCCTGCTGGCGGACTCCGTCGTCTTCGCCGACCAGGCCACGACCCTCACCCGTCTCAATGGCAGTGGCCTTGGCAGCGACGGCCATGTGCTCAGCTTCGAATTCACCGGCGATCGCCTGCTGACCGGTTATTACCTCGATGGCAACGGCAACAGGGTCGAGGTATTGAAGGCCGAGCTGACGGCCAGTCAACATGGCAGCGACATCAAGGGCGTCGTGACCGTCTCTCTCAATGGGCCCCTCGACCATCAGGGCAACGACCGGCTCTCCCTGGGGCTCACCGTCTCGGCCAAGGAGATAGACGGAGACGAGACCCGTGCCGACCTTCAGATTGCCATCAATGACGGCACCGATCCCAGCCTCGGCCTAGACGCCGGCATCAGCCTGCAGGAGGGCGGGGCCGGCCAGACCCTGGACGGTCAGCTGCCGGTCAATGTGGGCAGCGACCGCCTGGTGTCCCTGAACTTCGAGGCCAATCAGCCCGGCCTCAGCGCCCTCACCAGCGGCGGCCAGCCGACCCGCTATCAGGTTAATGGCAACCAGGTCACCCTGCTGGATGCGGGTGGCAAGACGGTGCTGACTGTCACCCTGGATCTGGACGGCAAGTACCATGTGAAGCTCGACGGCGTGCTGGATCAACCGGTGGGCACCAACAGCGTCAACCTGGGGCTGCAGGTGCAGGGCAGCGACTTTGACGGCGACAAGAGCAAGCTCGGCACCCTCAATATCGCCATCACCGACGGCGCCTTGCCCCAGGTCGACCCCGTTTCCCTGACTCTGGTGGAGGACAGCGACTGGACGGCCGGTCAGACCCTGATTGGCGATCTCAATATCACCGCCGGCAGCGACCCCCTTGCCAGCATCAGTTTCGATGCCAGCCAGCCTGGCCTGCAGGGGCTCACCAGCGGCGGCCAACCAGTTATCATCAGCATCAGTGGCAACAGCATCAGCGGCAGCGTCAACGGCCAGAACGTCTTCACGCTGGCGTTGGATCAGAAAGGTCACTACGTCTTCACCCTGAACCAGCCGCTGGATCAGGGTGCGGAGAACAGCCTGCTGAAGGCGGGCTTTACCCTGACCGATTCCGATGGAGACAAAGTCTCCTCCACCCTGAGCGTCACCATCGGCGATGGCGCCAACCCGGTGATCAGCGCCGTGACCGGCACCAGCCTGACCGAGGGCGATCAAGGCGCAGGAACCGTGGTGGGCAATATGAGCTTCACCGTGAGCCACGGCTCCGATGCCCTGGCCCCCGACAGCCTCAAGTTCGATATCGCAGCCATCCAGCAGAGCCTGGATGGCAAATACAGCAGCCACGGCAGCAAGGTCACTTTCACCCTGGATGCTGACGGCGAGCTGGTAGGCACCACGGCCGATGGCCGCGAGGTGCTGCGGGCCGAGCTGAGCCTAGTGGAGAGCAACGGCAACTGGAGTGTGACAACCAAGGTCACCTTGATCGGCGAGCTGGATCACCAGGGGAGCGAGTCCCTCAATTTGCCGCTCGATGTGACGCTGACCGACAAGGACGGGGACAGGGTCTCCACCCAGCTGCCGCTGACCATCAAAGACGGTAATGCGCCCGTCTTCGTGGCGGGCAGCGGGGTGAGCCTGGATGAGGGCAACCTCGATGGCAGCAACCCCCTGACCGGCACCGGCCACTTCCAGATCGATGCGGGCTCGGATCGGGTGAGTGAGGTGTCGTTCGCCGATCCCGCCGAGCAACCGACCCTGAGCGCCCTGGGCCAGAGTGTCAAATACGAACTGGTGGGCGGGGATCCCGCCATCCCGGGCAACCAGATCCTCAAAGGCTATGTGGAAGTGAACGGCGTGCGCGTCGAGGTGCTCCAGGTAGAACTGGTGGGCAAGCTCGACAATGCCGCCAGCAACAGCTTTGACTACAAGGTGACCCTGTTCGAGGGGGTTCACCAGCGCGGTGACAGTACCACCGAGCTGCCGTTCAAGATCAATGTCGTCGACAGCGACAAGGGCAGCGGCAACAACGACAGCACCACGGGCACCCTCAACGTCAGCCTCGTCGAGGGCGACAACCCGACCATCACCCTGACCGGGGTGACGCTCAGTGAAGGCCGCTTCGATGGCGCCGGCAACAACCAGACCGGCGATGATCAGCAGGCCACCGGCACCCTGACCATCACGGCGGATTCCGATCCCGTGGTGGATGTGCGGCTGACCCTCTTTGGCCTGGTGGTGGATGGGAGCGGCAACCCCATTACCCACAACGGCGAGACGCTGGCCTGGCAGGAGGTGCCGGGCAGCAATGGCCACGGCTTCCAGGCGGTCACGGCGAGCGGCACCCTGGTGCTGAGCATCACCCTGCCGAGCGTGCCGGGTCGTATCGACGCCCATACCCAGGCGACGCTCGACTACCAGGTGAAGGTACACACCAACCTGGATCACGGGGCGAGCGACAGCCTCACCCTGACCCTGCCGGTCAAGGTGACCGACAGCGATGGCTCGGTGATCACCGGCAGCACCACGGCGGTGATCACCGATGCGGCTGACCCCGTGATCTCGGCCATAGAATCCGTGCGGGTCGAGGAGGCGGATCTGGATGCGAGCGGCAGCCAGCATCCGGGAACCACCCCCACCGAGAACGGGGAGACGGCAGGTGGTCAGGTGACCATAGGCGCTGGCTCGGACAGGGTGGCCTCCCTCGAGCTGGATGTGGCGGCCTTCAATCAGGCGAATAACCTCACCTCGGGTGGCAAAGAGGTGACCCTGGCGGCCCATAGCCCTGGCTGGTATCTGGCGAGTGCGGAGGGTGGCAAGCCGGTGTTCTGGGTCCATCTCGACGTCAATGGCAGCTACAGCGTCCACCTGGTGGGCCAGCTCGATCACGGCGCCCAGGGCAAGGATGAACTGGGTATCGAAATACCGCTGTTCGTGACCGACTCTGACGGGGATAGCAGCCCCAATGTGACGGTGGAAGTGAAGGTGCAGGATGACATGCCCATCGGCACGCATCTGACCCATCACCTGAACGAGACCGGCAGCGCCGTGAGCGGCGATCTGCTGCCCCCCGCCAACGAGGGAGCCGACGGTGCCAGAGTTGCCTCGGTCACCGTGAACGGCCAGCTGCATGCCATCAACGGCAGCCTGACCCTAGATGTGATGAGCCCGGACGGCAAGCAGGTGATGGGATCCCTGACCATAGGGCAGGACGGCAACTACAGCTTCACGCCGAGGCCCGGCTTCGATCACAATGCCGCCTCCCTTAGCCAGGTCATCAGCGCCCAGTTGGTCGACGGTGACGGCGACACCGCCGAGAGCACCCTGACCCTCAATCTGCAGGATGAGGCGGTGAGCTTCACCGTGAAGGCGGTCACCGGGCAGGAAGATCAGGGAGCCCAGGATCCGGGCCATGGCATTGCCATCGACATGCGCCTCGATATCGGCGATTTCGACCGGGGCGAACACGTGGATCAACTGCTGATCCAGGCGCCGGCCAACGCCCACGGTACCTTCTACTACCACGGGGTGGCACTCACCACTACGGCCGATGGCAAGTGGTTCATCGTGCCGCCGGCGGCCATGGTGACCACGGACAACGTCAACTACCAGACCCAGGGTCTCACCTTCGTGCCGGCGGATGACTGGTCCAGCTGGAGCAACAACAAGCAGCCGCTGCACTTCCAGGTGCAACTGCAGGTCGGGGTAAGCGAGGGGACGCCACCGCCCGCCGTGACCGGCGATCTCGCCATCACGGTGCAGGGCATTGCCGACAAGCCGTTGTGGGATGCCGCCAGCACCCATCAGCACTACAGCACGGACGAGGACAGCAACGGCATCGCCCTCAACGTGCAGGCCAACCTGACGGATACCGACGGCTCTGAGACCCTGAGCTACCAGATCAAGTGGGAGTCCGGCCTGGGCAGCCTGACGCTGAATGGCAAGGTGCTCCAGCCGGGCAGCAACGGCCTCTACACGGTGACGGCAGGGGATATCAACAAGATCACCGTGCTCCCCGGCAAGGACTACAGCGGCGACATCAGGCTCACCGTGATGCCGGTGAGCACGGAGAAGAGCCCTGTGGTCAGCGGCCAGAACAAGGCGCTCGGCGACAGCATAGAGCTGGTGATCAACGTCAACCCGCAGGCGGATGACGCCAAGCTCACCGTGCGCGAGATCCAGGGCAAGGAAGATACCCTGCTCGATCTGGGCAGCAAGATAGTCCTTAGCCATCTGGGCGACACCACGGACGGCTCGGAGCAGATGTTTGTGCGCATCAGCGGCCTGCCCGCCGGGGCCACCCTGCTGCTGGGTGGCGTGGCGGTGACCCTGGATACCAACGGCTACTACGAGGTGCCCTATGACCGCATCGGTGAGCTCAAGCTCGAGCCGCCTAAGAACAGCAACGTCAACTTCGAGCTCACCATCAAGGGCGTCGTGAAGGACAGCGCCACCCTGACCGACGCCAATGGTCAGACCCACACAGTGGTGAATGAGAAGGAGACCGGCTCCCAGAGCCTGCACGTGGACCTAGTCGGGGTGGTGGATGAGCCCCGCTTCGACCTCAATACCAGCGACTGGATCCAGGATGGCAATGGCTACAGCATCACCATCGCCGAGGATGGCCGGGCACCGCTCGACTTCAAGCTCACCTCGGGGGAGTGGACGGATACCCCGCTCGATCACTCGGAAACCCTGAACCTGGTGCTGGAAGGCCTGCCCGAAGGGGCCAGGGTGTTCGATGGCAACGGCAAGGAGCTGACCCTGACCTTTGCCGGGCTCGATGGCAAGGGCAACCCCCTCTATCAGGTCGACGTGTCGAGCCTTGGCAACCTGCAGATCCAGCCGCCCCCCAACAGCACCGCAGATCTTCACCTCATCGGCCACGTGGTGGTGACCGAGAACGACGGGGATCACAAGGGCTTCGACGTGCCCCTCACCATCAAGGTGGAGCCTGCGATCGACGCCACCGACTACGCCAGGACCAGCCATGGCCTGGAGGATCAGTTCACCGTGCTGGACTGGCAGCCTGACCTGACCGACGGCGCCGAGCAGGTGACGCACCTCGGCCTCTCCGGCATAGCGCCGGGTTACGAGATCTGGATCCGGGTAGGGGGAGTGGATACCCAGCTGGCGGTCACCGGCGGCGCCGTGGACTTGAGCGACGCCGAGCTGCAGAGCCTGCTCAGCGGCGGCCAGCTGCTGGTGAAGGGGCTGGAAGACAGCGATCGGGACACCACTCTTCAGAGCCATGTGACCGTAACCCAGCATGATATGGATTCGGGCGCCGTTGCCGAGAAGGTGATCGACGGCACCCTGCACCTGGATATCCAGGCCGTGGTGGAGCCCGATGGCAACCTGGTGCAGCAGGGGGGAGGTCTGATCAGCCCGGATGGGCACGACATCCCGCTGGACGGCGTCTTTGTGTTCCAGGATCTGGACCCCAGCAGCGTCGAGACCATCGACTACCTGGTCATCAGCGATCTGCCCCCCGGCTTCGTGGTGGTGGGCGGGATCCACGATGGCCAGGGCAACTGGACCGTTCCCCACGATGCCCTCGGCAGCTATGCCCTGCGCTCCCCGGACGGCTTCACCGGCACCGTCACCTTCAAGGTCAGCGCCAGGGTGATCGACCTTGGTGACAACAACGAGGGGGATGTGAGTGCGCCGGCCTATCGAGAGATGACCGCCAGTGCCGATTTCCAGGGGGCAACCCACTCGGGCCAGGTGGCCGCCGATGTCGATTTTGACAACAGTGCCCCCATCACCGGGGTGGAGGATCAGGGCGTCAACTTCGGCAGCCAGTTCAAGGACATGGTGACCCTGGGCACGGCGGATATCGGGGACGACGAGCTCAGCATCGTCATCACCGGCCTGCCACCGGGCGTCAACGTGCAGGGGCTCACCTATGACTTCGTCAACGGCGAGTACCTGATCAAGCTGCCGGGCGGCCTCGATGACCTCGACAAGTTGACCCTGACCCTGCCTGACGACTATGCCGGCGACGGCCTGGGCTTCAAGGTGCGCCTGGTCAATACCGACACCGTGAGTGGTGACACCAAGCAGGTGGAGAAGGATATCAGCCTCTCCATCACCCCCGAGGTGGACATCAACGGCGGGTCGGACGGCCAGCCCGAGCTGCAGCTGAACGTGAAAGATGTGAACGGCGACGGCCAGCCGGACAACCTGGAAGACACCGAAATCCACCTCGATCTCTCGGTGAAACTCGCCGATATCAGCCCCTCCATCGCCAACGGCGGCTTCGAGACGGTGGAGAAGGTGACCCTGACAGTCGATGCCAAGTACGGCCACTTCCTCGATGGCAATGGCCAGCCGGTCTCCACCCTCAGGGTGGACGACCCGGCGGCGCTCAAGGATCTGGTGTTCGTGCCCAAGGAGCACTTCAGTGGTCAGGTCCCCCTGGGTATCAAGGTGGACATTCTGGACACCGCCACCACGGGGACGGATCGCGGTAGCTGGAGCGGCAATGCGAGCTTCGAGGTGCTGCCGGTCAATGATACGGCCCAGCTCACGGTGCAGAACGCGAGCGGCGACGAGGATGGTAGCATCAGCCTTGGCGGGCTGGGGGCCAGCCTCATCGACACCGACGGCTCCGAGCAGATAGTGGGGCTGCAGATCAGGGGGGTACCGGACGGCTTCACCCTGTCTGCCCCTGCGGTCAACAACGGCGGTGGGGTGTGGCAGGTGCCGGTGGGCACCGATTTCACCAGACTGGCCCTGATCCCGCCTGCCGATTTCAGCGGCACCGTAGATCTGACCCTGAGCGCGTTTACCCTGGACAAGGGGCTGACCCTGCCGCTTGAAACCAGTGCGGGCTTCACCGTCACCGTCAATCCGGTGGGGGATGTCATCATCGCCGACATAGAAAGCAAGGCGAGCGGCGCCGAGGGAGATGTGATCACCCTGAACCTAGGGCTGGAGACGCGGGATACCCAGGCCACCGGCGGCAGTGCCGGCAACGTGCATGAAAATGGCCCCGAGCAGGTGCGCGTCACCCTGGAAGGGGTACCGGACGGGGCAGAAATTCGCCTGCCGAACGGGGTCAGAGGCACTGTGGTGGACTTGGGCGGCGGCCGCTGGCAGGTCACCACGGACGGTGGCAGGCTCGATGCGGTGGAGCTGGTGACCAACGACGCCAATGGCGCCCTGGAGATCAAGGTGACGGCCCAGAGTCTGGATCATGGTGCCCTTGGCCCCGAGGTGGGTGGCAGCATCCAGGTGGATGTGAGCCCGGTGAACGATGCCCCCGTCAACGTGCTGCCAGGGGAGCCCCAGGTGGCCCAGGAGGATCAACCCTTCGTCATTCACGGTCTGCAGGTGAGCGATGTGGATGCAGGCAGCAGCACCATGGAGGTGACCCTGTCCGTACTGCACGGCACCCTGAACCTGCCGGTCGGCAGCGGGGTGACAGTGACCGGCAATGGCACCGGCTCCCTGGTGTTGAGCGGCTCCCAGGATGCCATCAATGCGCTGCTCTCTGGCGGGGTGACCTATCAGGGCGAGCAGGACTTCAATGGTCAGGATGCCCTGACCATGGTGACCAACGACAAGGGCAACACCGGCAGTGGCGGCGCCCTGAGTGACACCGATGTGCTGTCCATCGAGGTGCAACCGGTCAACGACGCCCCGATCAACCAGGTGCCGGACGCCATGGCGGTGAAGGAAGACGGTTCATTGTCCCTCTCCGGGATCAGTGTCAAGGACGTGGATGCGGGCAGTGCGCCCATGTCCATGGTGCTGCGGGTCGAGCATGGCGCACTGACCCTGCTCGGGGCAGCGGGCGCCGTCTCGGTGCAGGGGGTGGGCAGCAACGAGATCACCCTGGTAGGGCCGCTCGATGATCTCAACAGCCTGCTCAACGGTAATCTGCACTACGAGCCGGCCAAGGACTTCTGGGGCGAGGACAACCTCACCATCACCACCTCGGATCGGGGCAATACCGGGGCGGGCGGTGCGCTCACCGATACCACCCAAGTCGGCATCACTGTCACCGCCGAGGCGGACGCTCCCCAGCTCGGTCTGGGCACCCACGACATCCACGCCCTGCAAGGGGCCTGGGTGCCGCTCAACCTGAGCGCCAGCGTGGTCAACCCGGCACCGGGCGAGCTGTCGGTGCGGATCCAGAATCTGGGCGGTGCTCAGGTGGTGGACGAACACGGCCAGAGCGTGGGTCATGCCGACAACAACGGCGACTGGCTGCTGCCCATGGAACACTCGGTCCCACTCTATGTGAAAGATCTGGCGGCCGGGGATCACAGCCTGATCCTGACCGCCGAGTCGAGTGCGGGTGGCAGCACCCTGAGCTCGGCCGAGGAGACCCTCACCATCCACAGCCAGAGCGGCCACAATCTGCTGGGCTCGGATCGGGGAGACTGGCTGTTCGGCTCCACCGGTGACGATCGCATTCTGGGCGGCCTAGGGGACGACATGCTCCGGGGCGGCCAGGGCAATGACATCCTGAGCGGCGGCGCCGGCAGCGATCTCTTCGTGTGGGGCAGCGGCGATGAGGGAACCGCGACGCAGCCTGCCATCGACACCGTCACCGACTTCCACCCGGAGGAGGGGGACAAGATAGATCTGGCGGACCTGCTCAAGGGGGTGACCGACAACAGCGTGGATGGCTTGCTGGGCCACCTCTCTGCGTCTGTGACCACGGGCAGCGCGGGCCTGAGCGATGTGAATATCTCGGTCTCTCCGGCGGGGGATGGTCAGGTGACCCAGCAGATCACCCTGAAGGACGTGGATCTGAGCGGCTGGAACCTGAGCGGCGGCTCCTCCTCTCACGACATACTGCAGTCCATGCTGGATCAGCACAGCCTGATCATCCAGCATCCCTGAATTTGAGGGAGACAGCACCATAGAAAAGAGCCGGCGCTTGCCGGCTCTTCCTTTATCTGGTTTTTACCTATCGACCCCTTTGCCGAGCGGGCCATCCGGCCTGGCGTTGCAAGGGGATCAGGCCAAGGCCTGGGCCAGCAGATGGATCGGGTGTTCACAGGGGAATGGCGTACTCATCTCGATCTGCCACTTGCAGGTCTCGCAGTCGGTGATGACCAGATCGGGCTTGAGCCGGTTTATCTGATCAAAGAGCCCCTCGCCGATGGCCTGGCTTGTCTGGTAGTTCTCCGACTTGAAGCCATAGGTGCCGGCGATGCCGCAGCACTGGGAGTCCAGCACCGTCACCTTGACCCCGGGAATGGCACGCAAGAGTTCCAGGGTGTAGATGACGCCCCCCATCTTCTCCATGTGGCAGGGGGTGTGGTAGGCGATGTGCAGATTGAGCGGCTTCATCGCCGGCTTGTTGCCCTGGTAAAACTCGTTCCACAGAAAGCGGGTCACCAGCGAGATGCGATCTCGCACCTTGTGGTTGTCCTGCTCCAGCAGGTGGGGATATTCGTCGCGCAGGGTAAAGCCGCAGGTGGAGGAGGTGGCCAGCAGTGGCATCTCGTTGCCGAGCAGGGTGTTCTCCAGCTGCTTGATGTTGAAGGCCGCCTGCTGCTTGGCCTTGTCCATGAAGCCGTTGGCAATCAGCGGCACGCCGCAGCACTTCTCCCGCTCCAGCAGTTGCATGCCGATGTTCATGGCGTTGAGCACCTGCATCAGCTCCTTGCCGAGCTGCGGGTGGTTGTAGTTGACGTAACAGCCGTGGAAATAGGCTATCTGACGTTCGAAGCGGGCCTGACTGGCTTTCTGTTTCTTGTACCAGCCGCGGAAGGTGCCTTGCGAATACTTGGGCAGATCGCGGTGGGAGGAGACCCCCAGCGCCTTGTCCAGCACCAGCTTCATCGGCTTGAGGCTTGTGGTGAAGTTGACCACAGGGGCCATCAGGGTAGACATGCTGCCCATCAGATCGGTGTGGGAGAGCACGAACTCGCGGATCCCCGGTTTGAAGCCGCTGTACTGATGCTTGGCTTTGGCGATGATGTCGCCGATGCGCACCCCGCTCGGGCAGGCCACTTCGCAGCGCTTGCAGTTGGTGCAGTGCTTGAGGGCGCTGTCAAAGAGCTCGGGGTTCTTGATCCGTAGCCGCTCCCCATCCGGGCCCGCCTGTTTCGGGCCGGGATAGGCGGGGTTGGCCTTGGCCACCGGGCAGTAGGCGGTACAGACGGTGCATTTGATGCACTGATCGAAGGTTTGGTTGGCATGATCCAGTAGCATGATTTACTCCTCCCGGGCCGGATGAAAAGCGCAAGGGACGCGGCAATGGGATTGTCGAACGGGCAGTTGGCTGCCCGCAGTCAGGAAGTGAAGGGGAGGCATCTCAGCCCTCCGCCAGAATATGGCCGGCGGCCTGCCAGCCGGTGGCGACGGCGACCCCGGAGCCCGAGCCCTCTTTGACAGGGTCGTAGTGGGCCAGCACGCTGCCCGCGCCATAGAGGTTGGCGAGGGGGTTGCCGCCGCGCAGCACCCGCAGCTGGTCGTCGGTCTTGACCCCGAAGCCCATGAAGGGGTGGTGATCGAACAGGCGGCGACCGGCCCAGGCGTCACGCTCGGGGAGGCTCAAGACGTCGGCGTCGAAGATGGGCTCGCGAATGCCCCCAAGGCGGGACTCCAGCCCGCGGCTGAAGAAGCTGCCGGAGGCGAGCACAAAGTGGTCCGCCTCGAACAGCTGATCGTCGCCATTCTGGCTATGAACACCGATCACCCTATCGCCGTCGTAGCGGGCGCCCAGCACCCGCTCGCTGGTGAGGAAGGTGCCGCCGAGGGCCAGGAAACGGCGCTTTAGGGCCTCCTGCATCCGCATCCCGATGAGGGACGGCGGCATGGTGGCCACCTCCTTGATGGTGCAGCCGGTGCGCTGCTCAAGCTCCGCCAGACGGGGGCCGACCAGCCCCAGCGACAGGCAGGCGGGCAGTACGATATGGCGGCAGCCCGGCTCGCCGCACTCCTGCACCATGCGGCCTATCTCGCGGGCCAGGTCCGTCAGCAGGTCCTGCTTGTCGTGCTGCTGTTTGTCAAACAGGCGGGCGATGTCCGCAGAGCGAAACTCGTGGGGATTGCGGCTGAACGCGGCCAGCTGGGGCAGGCGAATTTCACCAGTCAGGATACGGCTGTGGGCGAAGCGCGAGTGGGTCGCCAGATTGGCTGCCGCCAGCGCCGGGTGAAAGTCACGAAAACCCTCGAGCGTCGCCAGCAGCAGGACGTCCGGTGTGGGCGCCTCCGTGACGCAGGCGCAGGTCTCGGGGGAGAGCCAGGTGGATTTCAGGGTGCCTATGGGGGTCAGGCGCTGGTGGTTGCGCTCCTGGCGAAACAGGGGCAAGCCCTGCAGGGCGCAGTGGCGCTGCAGATCCGCGAGGCTCGCCTCTATGCTGGCAAGACCCACCTTGCTGTAGGGATGATCGGGGTGCTCGGCCATAAAGGCGGGCAGGGCGGCGCGAGGGTCGCCTTCGCTCTCCAGCAGATCCACCGAGCCGGAGGAGAAGTGCAGGGCGCTCTGGCCCGAGGCCATCAGCAGCGTCTTCTGACCCGCCTCGGCCAGACGCAGCGCCGCCGAGAGGCCCGCCATGCCGCCACCTATCACGATACTGTCAAATTTCATGGCTGCACTCCTTGGTGGGGTTGGCTGCGGTGCTGGCATCGAGCGGGAAGGGCGGCTCGGCCACCAGGTGGGGGGCCGTCCACTCGCCAAGGCCGAACAGCCCTTCGTAGATCCAGTAGGTAAACTCGGCTTCGCGCAGGGCATCGCCCCAGAGCACGGGGCGGGTGCCCTTGTAGCGCTCCTCCAGGAACTGGCGCAGCATGACGCAGGCCTCACGGCCATCGGCCTTGCCGTACTCCTGCATCAGGCCGGCGGCGCGATAGGCGCACAGCTCTCCCTGACAGGGGCCCATGCCCAGACGGGTGCGGCGGCGCAGATCCACCAGGTTGTCCACGTCCAGCTCCCGCAGGGCGTATTCAATCTCGCCGGCGGTGACCATCTCGCACTCGCAGATGAGAGCGTTGGCCTTGGGATTGTCGCGGAAAAAGGCGATGACCCGCTCGCCGTGGCGGTACTGAGCCGAGCCTTCGACCGGCACAGAGAGGCCGGGGGCGGAGACCTTTTCCGGATCCCGCGAGCCGGGCAGGCTCAGTTCGGCGGTGCGGCAGGGCCTGTTGTTGCCGAGTTTGTTGGCGACGAGATCCGTGGCCCACTCAGCCATCAGGCGGTAGGTCATCAGCTTGCCGCCGGTGATGGTGTTGAAGCCCTTGAGGCCATCACGCTCGGCATGATCCAGCAGCACTATGCCGCGGCTGATGTTGCGGCCGCTCTCGTCGCCATCCACCGCCACCAGGGGGCGTACCCCGGCGTAGGCCCTCAGCAAGCGGGTGCGGGCCATGATGGGGGCCAGTTTTATCCCCTCGCGCAGCAACACCTCGACCTCTTCGGGGTCGACGGTGAGCTGATCAATCTTGTGGTAATCGATGCGACTCGAGGTGGTGCCGATGAGGGAGATGGTATCGCCCGGTACCAGAATGTCCGCATCCGCCGGCTTGCGGGCGCGGTTGAGCACCAGCTGGTTGATGCGGTAATCCATGATGAGCAATGAGCCCTTGGCGGGGAACATGCGGATGCCGAGATCGGCGTACTCGCAAATTTGCTGGCCCCAGATGCCGGCGGCGTTGATCACCTCCTGGCACTCCACCTCGAACGCCTCGCCGGTGCGGGTGTTGATGGCCTTGACCCCGTGCACCCGATCCTGAGTGCGCAACAGCCCCAGCACCTTGCTGTGGGTGAAGATGCGGGCGCCGTGTTCCTTGGCGTCCAAGACGTTTGCGGCGGCGAGACGGAAGGGATCGACCGTGCCATCCGGCACATGAATGGCGCCTATCATCGCCGGGTTGGCGTTGGGTTCGAGGCGCAGCGCCTCGCGGGGATCCAGCTGCCGGGTCTCGATCCCCGCCAGGGCGCAGGCCTCCATGAAGGTGCCTTGGAAGTTTATGTCATCTTCCGGCAGGGTGACGAAGAGGCCGCCGGTCGCTTCCACGCAGTGGCTGGCGATCCGCTTGAGGATGCGGTTCTCCTGAATGCACTCGCGGGCGGACTCCGGATCCGTCACCGCGTAGCGGGCCCCCGAATGGAGCAGGCCGTGGTTGCGCCCGGTGGTGCCTGCGGCTATGTCGTCCCGCTCCAGCAGGATGCAGTCGATGCCGCGCAGCGCGCAGTCGCGCATGATGCCGGCGCCGGTGGCGCCACCCCCTATGATGACGACTTCTGTGGTGATTCTTTTCATTCTTGCCCGTCTCATCTCTTCCAGATGAGGCCAGTGTGGCGCCTGTCTGGTGGAAAATGTTTGATATGGGCCAAGTTAATGTTCGCAAACGCTCACAGAAAGGGGCGTCAATGAGCAAATCGTGATTGTTGTCACACTCCAGCAACAGCAGAGGGGGCCACCGGGCCCCCTCTGTCGACACGAGTCACGGCATTCAGCCGCAGCACTTCTTGAACTTCTTGCCGCTGCCACAGGGACAGGGGTCGTTGCGACCGACCCGCAGCGGCGCCGGATCCTGCTCGCCATCGGTGTAGACCCAGCGCCCCTGGTGGCGCATGAAGCGGGAGCGCTCATGCAGGCAGTGGCGCTCTTCGCCCTCCAAAAACCAGGCCTTGAATTCCACCATGCCGGCCTTATCCGCGGGGCCACCCTGGGCGGCGATGATCTCGAGTCCGTCCCATTGGGTGTCGGTCTGGGAGAGTTCATCAGCGGTCAGTCCGTTCAGATAGTCCGGGTGCCAGCTGTGGACCAGGTACTCCCCCAAGCCCAGCACGAAGGCGCTGTAGCGGGAGCGCATCAGCTGCTCGGTGGTAGTGGCGGCCTGGCCGGCGTGAAGCGCGCCGCAGCATTGGGCGAGGGAAAGAGAGGAACCGCAAGGACATTGGCTCATGGGTCAGTTCATCGGGTCGATAATAGAAGGTGGCGGGATTGTAGCGAAAGCGGCCCCCCCTCGGCCAGCATCCCATGCCGATGCAGCAGGAACGGAACATCAAGAATAAACAGCAGAAAGGATTACACAATGACACTAAAGCAGAAGATCCTGTTACTGGGGGCTATCCCCGTGCTGCTGATGGCCCTGGTGGTCAACCTCAGCAACTACCTGGTGGCCAGGAGCGATCTGGAGTCCGAGCTGGTGGTGGCGAGGGACAAGGCGGTCAAGGAGCGCAAGGCCCTGCTCAGCAGCTACCTGATGCTCGCCAAGACCGCCATCGAGAAAGAGTATGCTGCGCCGGACAGCCCGGAGGCGCGTGCCCGGGTGAAGGAGCTGCTGCGCCCCTTGCGTTATGGCAGTGACGGTTACTTCTTCGTCTACGACTTCCAGGGCAATACCTTGCTGCTGCCCACCCGCCCCGAGGTGGAGGGCAAGAACCGCTGGCAGGACAAGGATACCAAGGGCACCTTCCTCATTCAGGAGATCGTCAAGGCGGCACGCGAGGGGGATGGCTACTCGGAGTACTGGACCAACAAGCCCTCCATCGGGCGGGATGCGCCCAAGCTCTCCTTCAACCTGGTGCTCGACAAGTATCAGTGGGTGGTGGGCACCGGCTTCTACATCGATGACATCGACACCGAGCTGGCGGCCCTGCGCAGCGAGCGCGAGGAGAACATGCACGGCTCCTTGCAAAGCAGCGTGCTGCTCATTCTGGTGATCCTGGGGGTGACCCTGGCGGTGACAGTGGTGCTCGGCAACCGGGTCACCCGGCCGCTGGCGGATGCGGTCGCGGCCCTCAATGACATCGCCGACGGGGAGGGGGATCTGACCCGGCGCCTCAAGGTGCAGAGCGAGGACGAGGTGGGCCAGCTGGCCAGCGCCTTCAACCGCTTCGTGGCGCGGATCCAGTCGGTGGTGAGCCAGGTCGGGGAGACCAGCCATCAGCTGCTGGGGGCCGTGGATCGCCTGCACAGCTTAAGCGAGCACGCCGACCGGCAGATGCACGGTCATGGCCGGGAGACGGATCAGGTGGTCACCGCCGTGACCGAGATGAGCTCCACCGCTCAGGAGGTGGCGGCCAGCGCCTCCAACGCGGCCACGGCCACCAGCGATGCGGCGCGGGAATCCGATGCGGCTCGCGAGGTGGTGGGCAGCGCCATCGGCAGCATCAACCGTCTGGTGGAGGAGGTGCACACCGCGTCCGGGGTCATCGAGCATCTGGCTCAGGAGACCGGCAAGATAGGGTCCGTGGTGGAGGTGATCCGCGGCATCGCCGATCAGACCAACCTGCTGGCGCTCAATGCCGCCATCGAGGCGGCCCGGGCCGGTGAGCAGGGACGTGGCTTTGCGGTGGTGGCGGACGAGGTCCGTTCGCTGGCCGGTCGCACCCAGCAGAGCACCAAGGAGATCAATGAGATGCTGCAACGGCTGCAGGGTGGCGTGCGTCAGGCGGTGGAGGTGATGCAGGCGAGCGAATCGCGCAGCCAGGAGACGGTGCAGGAGGCGAGCCACATCGCCAGCTCCCTCGACAGCATGGTGACGGCGGTCAGCACCATCAACGACATGAACATCCAGATAGCGACCGCCGCCGAGGAGCAGCACGCGGTCTCCGAGGAGATCAACAAGAACCTGGTGGCCATACAGCAGATCGTCAGCGAGCTGACCGAGGCCGCCGGGGAGTCCAACACCACCACCCGCGCCCTGGCCGGCACGGGTGACAAATTGCGCCAACTCGTCTCCCGCTTCCGTTACTAGTCACATTTTTGCCGTCTGGACGTCATTTCCAGACGGCAAATTTGGGGATCGGCGCAGAATGTGGGAAAATCGCGCCATTCGTTCCTTTCGTTAGCCCCAACCCTATGAATGAGATCGTGAAAGGCAGTATCGATTTGATCCGTCAGCTCAACTACGGCCTGGTCTACGCCGGCCTGGAAGAGCACAAGGAACTGTCCCGTACCGATCTGTCCCGTTTGACCGGCCTCTCACCGGCCAGCATCACCAAGATCACCCGCGAACTGCTCGATGGCGGTCTGGTGGTCACCTGTGGTGAGAGCTCGGTGGGCCGTGGCCGTCGTCAGACCCTGCTGCGCATCAACGAGCGCCGCTTCCAGTTTCTCTCCATGCGTCTTGGCCGCGGCTACGTGGACATGGCCCTGTTCGATCTCGCCGGTCACTCCCTGGCGCGTCATCGCCATCTGTTCAGCGAGACCGAGCGCGGCGACCTGCTGGCCAGCCTGGTGCGGGCCATCGAGGTGTTTTTGCCAAAGAAGGCCCTGCGGCTGGCCTGCATCGCCCTCTGTCTGCCCGGGCAGGTGGAGCGCCATTCCGGCATGGTCAAGCACTTCCCCTTCTATGATCTGCGCAACTGGCCGCTCGGGCCCACCCTGCAGCAGGCCTTCGCGGTGCCCGTGCTGGTGAGCGGCGACGTGCGCACCTGGATCCAGGCCGAGCGGGAGTGGGGCGCCGCCAGGAACTGCGCCGATGCGGTGCTGGTGTTTGTCCACAACGACATTGGTGTGGGCATGGTGGTCAACGGCCAGCTCATCGAGAGCGAGTCGGCCCTGCTCGGGGATCTCAGTCACCTGCAGCTGGAACCCTATGGCCAGCGCTGTTACTGCGGTGGCTTCGGTTGCGCCTGTACGCTCGTGACTAATCAAGCGCTGGAGGCCCAGTACCGGGATCTCCGCGAGCGGATGCAGGAGCACGATCTGCCGGCGAGCGTCAACATCCGCGAACTGTGCGAGCTGGCGCTGGCGGGCAACAGCCTGTGCCAGGACATACTGCATCAGGCGGCGGGCCGGCTTTCCCGGGTGCTGGCTAACCTCATCTGCCTGCTCAACCCGGGCAAGCTGCTGCTGGGGGGGGAGATCACCCGGGCCGATCGGCTGCTGTTCCCCATGCTGCATCAGTCCCTGGCGAGCCAGTTGCCGGCGGAATATCTGGTCCGCCTGCAGATCGAGTCAACCCATTTTTACGAAGATCCCACCAAGCCCACCTCGGTGCAGGTGCACAAGGCCCTGCGGGACGGCAGCCTGCTGCTCGATCTGTTGCGAGGTGACAGGGAGGCATGAAGCTGGGGTTGCAAGGACGCATCCTGCTCATGCTCTGCCTGGTCAGCCTGCTGCAACTGGTGCTGCTGAGCGGGGCCAGCTACTACTACGTCTCCGAGCAGCGCTACCGGGAGGTGGGGGATCAGGCCCTGGACGTGGCGCGGTTGGTGGCCCGAGAGCCCGGCGTCATCGCCGGGGTGAAGCGGGCCGATACCGCGCGGCTCAACGTGCTGGTGGAGCGGATCCGCGCCGAGGTCGGTGCCAGCTATATCGTCATCGGCGATGGCGAGGCGCGCCGCCTGGTGCACCCCAATGCGGACAGGATAGGCAAACCCATGATGGGGGATGATCCCGGGCGCGCTCTGCAAGGGGAGTTCTACATCTCTCGCGCCCAGGGCTCCCTCGGGGTCTCGGTGCGCGGCAAGGGGCCCATCCGGGATGAGATGGGCAGGGTCATCGGTGTGGTCTCGGTCGGTTATCTGGTGCGGGACATAGAGGCTGACCTGCAGGGTTTCCTGCGCTTCGGTCTCGCCATGACCCTGCTTATCGTGCTGCTCAACAGCGCCGCCGCAACCTGGCTGGCCAAGCGCTACAAGCGGGCCCTGCTGGGGTTTGAGCCCGAGCAGATAGGGCGCCTCTATGCGGAACTCGACTGCACCCTGCGCACGGTGCGCGAGGGGATACTCACCATAGACGAGCAGGGCAGGCTCACCTCCCTCAATCCCAACGGCATCCGGCTGCTGCGCCTCGATGAGCGGGCCGCGCAGGCCGCCATCGGCCAGCCCGTCGGTCAACTGCTGCCGGGCAGCCGCATGCTCTCCATCTTGCAAGAGCAGAGCCCCCAGTTTGACGAGGAGATAGTGCTCAACGGCCAGTCTCTCATCGTCAACCGGTTGCCGCTGGTGCGCGAGGGCAAGCTGATCGGCGCCGTGTCGAGCTTTCGGCGCAAGGACGAGCTGGCCGAGCTCAGCGCCCAGCTCTCCCAGGTGCAGGCCTACAGCGATCTGCTGCGGGTGCAGACCCACGAACACAACAACCAGCTCGGCACCATAGCCGGTCTCATCGAGCTGGGCGCCACCCGGGAGGCGCTCGCCTTCATCGGCCGGGAGGCGGCCACCGAGCAGACTCTGCTCAGTTTTTTGATGGGGGCCATCGCCAAGCCCAAGGTGGCGGGCCTGCTGCTTGGCAAGTACCACAGGGCCCACGAGCTGGGGCTGGTGCTGGAGGTGGACCCGAATTCCCGCCTGCACGACATCCCCGCCCGGGTCAGCGGCTCCCAGCTGGTGACCCTGCTTGGCAACCTCATCGACAACGCCTTCGAGGCGACCCGCCGCCATGGCGCCCCCTATCAGCCGATCCGGGTCTCTTTGAGCGATCTCGGCCAGGATCTCATCCTGGAGGTGGAGGACGGGGCCGGTGGGGTGGATCCCGCTTTGGCGGACACCTTGTTCGAGCGCGGGGTGAGCAGCAAGGCCGAACCCGGCCACGGCATAGGCCTCGCCTTGGTGCGCAAGACCCTGGATGCCCTGCAGGGGACCATCACCATCGAAGCCACGGCGCAGGGAAGTTGCGTCGTCTGTTACATTCCCAAGGAGGTGTGAGTGATCAAGATCCTGATCGTCGAGGATGATCCGGCCATTGCCGAGATCCACCGGCGCTTCGTGCAGCGGCTGGCGGGGTTCGAGGTGCTGGGGGTGGCGCTCACCCTGTTCGATGCAAGAGAGCAGATAGCCATCCTCAAGCCGGATCTGGTGCTGCTGGACGTGTGGCTGCCGGACGGGGAGGGCTTCTCCCTGTTGCGGGAGCTGCGCCAGAGCGGGGCCCACCTCGACGTCATCCTGCTCACCGCCGCCCGTGAGGCCGCGGCACTGCAGGAGGCGATGCGCCTCGGGGTGGTGGATTTCATCTTGAAACCCGTGGTGTTCGAGCGACTGCGCGATACCCTGGGCAACTATGCCGAGAGCCGCGCCGCGCTGGCGGCCCTGGCGGACATCGATCAGCAGGCGGTGGATGCGCTCTTTGGCACCCCGCTGCAACAGGTGGCGGCGGGCGGCCTGCCCAAGGGGATAGACGCCCTCACCCTGCAACGGGTGCTGGCGGCCCTCAATCAGCAGGGGGCCAGCGCCGAGGAGATAGGCAATCGGGTCGGGGTGAGCCGCACCACGGCGCGCCGCTACCTGGAGTTTCTGGTGGGTCAGCAACTCGCGAGCCCCGAGCTCGAATACGGCACCGTCGGGCGGCCGGAGCGGCGCTACCGCCAGCGTTGAGTGGCGGGTTCACATCCCAAAAAAAGAGCGCCTGTTGGCGCTCTTTTTGTGATGACTGGGATCAGGTCGGATCGGATTGCAGGGTCGCCACCGGCGTGCGACGAGCCTGCCACCACTGCCAGAGCGGCAGCAACAGCATCACCAGGGTGACCAGGGTGAAGCCCAGGGTGATGGGGCGCTCCCACAGGAAGCTCAGGGAGCCGTCGTTGATCACCAGGGCCCGGCGCAGGTTGTCCTCCAGCATGCCCCCCAGGATGAAGCCGAGCAGCATGGGGGCCATGGGGAAGTCCAGCAGGCGCAGCCCTATGGCCACCAGGGCCACCAGCACCATCACATAGATGTCCATGGTGTTGAAGGAGACCAGATAGACCCCGATCAGCGAGAACAGCAGCACCATGGGGATGAGCACGGGGCGCGGCACTTGCAGTATCTTGGCCAGGTAGGGAATGAGCGGCAGGTTGAGGATCAGCAGCACCACGTTGCCCAGATACATGGAGATGATCACCGACCAGAACACATCCGGGTGCTCCATGAAGAGGCGCGGGCCAGGCTGGATGCCGTAGGCGATGAGGGCCCCCAGCATCAGGGCCGTGGTGCCGGAACCCGGGATCCCCAGGGTCAGCAGCGGCACGAAGGCCCCGCTGGAGGCGGCGTTGTTGGCCGCTTCCGGCGCGGCTATGCCGGTCAGGCTGCCCTTGCCAAACTCGTCCCGTTTGCCCTTGCGGGCGAAGTTGCGCTCGGCCCCATAGGCCATGAAGGAGGCGATGGTGGCACCGGCCCCCGGCAGCACGCCGATGAGGAACCCCAGCACAGAGGAGCGGGCTATGGGGGGCGCTATCTCCTTCACTTCGTCCCGGCTCAGCTTGAGGGAGCCGAGCTGCTGCATCTTGCTCGCCTCCTCCTGGCTGGTGTCCTTGCCCGGGCGCAGCACCGTCATCAGGATCTCCGCCAGGGCGAAGGTAGCCATGGCCAGCAGCAGGAAGGAGAAGCCATCGCGCAAGTCCGGCAGGCCGAAGGTGAATCTGTCCACCCCGACGCTGCGGTCGATGCCGACGGTGGAGATCATGATGCCAAACAGCGCCATGATCAGCGCCTTGAGCACCTGGCCCTTGCCGGCGAAGGCCGCCACCGCGGAGAGCCCGAGCACCATGAGGGCGAAGTAGTCCGCCGACTGGAAGGAGAGGGAGACCTTGGCGAGCAGGGGCGCCGCCACCATCAGGAAGATGGCCGACAGGGTGCCGCCGACGAAGGAGGCGTAGGCGGCGATGGCCAGCGCCTTGCCCGCCTGCCCCTTGCAGGCCAGCGGATAGCCGTCGATGGCGGTGATCATGCTGGCGGAGCAGCCCGGGGTGTTGATCAGGATGGAGGCGGTGGAGCCGCCGAACATGGAGCCGTAATAGACCCCGGCCATCAAGATGATGCCGGAGGCCGGATCCAGCCCGTAGGTGATGGGGATCATCAGGGCAATGGCGGTGACCGGGCCCAGCCCCGGCAGCATGCCGATGAAGGTGCCGACGAAGCAGCCGACCACCACCATGAAGAGGTTGATGGGCATCATGGCGGTGCCGAGCCCTTGCAGGATTCCGTCTAACATGGGTTCTCCTTATCCCAGCAGCTGGGTGAACAGCCGACCCGGCTCGAGATAGACATTGAGCCCCTTGGTCAGCAGGGCCCAGAAAATGAGGGTGAAAGGTATGCTCACCTTGCAGGCGAAGGCGAGGCTGCGCTCGCCCATCAGCAGTATGCCGCCGATGAGGAACAAGATGGTGGCGATGAGAAAGCCGAGCCAGCCGAGGGCCAGGCCATAGACCAGCATCAGCCCCAGCAGGGCGAACACCAGTCGCCAGTTGCCGGACTCCTTGCCCAGTGGTTCTCCCCCCGCTGAGCAGATCAGCAACAGGGAGAGCAGGACCCCGACACCCGCCAGGGCATAGGGCAGGGTGCTGGCGGTAAAGGGTTCATATTCGTCCCCCGGGTAACCGGGGATCTGGGTGGCGTGATAGCCGTAGGCGAGGGAGAGCAGCAAAAACAGCAGCCCCCCGAACCTTTCCTTGGTCAGTCGCATGATGACTCCGATGGGCGGGCCTGGCCCGCCACGGGCTGAGGGTTACTTGATGAAGCCGAGCTCGCGCATCAGGCCGCCAATTTGCTGCTCCTGACTGTTGAGGAAGGCAGTGAACTCGGGACCGGCCTGATACTGGTTGATCCAGCTGTTGCGCGCGCGCACCACTTCCCACTCCGGCTTGTCGTACATCTGCTTGAGCAGGGCGGCGAACTCGGCGGATTTCTCCGGGCTGATGCCGGGGGAGGCGAAGTAGCCGCGCCAGTTGGCAAAGACGGTGGGGTTGCCCTGCTCGGAGAAGGTGGGCACCTGGCTGGCGTCCGGCATCCGCTCCGGGGCGGTGACGCCGAGGATCCGCATCTGACCGGACTTGACCGCCTCCATCGCCTCGCCAAAGCCGGTGGAGAGCACCTGGGTTTCCCCCGCCAGCACAGCCGCCATGGCGCTGCCTCCGGCGTCATAGGCCACGTAGCGCAGCTTGCCGGCATCGGCCCCCGCATTCTTGAAGGTCATGGCCGCCACCAGGTGATCCAGGCTGCCGCGGGCGGAGCCGCCGGCAATCTTCACCTTGGCGGGATTGGCTTCATAGGCGGCCAGCAACTGGGCCCAGTTCTGATAGGGGGAGTCCAGGGGCACCGCCAGCGCCTGATAGTCGGCGATGATGGCGGCGACCGGGGTGAGATCCCGGAAGGATTGCGGCAGCTCCTTGGAGAGGGACTTGACGATGATGGGGGTGGAGTTGACCAGCAGCGTCTTGTCGGACTGGGCCGAGGTCTCGATCAGATGGGCGATCGCCTTGGCGCCGCCGCCGGCCGAGATGTTCTGGTAGGAGGCTGTGGTGATGAGGCCGGACTTGGTCAGGGCCTCGCCGGTGCCACGGGCCGTGTTGTCCCAGCCGCCGCCGGCGCCGCCCGGGATCAGGAAGTGGACTTCGTCTATCTTGGCCTGGACGCCGAGGCTGGCGCCCAGCAGGCAGCAGAGCAGGGTGCGCTTGAAGGTTCCTTGCAACATGATGTTCTCCTTGTGATTGTTGCGAGGAGGTTAATTAATCGTGTCTGATTGGAAAACAATCTGGCCGTAATGGCTATTAAGGCTGTTGTGCCCATTCTGTTCATTCTGGTCATGGGGAGAAAGGGTCTTTTCGCCTAAAAAGAGGCGGGGCTCGCCTCTGCTGAAGAGGGAGCCCCGCCTGCAACTGGCCTTGGTTTGAGCTGCCTATGATTTCTCTGCCGCCGAGACTTTCTCGACCATCTTCTCCTGCTGCTTGAGAGTCTCTGTGGCCTGCTCCTTGAGCTGCAACTGCTCCATCACCAGCTTGTAGGCGATGTAGTACTTGTAGATGTTGCCCACATAGGTCACTGTCTCCGGGCCAATTTTCTCCGCCGCCACGTACTCGACGTTGTGGAACCACACATTGGGATCCAGCCCCCGCTTCTTGGCCTCGGCCCGCAGCCGCGCCACCCGGGCGGGACCGGCGTTGTAGGAGGCAAACGAGAACAGCGCCTTGTCGAGGGCCGTCATGGGCTCGTCGGCGTAGTAGTGATCTATCATCCAGCGCATGTATTTGACGCCGCCGTGGATGTTGGGCTCGAGCTGGCGGATGTCCCCCACCTTGAGCCCCTTCCCGGTAGCGGGCATGATCTGCATGATGCCGATGGCGCCGACGTGGCTGCGCGCCTTCTGGTTGAGGGCCGACTCCTGATAGCCCTGGGCCGCGATCAACAGCCAGTCCACGTCGTATTTGCCGCCGTATTCACGAAACAGCTCCACCACCTGCAGGAATTTCTTGCGCTCGGCCTCGGCGGCCGCGCTCTTGATGAATTTGTTCTGCTTGAGGTAACGGGCCAGGATGGCCTCGCCGGTGGCCTTGCCCCGCAGCGCCTTGATCTGCTCGTTGAGCATGGTGAGCAGTTGGGGGCTCTCCTTGCGTACCGCCCAGGCGATGATGCCGCCGTCGCGGAACACCGGCTCTTCGTGGATCTGGATAGCCGGGAAGATCTTCTGCCAGAAGCGGGCCTTGTGCTCATCCATGACGATGAAGGGGAGCAGGCCCGCATTGACCATCTCTACCAGATCTTCATCCTCCAGCACCTCGGAGGCGGGCTGGATGTCGATGAGAGGCTCCCCCGCCTCCTTGCGCGCCTGGTTGTAGGCCATGAGGCTCTCGAAGTAGCTGGAGGAGGGCCTGACATAGATGCTCTTGCCCCCCAGATCGGCGGCGCTCTCCACCTTGGGGGAGTCCGGCCCCGAGATGAGCAGCTCGCGCACGTTCTCGATGAGGGGGGAGCTGAACTCCACGCCCTGCTGCTTGCGCTTGTCCGTGATGGTGAGGTTGGCGGCGGCGATGTCCCCCTTGCCGTCGATGAGGGCCTTCAGCAGGTTTTCCCGGGCGACCGGGATGAAGACGAAGTTCAGCTTGAGGTGGCGCTTGATGGCCTTGTCCTTGCGCAGTTGCTCGTTGAGCCGTTTTTCAACCTGCATGAAGGCGTCGTAGGTGACCCCCCGTTGCACCCCCTTGTGGATGAAGTAGCCGGTCTTGTTGTAGGTGGTCAGCACCCTGATGGTGCGCCGCTCCATCATGGCGTCGAGATCCCCCAACATGGGCTTGGCGAGTTCCTCGCTGGCGAAGCTGAGGGCGCTGCGCTCCTCTGCTTCGGTTGCCGCCTTGTCCGCTTCGGCACTCCAGGCCAGTGGCAGGGAGCCCAGTACCCAAAAAAGGAAAATCCATAAGCGTTTCATAAAGATCACCTCACTCGTTTTACTGAGTGTAAGTGCCGCGCAGGGGGGGCTTTAGCTCTTTGAGTTTCATCGACGCCATCCGATAGCACGATTCTTGCTATCCAGCGCCGAGCTCCCATTGGCCATTGAAAAGCCCTCAGCCCCGACAACAAAAGAGGGAGCCCATGGGCTCCCTCTTTGCGGTTTACATCCTGTCAAGGCAACCCGGGCTAGAACCAGAAGCCGATGATGAAGGAGCCCGCCAGGGTCAGCATCACGTTGGCCACCGCATAGGTGCCGGCGTAGCCGAGCGCCGGAATCGAGCTGTTGGCGGCCTCGTTGACCACATCCATGGCCGGGGCGCAGGTACGGGCCCCGGTGATGGCCCCGAGCAGCAGGGCCGGGTTCATTTTCAGTACCCAGACCCCGAACAGGTAGCCCACCAGCACCGGCAAGGTGGTCACCAGCATGCCGGAGAAGAGCACCACCACCCCCACCTCGCTGAGGTGATCCAGGATGCCGCCACCGGCCTTCAGGCCAGTGCTCACCATAAAGACCGCGAGACCGAGATCCTTGGCCAGGCGCAGCGCCCCCGGCGGCACATAGCCGACCGTCGGGTGGTTGGCCCTCAGGTAGCCCATCAGGATGCCAGCCAGCAGGAGGCCGACGGCGTTGCCGAGGCCGAACTCTATCTGGCCGAACACCAGGGAGACGGAGCCGATGAGCAGACCCAGCACGAAGAAGGTGGTGAAGGCCACCAGATCCGTGGTCTGGCTGTGGATGCTGATGAAGCCTATCTTGTTGGCCAGCAGTTTTACCCGCTGCTTCTCGCCGCTGATCTGCAGCACGTCGCCCTTTTGCAGCATGATGTTGCGATCGAACGGCATCTCGATCTGGGAGCGCACCACCCGGTTGAGGAAGCAGCCCTTCTCGGTGAGGTTGAGCTCCACCAGATGGCGGCCTACCACTGAATCGTTCTTCACCACTATCTCTTCGGTGACTATCTGCAGGTCAAGCAGGTTGCGGTCGAACACCTCCTTGCCGTTGCGGTAGTTGACGTCCAGCTTCTCGTGGCTCTCGGGATAACCCACCAGGGCGATCTCGTCCCCCTCCTGAATGACGGCGTCACCATCCGGGCTTGCCAGAATGCCGTTGCGGCGGATCCGCTCCACGTAGCAGCCGGTGTGGGGATAGATGCCGGTTTCGCGCAGGGTGCGGCCACCTATCCAGGCGGCCAGCTCGGGGCCGACCCGGTAGGCGCGAATGATGGGCAGATAGGTCTTGCGGCTCTCGCTGTCGGAGAGTCCCCGCTCGCGGGCTATCTTCTGCGCCTCGGTATTGAGGTCGAGTCGTGCCAGGGAGGGGAGGTAGCGCACCACCAACATCAGCCCCACCAGGCCCACCAGGTAGGTCAGGGCGTAGCCTATCCCCATGTTGTCGAGCACGGGTTGCATGTCGGTACCGTGGGGCAGGTTGAGCAGGCCGCTGCGCAGGGCATCCTGGGCCCCCACCAGCGCCGGGGTCGAGGTGAGCGACCCCGCCAGTATCCCCGCCGCCATGCCGGGCCCCAGGTTGAAGAACTTGGCCAGTCCCACCGTCAGCAGCAAGGCGGTCAGCAGGATCACCAGGGTCAGGGTGATGTAGTGGATGCCGTCGCGCAGGAAGACGCTGAAGAAGTGAGGGCCAGCCTCGATCCCCACACAGAAAATGAACAGCATGAAGCCGACGTTCTCGGTCGAGGTGGAGAACTGGAACCCCATCTGGCCAAACAGCAGGGCGGTGAACAGCACCCCTATGGTGTTGCCAATCTGGAAGTTGCCGATGCGCACCTTGCCCAGCAGCAGGCCGAAGGCCAGTACCACGAACAGCAGCAGGGAGTCGCTTTGATGTAGCAGTGTCACGAAATCTATGGTCATGCCCGGAAAAACCGAGGAAAAAAGTGGGGCCGATATTGTGCCGGATCCCTCATCAAGAAAGAAGCGCGAAAGCGGATTAACAGCCAGTTAAGTGCTGGTCTCCCCGGGGAGGGGAGGGTTGCGCGGGCGACTTGGGGAAAATACCTCTATTTTCCGCTGCCGTTCTCGCTGTCAATGAGTGATTTCTGCTGTCGGCGGGGGAAGGCGTGACAGCCCTGTGGACAATTTATTACCTGCTGCGCAGGGGACGATTGAGCATGGTTTTCAGCATTTTTGACTGGAGGTGGTCGAGGGATGCAAAGGAACCCTTTTTGCCGTCAGGGGGAGGCTGACCCATGGCACGGGGCATGGCGAAAAAAAAGCGGGAGAAAGAGGATGTCTCGCCCCCGTCCGACCCATTTAGGGGGGAGGGCAAAAACAGGAGAAAATGGGGGGCTAGGTGTGTCGCCTCGCCAAAGCGGAGACAATCGCTGCCAACCTAGGCCTGCATTGGGTTTGGCACACTTACCCACAGAAACTGTGGATAACCCTGTTCATGAAACTTGGTGATCAGCCTGCAAGCCGCGCCAATACTGGGGTGCAAGCGCTGTTCAAAAAATACCGGCAAAAAAATGTTTCTATAAAAATCAAATAGTTATACGCAGCAGAACAAAACGCTGCTGGCCAGGAACCGGGGATCAAATGGGGAGTGCGCCGCGAGGGACGGCTTGTGCATTAAAATTGGCAGAGGAAAGCACTAAAGTGGATAACTTGCACCGAGATGGTGAGGAATTGGCTCCCCCGACTGGACTTGAACCAGTGACATACGGATTAACAGTCCGCCGTTCTACCGACTGAACTACGGGGGAACATCAGGCAAGGAGGAGCATCATACAGAGGTCGCATTTCGGGGTCAATAGCCGTCAGGGGCCGAGAGCGGATACCCAGGCCCGTCAACTCGGGGTACACTGCTCTCTTGCCGTTTTTTGTCGGGAGTCGTCATGAATAAGCCTTTCAAGCTGGCCAGCCAGTTTCAACCCGCGGGGGATCAGCCTGCGGCCATCGCCCGCCTGCTCGATGGCATAGAGTCCGGCCTCGCTCATCAGACCCTGCTCGGGGTGACTGGGTCGGGCAAGACCTTCACCATGGCCAACGTCATCGCCACCCTGAATCGCCCGACCATGATACTGGCTCCCAACAAGACCCTGGCCGCCCAGCTCTATGGGGAGATGAAGGAGTTCTTCCCCGAGAACTCGGTGGAGTACTTCGTCTCCTATTACGACTACTACCAGCCGGAAGCCTATGTGCCAACCACGGACACCTTCATCGAGAAGGATGCCTCCATCAACGATCACATCGAGCAGATGCGGCTGTCGGCCACCAAGGCGCTACTGGAGCGGCGAGACGTGGTGATCGTCGCCTCGGTATCTGCCATCTATGGTCTGGGGGACCCCCAGGCCTACCTCAGCATGATGCTGCATCTCAAGGTCGGGGATGTGATCAACCAGCGGGATATCCTGCGCCGCCTCGCCGAACTGCAATACACCCGCAACGACATGGCCTTCCAGCGTGGCACCTTCCGGGTGCGGGGGGAGGTGATCGACATCTACCCTGCCGAATCGGACAAGCTGGCACTGCGGGTGGAGCTGTTCGACGAGGAGGTGGAGCGGCTCTCCCAGTTCGATCCCCTGACCGGTGCCATCGAGCAGACCGTGGTGCGCTACACCATCTACCCCAAGACCCACTACGCTACGCCGCGCGAGACCATTCTGGGAGCCATCGATCACATCAAGGAAGAGCTCAAGGGGCGCCGCGAGCAGTTGCTCTCTCTCAACAAGCTGGTGGAGGAACAGCGCATCAGCCAGCGTACCCAGTTCGACATCGAGATGATGCAGGAGCTGGGGTACTGCTCCGGTATCGAGAACTACAGCCGCTATCTGTCGGGGCGTGCCCCCGGCGAGCCGCCGCCCACCCTGTTTGACTACCTGCCGGGGGATGGCCTGCTCATCATCGACGAGTCCCACGTGACGGTGCCGCAGATAGGCGCCATGTTCAAAGGGGACAGATCCCGCAAGGAGACCCTGGTGGAGTACGGCTTCCGGCTCCCCTCGGCGCTGGACAACAGACCGTTGAAGTTTGACGAGTTCGAGGCCCTGATGCCCCAGACAGTGTTCGTCTCTGCGACCCCCGGCCCTTACGAACTGGAGAAGTCCGGCGGCGACGTGGTGCAGCAGGTGGTGCGTCCCACCGGCCTGCTGGATCCCGAAATCGAGGTGCGGCCCGTTACCACCCAGGTGGACGATCTGCTCTCCGAGATCCGGCTGCGGGTGGCGGTGGAGGAGCGAGTGCTGGTCACCACCCTCACCAAGCGGATGGCGGAAGACTTGACCGAATACCTGGCGGATCACGACGTGCGGGTGCGTTACCTGCACTCGGACATAGATACCGTGGAGCGGGTGGAGATCATCCGCGATCTGCGTCTGGGCAAGTTCGACGTGCTGGTGGGCATCAACCTGCTGCGGGAAGGACTCGACATGCCGGAGGTCTCCCTGGTGGCCATCCTGGATGCGGACAAGGAGGGCTTCCTGCGCTCCACCCGTTCCCTCATCCAGACCATTGGCCGCGCCGCGCGCAACCTCAACGGCAAGGTGATCCTCTACGGCGACACCATCACCAACTCCATGAAGGTGGCCATTGAGGAGACCGAACGGCGCCGTGCCCTGCAGCATGCCCACAACCTTGAACACGGCATCACGCCTATGGGCCTCAACAAGTCGGTGGGGGACATGATGGACATGGGGGGCAGCCGCACCGCTGGCAAACCCGGCAGAGGCAGTCGCAAGGCGGCCGAGCCGCAAGGGGAGTACCATGCCCGCTCCGCCAGCGAGATCGCCAAAGAGATCAAGCGGATGGAAGAGCAGATGTTCCAGCATGCCCGAGATCTGGAGTTCGAGCAGGCCGCCGCCATGCGGGATCAGATCCAGCGGTTGCGCGGCGAGTTGATCGAATCATGAGCGGCAAGCGTTGGCTGATCTGGCGGCGCCTGCGTCGCCTCTATGCCGGTTTTCGCCACCCGGACACCCCCTGGTGGGCCAAGGGGCTGGTGATCCTCATCCTCGTCTATGGCATCAGCCCGGTGGATCTTATCCCGGATCTGGTGCCCTTCGTGGGCTGGCTCGACGACGTCAGCCTGCTGCTGTTGCTGCTCTGGGGATGGGAGTCCTGCCTGCCCGCAACGGTCAGGCAGGGGCTGGATACCCTGGAATGAAGGGCGAAGCGATACCGCAGATTGTCGGTTGCAAGGCATTGGCGTAGACTCCACGCCGTTCACTTCATGGGTATGAGAAAATGGATCTGATCCTGTTTGCAATCGACTTTATTCTGCACGTTGACGTGCACCTGAAAGAGCTGTTCGAGCACTATGGCATCTGGGTTTACGCCATCCTGTTCCTCATCATCTTCTGTGAGACCGGCCTGGTGGTGACCCCCTTCCTGCCCGGCGACTCCCTGCTGTTTGCCGCAGGCGCCCTCACCGTGGGCAGCGTGCTGGATGTGCATACCCTGGCGGGGGTGTTGATCATCGCAGCCGTGCTCGGCAACGTGGTGAACTACACCATAGGCCACTTCTTCGGGGATCAGCTGTTCCGCAATCCCGATTCGAAGATCTTCCGCCGCGACTATCTGGTCAAGACCCACGCCTTCTATGCCAAGCATGGCGGCAAGACCATCATCATCACCCGTTTCCTGCCCATAGTGCGTACCTTTGCCCCCTTCGTGGCGGGCATGGGAGCCATGACCTACCCGCGCTTCCTGGCGTTCAACCTGATTGGCGGCTTGCTGTGGGTATTGTCGTTCGTCTATGCGGGCCACTTCTTCGGCAACCTGCCGGTGGTGCGTCACAACTTCACTCTGCTCATCTTCGGCATCATTGCCATCTCGCTGCTGCCCATGGTCGTTGGCATGGTGAAGGCCAGGATGAGCACTGCCAAGGCAGGATGAAGGTGTGTTAAAGACGGTCGCGTGCTGCAGAGTCTGCGATCACAAGAAAGGGGAGCCATGATGGCTCCCCTTTTCGTTATCCTACTTTGTCTCTGTCTGAACCCGGCATCGCGGGTTTGACTGCGACAACGGTACTTAAACCGCGACCATTACAAACATCAGCAGGCGGCGACGCTGGTCACCAACCCGATGAAGAGAGCATGGAGGCGCGGGAGCAGGGGTTGGGCAAGGACTGGACGCAGCTGATCGGGCATCAGATGAAAAGGGAGCCGATGGCTCCCTTTTGTATGCGATCTATATCGAATGACCAGCTTCAGTTGCAGCAGCGGCCCTTGACTAGGTTGCCGATGGTGACCACGACGAACACCAGCAGGTAGGCGGCGAAGATGAGTACCAGCCACTGCGGCATGGAGAAACTCAGGAACTGCCAGCTGATCTCGCTGCAATCGCCGTCCGGGAAGAAGAGCCAGGGCACCCACTGATCGAGGGGCGCCCAGCTTGGGAAGTCGACAAAGCCTTCGCACACATTAAAGGGGGAGGGGTTCACCTGGTAATCCACATGCTTGAGCGCCAGTTTAAGGCCCCAGATGGCGCTGTATCCCCACAGCAGCATGGCGCTCCAACGGAGATACCACTTCTCTGGCGCCACCATGCCGAGCAGGCCGGCAGCGAACACCCCGAGGATGGCGATCCGCTCATAGATGCACATCACGCAAGGGTGCAGACCCAGCACATGCTGGAAGAAGAGGGCGCACAGCTCGAAGCAGAGGGCGGACGCGGCCAGCAAGCCCCAGGCCAGGCGCTGGCTGGCAATACGGCGAAGAAACTCGATCATCTGATTGATCTCACAGAGAAAAATAATGGCTGAATTAGAGCAGAGCCCCGCCTGAAAAGAAAGGGGCCAGAGGGCCCCTCGCTTCATCAGTGCGCCGCAGGCGCCAGGGTCTGCATGGCGGCGCTGCCCTGTGTCAGCCAGCCGGCCTGGTAGAACCATTCGGTGGCAGGGGCGAGCAGTTGCTCCACCGCAAAGAAACCCACCAGACCCAGTACCAGGGTGTAGGGCAGAGCCATCCACACCATGCGGCCATAGGAGAGGCGCAGCAGTGGGGCCAGTGCCGAGGTCAGCATGAACAGGAAGGCGGCCTGACCATTGGGAGTGGCCACTGACGGCAGGTTGGTCCCCGTGTTGATGGCTACCGCCAACAGATCGAAATGTTCACGGCTGATGGCGCCATTGAGCAGGGCGGTTTTCACCTCGTTGATGTAGACGGTACCGACGAAGACGTTGTCGCTCACCATTGAGAGCAAGCCGTTGGCCAGATAAAAGAGCGCGAGCTGATCCTCGGGTTTGGCAGCCAGCACCCACTGGATCACCGGCTTGAACAGCTGTTGATCGATGATCACCGCTACCACGCTGAAGAAGACGGTGAGCAGGGCGGTGAAGGGCAGCGCCTCATGGAAAGCCTTGCCGAGAGCGTGCTCTTCGGTGACGCCGGTGAAGGACGTCGCGAGGACTATGACGGTAAGGCCGATCAGGCCCACCGCCGCCAGATGCAGAGCCAGACCAGTGATCAGCCAGATGGCGATAGCCGCCTGGACCAGCAGCTTGGCCTTCTCTTGCGGGCTGCGCTCGGCATCTTCATCGCGCTCATAGGCTTCCATGATATGGCGCACGGGCTCTGGCAACTTGGTGCCATAACCGAACCAGCGGAATTTCTCCACCAGGATGCAGGTGAGCAGACCGCAGAAGAAGACGGGGATGGTGACCGGGGCCATGCGAATGGCAAATTCACCGAAATGCCAGCCCGCCTGCTCACCGATGATGAGGTTCTGGGGCTCGCCGACCAGGGTGCAGACGCCCCCCAGGGCCGTGCCTATGGCCGCGTGCATCATCAGGCTGCGCAAAAAGGCGCGAAACTCGTTCAGGTGCTGGCGAGACAGCTCATCGATCCCCTCGTCATCCTGATGCAGATTTCCGGACTCATCGCTCGAGGCCACCTTGTGATAGATGGCGTAGAAACCGGTGGCGACGCTGATGACCACGGCGATCACGGTCAGGGCGTCGAGGAAGGCGGACAAGAAAGCCGACACCAGGCAGAAGGCGAGGGAGAGCAACGTCTTGGAATGGATGCGGACCAGCATCTTGGTGAAAACGTAGAGCAGCAGTTGTTTCATGAAATAGATGCCAGCCACCATAAACACCAGCAACAACAGCACTTCGATGTTGGCAACCAGCTCATGCTTGATCTGGTTCGCCGAGGTCATGCCGATGAGAACGGCCTCTATGGCCAGCAGGCCACCGGGTTGCAGCGGGTAACACTTGAGCGCCATGGCCAGGGTGAAGATGAACTCGACGACCAGCAACCAGCCAGCCAGGAAGGGATCCACATGGAAGACGATCGGATTGATCAGCAGAAATATGACGATGGCAATCTTGTACCACCGTGGAGCATTGCCCAAAAAATTCTTTGCAAAAGCGCGCCCTAGGCTGATTGGCATAATGATGGTTCTCTGTTTTGTTGTTGGTATCTGCGTCTATGCAGTCGAGCCCGACTCGACCCGAACATCCGGATATTCACCTTTATCAAATTGATTGCACATGATTTTAATCAAGGGAGCGCTAACTATAAATAACGCCACGATGCTTGCCCAGTGGCGAGGCGCCGATATCACCATCATTTGGTCTTGGTTGGCTCCAGTCATGTTATCGCATACATATTTTTAACAAAAAGATCCGGTTAATGTGAGCAGAGGACTGACCTTCTGCTTGCCAGCATGACCGGCTTTGCTATTATTCGTGAGCCTTTTTACGTACTACAACAGAGTCACTACATGGTCATAAAAGCGCAAAGCCCTGCCGGGTTTGCCGAGGAATACATCATCGAGTCCATCTGGAACAATCGCTTTCCTCCAGGATCCATTCTGCCGGCGGAGCGCGAACTGTCCGAGCTGATTGGCGTGACTCGCACTACCTTGCGCGAAGTGCTGCAGCGCCTTGCCCGCGATGGCTGGCTCACCATCCAGCATGGCAAACCGACCAAGGTCAACAATTTCTGGGAAACCTCGGGTCTCAACATCCTGGAGACACTTGCCAGGCTCGATCAGGACAAGGTGCCGGATCTGGTGGCCCAATTGCTGTCGGCTCGCACCAACATCTGCACCATCTTCATCCGTGGCGCCATTCGCAACAACCCGGAGCAAGCCGCCGAGATCCTGCGCGGGGCCGATGAGGTCGACAATTCGGCTGAAGCCTATGCCGAGTTCGATTACCGCCTGCATCACCAGCTCTCGTTTGCTTCCGGTAATCCTATCTATGCCTTGATCCTCAACGGGTTCAAGGGGTTGTACAGCAGGGTCGGACGCTATTACTTCTCCGACAAGCAGGCGCGCGAGACGGCGGATGCCTACTACAAGACGCTGCTGGGCTTGGCCGAGACCAAGAATCACGAGGCCGTGTTCATGACGGTGCGTCAGTACGGTATCGAATCGGGCAAGTTGTGGACTCGTCTGCGCCAGGACATGCCGAGCAACCTGTGCGATAACTGATGAAGGTCACCAGAAAAAACGCGCCGAATGGCGCGTTTTTTTATGCTTCTTGTCTGCCTATCAGGTCAGACTCTTGCGATCCGGGCAGCGCCCTATGATGTCTGCGGTGAGCTCGCCGTTATCCTGCTCCAGCACCACATCGAATCCCCACAGCTGGTGCAGATGCTTGAGCACCTCGTGCCGCGACTCGCCAAGGGGGATACGGTTGTGGGGGACATAACGCAGGGTGAGTGAGCGATCTCCCTTCACCGCCACGTTGTAGACCTGAATGTTGGGCTCCAGATTGCTCAGGTTGTATTGGGCAGACAGGGTGTTGCGTACCAGACGGTAACCCTCCTCGTTGTGGATGGCGGAGACCTTGAGGTAGTTCTTCAGATCGTCGTCATCGATGGCAAACAGCTTCATGTCGCGCATCACTTTAGGACTTAAAAACTGGCTGATAAAGCTCTCGTCCTTGAAGTTCTGCATGGCGAAGTGCAAGGTATCGACCCAGTTGGTGCCGGCGTAATCGGGGAACCAGTATCTGTCCTCCTCGGTCGGGTGTTCGCAGATGCGGCGCAGGTCGGTGAACATGGCAAAGCCGAGGGCATAGGGGTTGATCCCCGAGTAGTAGCGGCTGTTGTAGGGGGGTTGGTACACCACGTTGGTGTGGCTGTGCAGCACCTCTATCATGAAGCGATCGCTGATCTTCCCCTCATCATAGAGGTGGTTAAGGATGGTGTAGTGCCAGAAGGTGGCCCACCCCTCGTTCATCACCTGGGTCTGTTTCTGCGGGTAGAAGTACTGACTGATCTTGCGCACGATGCGCACCACTTCTCGCTGCCAGGGCTCCAGCAGAGGGGCGTTCTTCTCGATGAAGTAGAGGATGTTTTCCTGAGGTTCGGCTGGATAGCGTCTGTCCTCGATACCGGTTGCCTTGTGCTGCTTGGGCAGGGTGCGCCACAGTTCGTTGACCTGGGTTTGCAGGTAATCTTCCCGTGCCTTCTGGCGACGTTTCTCCTCTGCCAGGGAGATCTTCTGGGGCCGCTTGTAGCGATCCACCCCGAAGTTCATCAGGGCATGGCAGGAGTCAAGCAGGCGCTCGACGGCATCGATACCGTGTTTTTCCTCGCATTCGGTGATGTAGTTCTTGGCAAACAGCAGGTAGTCGATGATGGAGGAGGCATCGGTCCAGGCCTTGAACAGGTAGTTGTTCTTGAAAAAAGAGTTGTGGCCGTAGCAGGCGTGAGCCATCACCAGGGCCTGCATCGGCATGGTGTTCTCTTCCATCAGGTAGGCGATGCAGGGATCTGAGTTGATGACAATTTCATAGGCCAAGCCCATCTGGCCGCGCTTGTAGTTGCGCTCGGTATGAATGAAACGCTTGCCGAAGGACCAGTGTTGATAGCCGATGGGCATGCCGACGCTGGAGTAGGCATCCATCATCTGCTCGGCGGTGATCACCTCGATCTGGTTGGGATAGGTATCCAGCCGATAAAACTTGGCAACCCGGGCTATCTCCTGGTGATAGGTCTCCAGCAGATCGAAGTTCCAGTCAGGCCCATCGTCCAGCGGCGCTATTTTTCTCGCGGTTTCTACCATATGTGATCCCTCAAGCCGCTTGCTTCTTGAACAACTCCCGGAACACCGGATAGATGTCCTCAACCTTGCGAATATGTTCCATCGCGAAGTGGGGGTATTGGTCGGCCACCGACTCATACTCGTGCCACAGAGTCTGGTGAGCGCGGGTGGTGATCTCGATGTAGGAGTAGTAGCGCACCCGCGGCATGATGTCGCGCATCAGGATCTCCCTGCATTGCGGTGAGTCATCCGCCCAGTTGTCACCATCTGATGCCTGCGCCGCATAGATATTCCACTGGTTGGCCGGATAACGCTCGTTGATGATGTCGTTCATCATCTTGAGCGCGCTGGAGACGATGGTGCCACCGGTCTCCTGGGAGTAGAAGAACTCGTGTTCATCCACTTCCTTGGCCTGGGTGTGGTGGCGAATGTAGACTACCTCGACGTTCTTGTAGGTCCGGCTCAGGAACAGATAGAGCAGGATGTAGAAACGCTTGGCCATCTCCTTGGTGGCTTGATCCATGGAACCGGAGACATCCATCAGGCAGAACATCACCGCCTGGCTGGAGGGCACGGGCCGCTTGACGAAGTTGTTGAACTTGAGATCGAAGGTGTCGATGAAAGGTACTGCCTCGATCCGCCGTTTCAGCTCTCTGATCTCCTTTTCGAGCTGTGCCATCTCGGCAAAATGTTCGTTGGGATCGACGGCCAACAGGGCCAGCCGCTCCTCCAGCTCACGCAGCTGGCGCTTCTTGCCCGCCTGCAGCGCCATGCGACGCGCCAGCGAATTTTGAAGCGAGCGCACCACGTTGATGTTGGCGGGCACCCCGTTGGAGGTGTAGCCCGCGCGGTAGGTCTTCATCTCCATCAGCTGGTTGAGCTGGGTCTTCTGCAGCCGTGGCAGCTCCAGATCCTCAAACAGCAGATCAAGATACTCATCCTTGGAGATCTGGAACACGAAATCATCGGCCCCTTCACCCTGATTGGATGCCTGTCCCTCGCCGGAACCCTGTCCACCGCCCCCTCCCTTGGGGCGGTCAATCTTGTCACCGGAGACGAACTGATCGTTGCCCGGGTGCACCATCTCCCGTTTGCCGCCTTGGCCTTGATGGAAATGGGGTTCACCGATGTCCTTGGTCGGGATGCTGATGCTCTCGCCCTTGTCCACGTCCTGAATGCTGCGCTTGGAGACAGCATCCGAGACCGCTTGTTTGATCTGCTTCTTGTAGCGGCGGATGAAGCGCTGCCGATTGACAGCGCTTTTGTTTTTGCCGTTGAGCCTGCGGTCGATAAAATGCGCCATAACTCCCCCTTGAACACGGCAGGGTCAGGATGACTTGCGTACCCTGAGATACCATTCGGAGAGCAGACGCACCTGTTTGCGGGTGTAGCCTTTCTCCATCATCCGTTCGACAAAGTTATCGTGCTTCTTCTGCTCCTCGGCCGAGGTTTTGCTGTTGAAGGAGATAACCGGCAGCAGCTCTTCCGTGTTGGAGAACATCTTCTTCTCGATCACGGTGCGCAGCTTCTCGTAACTGGTCCAGTTGGGGTTACGGCCTGCATTGTTGGCCCGGGCACGCAGCACGAAGTTGACGATCTCGTTGCGAAAATCCTTCGGGTTGCTGATCCCGGCGGGTTTCTCAATTTTCTCCAGCTCACTGTTGAGCGACGACCGATCAAAGAGCTGGCCGGTCTCGGGATCACGGTACTCCTGATCCTGGATCCAGAAGTCGGCGTAGGTGACGTAGCGATCGAAGATGTTCTGCCCGTACTCTGAATACGACTCGAGATAGGCGGTCTGGATCTCCTTGCCGATAAATTCCACGTAGCGAGGGGTCAGATAGCCCTTGATGAACTCAAGGTAGCGATCGTGCAGCTCCTGCGGGAACTGCTCGCGCTCTATCTGCTGCTCCAGCACATAGAAGAGGTGGACAGGGTTGGCCGCCACTTCCGCATGGTCGAAGTTGAAGACGCGGGAGAGGATCTTGAACGCAAAGCGGGTGGAGAGGCCGTTCATGCCCTCGTCGACACCGGCGTAGTCGCGGTACTCCTGATAGCTCTTCGCCTTGGGATCTGTATCTTTGAGGCTCTCGCCGTCATAGACCCGCATCTTGGAGTAGAGACTGGAGTTTTCCGGCTCTTTTAGCCGTGACAGTACCGAGAATTGACCCAGCAGCTCCAGGGTGCCCGGCGCGCACTTGGCCTCGGTCAGCTCGCTGTTGAACAGCAGTTTCTCGTAGATCTTCACCTCTTCCGAGACTCGCAGGCAGTAGGGCACCTTGACGATGTAGACCCGGTCGAGGAAGGCCTCGTTGTTCTTGTTGTTGCGGAACTGCTGCCACTCGGATTCGTTGGAGTGGGCAAGCAGGATGCCGTCGAAGGGGAGTGCGGAGAGCCCCTCGGTGCCGTTGTAGTTTCCTTCCTGGGTCGCGGTCAGCAAGGGGTGCAGTACCTTGATGGGGGCCTTGAACATCTCCACGAACTCCATCATCCCCTGGTTCGCCTTGCACAGCGCCCCTGAGTAGGAGTAAGCATCGGCATCATCCTGGGCATAGTGCTCCAGCATGCGGATGTCGACCTTGCCCACCAGGGAGGAGATGTCCTGGTTGTTGTCATCGCCAGGCTCGGTTTTCGCGATGGCAATTTGATCGAGGATGGAGGGGTTGACCTTCTCCACTTTGAATTTGGTGATGTCGCCGCCAAACTCATGCAGCCGCTTGGCCGCCCAGGGGGACATGATGGGCCTCAGGTAGCGGCGCGGAATGCCGTACTCTTTTTCCAGGATCTCGCCGTCCTCCTCGATGTCGAACAGGCAGAAGGGGTGGTCATTGACCGGCGAGCCCTTGATGCGATAGATGGGCACTTTTTGCATCAGGGACTTGAGTTTCTCGGCCAGCGAAGATTTGCCGCCGCCAACGGGGCCGAGCAGGTAGAGGATCTGCTTCTTCTCTTCCAGTCCCTGGGCGGAGTGCTTGAGGTAGGAGACGATCTGCTCGATGGCCTCTTCCATGCCATAGAAGTCTTTGAAAGCGGGATAGCGTGCGACGACGCGGTTGGAAAAGAGGCGGCTGAGGCGCGGATTGACGGAGGTATCGATCATTTCCGGTTCGCCGATGGCAACCAGCAGTCGTTCGGCTGCGGAGGCGTAGCAGGATTTGTCCTGTTTGCACATATCCAGAAACTCCTGGATGCTGTACTCCTCCTCTCTGGCCTTCTCATACCGCTGTTGATAGTGCTCGAAGATGCCCATAACTTAGCCCTCGTTATAGTCGCTTACCCTGAAAAAGAGTGGATCACTACTTTTGTTCTGTTTACCTCTTAAGCCTAGTCAACAGCCCCCAGTAATCCATCGCATCATTGGTTTAAGTTTGTACGGGAGCTTCCCGATCCTCATGCGGGAAGAGGCAGCCAATGACATCTCTATGTTACTGACTGTTAAATTATTTTTGCCACGACAGTGATGCAAATGTCAAAGACATAAAAAATAAATGTTTGTGTGGCAGGCGCAGGAAATGATGGTTTCCCGGTTTGTGGAATCGAAGTGCAGGCAGGGCAAGGGTGGCAGAGGAGAAGGGCTGAATTTTCATTACGCTTACGTTAACGTAATGCTTGTTGTTTGGTGTTTAAGCTCTAATTTTTACATTGACGCTACATTCTGGCTGCTCTAGATTGGCCCTGTGTCGAGCAGTCATCGCTTTAGCAAGAGAGTGGGTGATTGTGCAGATACTAAGCTCTGTTTAAGCACGTTTCCGTTGGCTTGACCCTCGCATCCGCGAGGGTCTTATTTTTTCAGCGTCCGGCAAGCGGGTGATCAAGCGTCGGCAGGATAGATCGCCGACACCGCCGCCAGCACCTCGGCGAAGGGATGGGCCGCCAGCTGGCCAAAACCGGCCAGGTTTCTCGCCTTGATCCGGGTGGTCAGTGGGGTGGCGATACCGCACAGGAAGCGGGTCAGGATCCTGGGATGGCGCTGGTGACACAGGGCAATCAGAGGATCGCACCAGGCGCGCAAGCCGTGCTCGTTGGGCAAGCCCGGAGATGGCAGCGGCGGCAGCACGGCTATCTCCCCCCGGCAGACGGAGCAGTGACCACAGCGCTCGGGCGCCTCTTGATCGGCAAAATAGCGGGCCAGCTCATGGCTCAGGCAACGGGTCGAGGTAAAGAACCCCAGCAGGGCCTGCAGGCGTGCCAGCTCGCTCTGCTCTTTCTTTTCAAACAGTCCATGCAGCTCTTCGGCCAGTGCCGTCGGGTCGATATGCTGACGCACGACCCGATATACCTCCGTCATCTGCTTGCTTTCCAGCTCGATCCAGCCCTGCTGCTGCAGATAGTCCAGCGCCGCCGCGGCGCGCTGTCGTTCCCCCTGATAACCCTGCCACAGTGCATCGAAGTCCATGGTGCACCAACTGCGCGCCTGGGGCGCACAGGCAAACAGCTGCTCCAGGAACTGACGGCGATCGGGATTGAAGCGGGCCAGGATCTCCCTTTTTTCCAGTACGAACTTGAAACGGTACTCGGCAAAGTAGCTGTAGGCCGGGGCAATGATCCCCGCCATCTCCAGATAGACCAGCAGGGTCTTGAGGGGCAGTTGGCGAATGTTGGTCTCGTTGGAGAGGCGCAGCAGGCTGAATTCCCACTCGGCACCGCTCTGTTGCAGGATCTGGAGCAAGCTCAGGATGGCCTCCCTGTCAGGGGTGTCCCCATAGACGAAGTTTTCCAGCACAGGCAACTGGGCGCGGCTCGCCAGCACCATGCAGCGGGAGGGGAGTCCGTCACGTCCGGCACGGCCTATCTCCTGGCTGTAGTTCTCGATGGATTTGGGCAGATCGTAGTGAATGACCCGGCGGATATCGGCCTTGTCGATGCCCATGCCAAAGGCGATGGTGGCGACGATGCAGTCGAGTCGGCCGGCCATGAAGTCGTGCTGGATCTGGCTGCGCAGGGCGGGATCCAGCCCCGCATGATAGGCACAGGCGCGGATGCCGATGGCCTGCAGCTGATCGGCGCACTGTTGCGCACTCTGTTGCAGGGTGACGTAGACGATGGTGGGGGCTGCGGGATCGCGGCGCAATTCGTCACGCAGCCAACCATCGCGGGCATTGCCGGCCAGCGGAATGACGGCGAGATCCAGATTGGGGCGATAGAAACCCGTCACCACCAGATCCTCGGCCTCGATGGCGAATTTGGCCTGCATGTCTGCCATGACCGCCGGGGTGGCGGTGGCGGTGAGCAGCAGTACCTGGGGAATGGCGAGATCGCGGCGATGGTCCGGCAGCTTCAGGTAGTCGGGCCGAAAGTTGTGGCCCCATTCCGAGATGCAGTGCGCCTCGTCCACCACCAGCAGTGAGAGTGGCACCTGGGCGATGAAGCGGCGAAAGCGCTCGTTCTTGAGGCGCTCCACCGAGATCATCAGGATCTTGAGCTGGCCGTCACTGGCCTGCTGCATCACCCGCCGACTCTCCTCGGGGGTCTGGCTGGAGTCCAGGGTGGCGGCGGCGATCCCCTTGCGTTGCAAGAAGGCGAGCTGATCGTGCATCAACGCGAGCAGGGGGGAGATGACCAGGGTCAGATGGGGCAGTGCCAGCGCGGGCAACTGGTAGCAGAGGGACTTGCCTGCACCGGTCGGGAAGATGGCAGCCGCACTCTTGCCGGCCAGCAGGCGGCTGATCACCGCTTCCTGGCCGGGTCGCAGCTGATCGAAGCCGAAGTGTCGGGTCAATAAAGAGGTGATCATGGCAACAGGCTCCAGTGCAAAGTGAGCGGCATGATACCACTCTCGCCCCACATCGGCCGATGATAGGACTGGTTTGGTGACAATTTGACCGTGGTTGATATTGTGTTATCACATTGTTGTAGATTTTTTGTGAGGTAACCCTGATATTTTTCAGTGATTATGTGGAAAAAAACGGTGGCAGATGGGATATTCCTTGTCCGCAGCCCCACGCGTACTGGACAAACCCAGAAGAAGGTTTGCCAACGGCACCACCGTCCACAGGCCGGTGTCAATGCGCGCGGCAGGTTGCCAACAGGACTAATGATTCACGCACCATGAGTGCACAGGGACTATTTGATGACACAACAACACCCCCTCATAAAACTGGTCAACAGCACCAGTCTGGTTAGCCAGATCCTGGTCGGTCTGGTATTCGGTATCCTCCTTGCCATGTTCATGCCCGAATGGGCCAAGGCGGCGGGTCTGCTTGGCAGCCTGTTCGTCGGTGCCTTGAAGGCGGTCGCTCCGCTGCTGGTCTTCGTGCTGGTGATGTCGGCGATCATTGGTCACAAGCAGGGTCAGAAGACCAACATGAAGCCAATCTTGCTGCTCTATGTGCTGGGGACCTTCCTGGCCGCCGTGGTGGCCGTGATGGCGAGCTTCCTGTTCCCCTCCAACCTGCACCTGGTTGCCAGCACTGCCGAGATCACCCCGCCGGGCGGCATTACCGAGGTATTGCAGACCCTGCTGTTCAACGTGGTGACCAACCCGGTGAAGGCGCTGCTGGATGCCAACTACATCGGTATCCTGGCCTGGGCCATCGGCCTCGGCATCGCTATGCGTCACGCCAATGAGAGCACCAAGGCGCTGATTTCCGATGTGTCCCACGGGGTCTCTGCCATCGTCAAGGCCGTGATCCGCTGCGCCCCGCTCGGCATCCTGGGTCTGGTTGCCTCCACCCTGGCGGAAACCGGCTTCGATGCGCTGTTTGGCTATGCCCAACTGCTGGTGGTGCTGATCGGCTGCATGCTGTTCATCGCCTTCGTGGTCAACCCGCTCATCGTGTTCTGGAAGATCAAGCGCAATCCCTATCCGCTGGTGCTGACCTGCCTGAAAGAGAGTGGCGTGACCGCCTTCTTCACCCGCAGCTCCGCCGCCAACATCCCGGTCAACATGGCGCTGGCCGAGAAACTGCGTCTGCCGGAAGACACCTACGCGGTCTCCATTCCGCTGGGCGCCACCATCAACATGGCCGGCGCTGCCATCACCATCACTGTGCTCTCCATGGCGGCTGTGCACACCCTGGGGATGGAAGTGGATATGGCCACCGCCATTCTGCTCTCCGTGGTCGCCACCGTCAGTGCCTGTGGCGCCTCCGGCGTGGCTGGTGGCTCCCTGCTGCTGATCCCGCTGGCGTGCAGCCTGTTTGGCATCAGCAACGACATTGCCATGCAGGTCGTTGCCGTGGGCTTCATCATTGGGGTGCTGCAGGACTCCGCCGAAACGGCCCTCAACAGCTCCACCGACGTGCTGTTCACCGCGGCCGCCTGCATGGCCGAGGATGAGAGCCTGCTGGAAGCGGCCCCGCTGCCCAGCCGCGAAGCCTGATCCTCTTAGCTTTTCGCTAAATGCTGGCGCCCTCTTCGGAGGGCGCTTTTTATTGCCTGCGATTTCATGCCAGCAACACTGGCTCCTTCCTGCTTCCCATCTGCCCGTTGCCGCCGTGGTGTCTCTCGTTCATGGGAGTATCGGCGCCTGCCTGTGAGAGCGGTCGCGGCTACCCCTCTGGAGTAAGAAGGGCAGCAGGCGCGGCGAGGTCCCTAGGCTCAGGCGTTGATGGGCAGCATGCCGCCGTGCCGCCATCGCGGTAAGGCCTCAAGGCTCGTCAGCGGGCATATGGGCGCCGACCTGGAGCATCAGAGATTCTGCTCGGCGCCGCTGCATCTGACAGCGGAGCTGGCGAGCGACGGTATCCCGCGTATCGGATGTAAACCCAGGCCCCTGCGGGGAGGCCCGAGGTGCCCGATGTAGGCGCGGTATAGCGCCCATCCTCCTGCAAAGGCATGGGGAAGGGCAGAAGGGAGCATGGGCGGGGGAGCACTCGGCAGCATGGGGCTGCCAGGCTGCCATCCCTTTTGTCCAAGCGTGGGGCGTGATAAGAGGGGCAGATTGTACGGGTGTCAACGTAGCGGGAGGAAGGTAAGCGGTTGGGGAGAGCGCTTGATACGGGAGATAGCTGGTGCCCCGGTGCCCCGGTGCACCGTAATGAAAACAGCCCGGCAAGCTGAGCCTGCCGGGCTGTGAGTCTCTGGCAGGGTCAACCGGCGATCCGGTTGACCCTGGCTATCGCAGGCGGGTTAGCCGACCAGTTGATAGAGGATGGCAGAGATGGCGATGAGGCCCATGGTTGCCACGAACACGTTGC